>Ga0256406_1002297_pt1 | contig 27533 bp, 23 predicted proteins | sample RumenRJG_03DNA_FD_185986 | JGI IMG/M metagenome (GOLD analysis project Ga0256406, IMG submission 185986) | Bovine rumen microbial communities from Lethbridge, Alberta, Canada - RJG_03 | ecosystem: Host-associated > Mammals > Digestive system > Stomach > Rumen | place: Canada: Alberta | collected...
CGCATGGTTTTGAAGATTATTTTAAAGCGGCAGATGCGGATATTTTCTGCATTCAGGAGAGTAAGCTGCAGGACGGACAGGTAAAGCTGGAAACACCCGGGTACGAGCAGTACTGGAATTATGCAAACCGCAAGGGATATTCCGGTACGGCGATCTTCACGAAACATCATCCGCTGTCCGTGCGCTATGGAATCGGCGCTCTGGAGCACGATCAGGAAGGCCGCGTTATTACACTGGAATATTCCGATTTCTTTTTTATAACCGTCTACACCCCCAATTCCGGCTCGGAACTGAAACGTCTTAAGTACCGGATGACGTGGGAGGATGCCTTTTTGAAGTATCTGAAGACGCTGGAACAGGTGAAACCGGTTGTTTTCTGCGGAGATCTGAATGTCGCCCATGAGGATATTGACCTGAAAAATCCGAAGACCAACCGCGGAAACGCCGGTTTTACCGATGAGGAACGCCAGAAATTTACACAGCTTATCGCCGCCGGTTTTACGGATACGTGGCGTTATTTTTATCCGGACCGGGAAGGTACCTACAGCTGGTGGTCCTATCGTTTTCATGCAAGGGAGCACAATGCGGGGTGGAGAATAGACTATTTCTGCACTTCCAAAGCACTTGACCATAAGCTGGAGGGAGCCGCTATTCATACGGAGGTTTACGGCTCCGATCACTGCCCGGTGGAATTGGACATAAATCTGAAGGCATAAGAACATTCCGGGGAAGGAGATTATATGGCATCAGAAAAGGAAGTAAATGTAAGCGTATCGGAAGGAGTTTACAGGACGTCCGGTCCGTTCGTTCAGCGGGACGGCATTAATTTCTGCCTGGCAGCTGAAGGAGAGGACGCTGTTCTTCTTATTCTTTACCGCCGGGGCAGTCATGAGGAAATTGGAGAATTCCCCATGTACCGAAGCCCGCTGATTAAAAACAGGTGGACTTTGAAAATATCCGGCGTCAGAGCATCCGACATTGAATACAATTTCAAAATCGGGCGGGAGATAGTGACGGATCCGTGTGCCAGGCTGGTCTGCGGCAGAGAAAAATTCGGCGATCTTTCCTCCCGCACAGAGCATCAGATCCGTGCGGCGATCCCTTATATGAAGTTTGACTGGAGTCAGGACGTCCGGCTGCACATTCCATATGAGGATGTGATCGCCTATGGCCTGCATGTGCGTGGCTTTACAAAAAGCCGATATTCGAAGGTAAGGAACAAAGGAACGTTCAGGGGGATTACGGAAAAAATACCGTATCTGAACAGTCTTGGCGTGAACCTGATTATGCTGCTTCCGGCGTATGATTTTGAGGATGCTCCCAATGCGATGGCGGGTGTAAATCTGCCTTCCTATGCTGAGAACGCCCAGCTGAAGAATACTTCCGGTCACCGTCAGGTGAGGCATTTAAATTACTGGGGATTTTCAGAGGCAGCCTATTTTGCGCCCAAAGCTTCCTTTGCGGCAGGGAAACATCCGGACATTGAATTCAAGGAAATGGTTCTTGCTCTGCATAAAGCAGGCATTGAAGTGATTATGGATTTTTCTTTTCCGGATAAAATCGATGTGGAGTACATCATCAGCTGCCTTACAAACTGGATCACGGAATACCATGTGGATGGGTTCCGGCTCATGGTGCGCCCGGAGCTGGCGCAGATTCTGGCGAAATGCCCCTCCCTGTCCGGGGTCAAGCTGATCAGTGCCTGGTTTGACACGGATTATATTTTCGGATCCGTCCATCCGGCAGTGCGCCGTCTGGCGGATATGAACGATGGTTTTAAAAATGCCGCGCGCCGCATTCTGAAAAGTGATGAGGGGATGGCACAGGAGTTTGTTGACCGCTCCCACGCGAACAGTTCGGACAAGGCTGTGATCAATTATCTGACCGGTCATGACGGATTTACGCTGGGAGACATGGTTTCCTATGACCGGAAGCATAATGAAGAAAACGGGGAGATGAACCGCGACGGTTCCGGGATTAATTACAGCTGGAACTGCGGCGCAGAAGGCCCCACGAGAAAGAAGTCCGTGCTGCAGCTTCGAATGCGTCAGATGAAAAATGCCATGGCTGAGCTGTACCTGTCCCAGGGAACACCGCTGATCATGGCAGGAGATGAATTCGGAAATTCCCAGGGAGGCAACAACAATCCATACGGTATTGACAGTGAGGTAACCTGGGTTGACTGGAAGGCAGAGCGGACGAACGCGCAGCTGGCGGACTTCGTCAAAGAGCTGATAGCTCTGCGAAAAAAATACCGCATCCTTCATATGAACCGCCCGATGACCGGGAATGACCAGATTTCCTGCGGATACCCGGACTTTTCCTGCCATTCGGGCCGTGCCTGGTACGGAGCTTTTGATTATCAAAGCAGGAGCATCGGAGTAATGTACTGCGGGATGCATGCCGGAGAAGAGGAGTTTATCTATATCGCCTATAATTTCTATTGGGATGAACAGGAATTCGGACTTCCGTATCTTCCAAAGGGAATGAAGTGGGAGACGGCGCTGTCCACAGCCGGAGAAGCTCTGAAGGTAAAGGAAAAGACAGCTTTCGAGGAAACATCCCCCGGGAATACACCCATCGGGAAAACATCCCAAATCAAAGCCTCAAAGCCGGGCGATCTGCCGGATACGGAAATTGGCCGCAGCATCACGGTTCCCGGAAGGTCCGTTGCCGTTCTCATCGGAAGAAAAATGACGGAAGCAAAGAAGGCTGACAGCCGGTTGCCGGAGGAAAAACAAAAGAAGGAAGCGGCAGGGAAAAAGGACCGGGCATAAGAGCATACAGCATTCCTGCCGCCTGAGAAGAGTAATGTATACAGGAAATATGAAATCAGAGAGAAAAACCAGGGAAAAAATTACTATTCATAAGATAGCCGGACATCTTCGGACCGTGAGAGAGCATCGCGCGCTGGTTCGAAAATATTGCTTCGCGGTCGGACTTTACCGGCAGGGATTGACGCATGATTTATCCAAGTATACACCGACGGAACTTATCAATGGTTTTCGGTACTATGAGGAGGGAAAGCGCAGCCCGAATAACCGGGAGCGTGAGGAAAAAGGGTATTCGGATGCCTGGATGCACCATAAGGGCAGAAATAAACATCATTATGAATACTGGAACGATTATCGGATGAAGCCGGACCGGAGCAAATTTCCGGTAAGGGCGGTGGAGATGCCGCGAAAATACGTGGCGGAGATGGTATGTGACCGCATGGCTGCTTCCGGGACATATCTGAAGACCAATTACACGCAGCATGAACCGCTGAAATATTATCAGAAGGGACGCGCCCGGGATTTAATGCATCCGCAGACTGCCCGTGAGCTGGAGGGAATGCTGCGGATACTTGATCAGAAAGGGGAAAAAGAGCTGTTTCGCTTTATCCGGGATTATTATCTGAAGGGTTATAAAGTGTAAATCTTATCATCCCTATTTCTTATTCTTCCGCCGTGCGGTCAGGTCGGCGTGATCCTTGCAGGCGGCGTACATGTCGATCCCTCCGACGATGAAAAGGATCAGGGAGCCGACCGGAAGATAGCGGATGACGGCGGCGCCGATGACGATGAACAGGATACCCATTGTACATTCTGTTCTGCCGTACCGGGTGAAGAATTCTTCATTCTTTTTTCTGGAGTTTTCTGACTTATTATCTGACATCGTAAGGATACCTTTCCTGAAACGAATGAATGGTCCCGGTACCTGGGACGAAGGATCCGGGAAACCGGGTGACAGTTTAATTATAAAAGATGATACGGGTTTTTCAATATCAAATCACATCCGGGACCACAATCCTGGATTATCTGCATACAAAGGGCTATACGCACCGGATTCTGGCAAGGCTGAAACGGACGGAGAACGGAATCTGTGTCCGGCATGCCGGCTCAGCCGGGGCGGTATGGTCTCACGTGTCTGAGGAACTATTTCCCGGAGACGAACTGATTGTTACTTTGTATGAAAAAGAAGAAGGACCGCATCCGCCGGTTCCGGTAAAACTGCCGGTGCATGTGGTATATGAGGACCAGGACATTCTGGTGGTTGACAAGGCAGCCGGCATGCCGGTTCATCCGTCGCCTGGAAACCGGGACAATACGCTGGCGAACGCTCTGACGTATCATTACCGGCAGCCGGAGGAGGCCTTTACATGCCGGATTATCGACCGTCTGGATAAGGATACAACGGGACTTCTGATCGTGGCACGAAATGCACTGGCGGCGGCTGTCCTTTGCGGGGACATGAAAATGAGGAAGATATGCAGAACTTATCTGGCCGTGACTGAAAACTGCTTCGAACCTGGAAATATGCAGGGAATCATAGACGCGCCGATCGCACGCAGGGACGGCTCTGCCATCGAGCGGTGCGTGGACTATGAAAAAGGCGAGAGTGCCGTCACCCGTTACCGGGTGCTTTCACAGTCGGAAGAAACAAAGACGGCGCTTGTGAAAATACAGCTGGAGACAGGCCGGACCCACCAGATCCGGGTGCACATGAGCAGCATCGGCCATCCGCTTGTGGGAGATACCTTGTATAATCCCCGGGAACGGAGCGGGGAAGCGGGATCCCGTGGCATTGGAAGGCAGGCACTGCATTCCTGGCGCCTGTCTTTTCACCATCCGATGACCGGAGATACGATGGATTTTGAGCAGCCCCTGCCGGAGGACATGAGAACACTGGCAGCTGTATTTTGAAAAGACAAAAAGGAAAGAGTATGCTAATATAAGCGTGTTGAAGAAAACAAAAACTGACATCCGATAAAGTCAGTCAGCAAATGGGGGTCCGGATATGGCAGATAAAAGATATGTTGCTTATGTCGGCACGTACACGAACGGCTCCAGCCGTGGAATTCATGTTTACGATATTGATCCAGTGGACGGTCATTTTACGGAGCGAAACGTTGCTCCCGTCAATAATGCAAGCTATATTACGAAAAGCTATAACGGCAAGTATCTGTATTCCATCGCCGATGAGGGCGTGGAGGTATTGAAAATCGAGAAGAACGGTGATCTGACAGCCATCAACAAGGTAGGAATTGACGGCATGCGCGGCTGTTATCTTTCCGTGGATAAGGCGGGAAAATATCTGTACGTCGGCGGTTATCACGATGGAAAGGTGACGGTAGTTCATACACACCGGGATGGTCACCTGGGCTCCATCATGGACGGTGTCTTCCATAAGGGGATCGGCTCGGTTGCGGAGCGAAATTTTCGCCCGCATGTAAGCTGCGTTATACCGACACCGGATAATAAATTCCTGTGCGCTGTCGACAATGGGATAGACCAGGTGAAGATCTACCGGATTGATACGCGATACGGAAAACTGGCGCTGGTCGATATATTAAGATGCCGGCTGGAGAGCGGTCCGCGCCTGATGACCTTTTCCAGGAACGGAAAATACGCGTACATCAACTTTGAACTCACCAACACCATTTCCGTGTATAAGTATGACGGAACCGGAAAATATCCGCAGTTCGACGAGATTCAGGAAGTGAGCACGGAGATGGACAAGGATGACGTGACGACCGCCGCCTGTGCGCTCAAAATGAGCCAAAGCGGAAAATATCTTTACTGTTCCAGCGCCGGCGAAAATACCGTCGGGATTTTCAGCGTGGATCAGGAAACAGGACTTCTGACAAAAATCTGTATTCTGCCCATCAGCGGCGGTTACCCGAAGGATCTGGATGTGCTGCCGGATGAAAAGACGCTGGTCGTGCTTTGCCATGAGTCCAATTATATGCGCTTCTTTACGATTGACTATGAAAAAAAGTGTATTGTAATGAAGTTTAAGCAGGTCTATGTGGATACACCGAACTGTATTCTTATCAGTGAGGTGGAGGATCCGGACAGTCCGGGGAGTGGAAAATAAATGGCAGGATCAACTTTCGGCACACTGTTCCGCGTGACAACGTGGGGCGAAAGCCATGGAAAGGCAATCGGCGCGGTGGTGGATGGATGCCCGGCCGGGCTGGATTTGTGCGAGGAAAAAATCCAGGAATATCTTGACCGGCGAAAACCCGGACAGAACCGGTATACGACCGCCCGCCGGGAAGCGGACAGCGTTGAGATTCTTTCCGGTGTTTTTGAGGGGAAAACAGAGGGAACGCCTATCTCCATGATGGTGAGAAATACGGATCAGCATTCACGTGACTACAGTGAAATTGCCCGGTATTACCGCCCCGGTCATGCAGATCTGACCTTTGACCGGAAATACGGTTTTCGTGACTATCGTGGAGGCGGACGTTCCTCCGGCCGTGAAACCATCGGACGTGTGTGCGGAGGAGCGATTGCCGCGGCAGTTCTAAAAGAGATGGGCATCACGGTCACAGCCTGGACGGCATCCATCGGGACGGCTGCCGCAAATCCGGATAACATTGGGGAAGGATTGAAAAACATGGCGGCTTTCCGCCGGAAGATTATGGAAAGTGAGCTTTTCATGCCGGATCCGGAGGCTGAAAAAAAAGCACAGGCGTATCTGGAGAAGTGTATTCAAAACCATGACAGCAGCGGCGGAAGCGTGGAATGCCTGATCAGCGGCATGAAGTCCGGAGCAGGGGAACCTGTGTTTGACAAGCTGGACGCCGAGCTGGGGAAGGCTATGTTTTCGATCGGAGCCGTGAAGGCGGTCGACATCGGAGCCGGCCGGAACGCATCCATGTCAAGGGGCAGCCTTAATAATGACATGTACCTTCCGGATGGCCGGAAAAAATCGAACAATGCCGGCGGTATTCTGGGAGGGATCAGCGATGGGAGCAGTATCCTTCTGCGCGTCTATTTCAAGCCGACACCAAGTATTGCACAGACGCAGCAGGCTTTGTTTCAGGACGGGTCTGTAAGAAATGTGCAGATCAAAGGACGCCATGACCCGGTGATCGTGCCCCGCGCCGTAGTCGTTGTGGAGAGCATGGCGGCCATGACCGTGCTGGATCTTCTGCTGCGCAATATGACCTCCCGGCTGGATGAAATCATGAGATTTTATAAAAACGAAGCATAAAGCCACGTCATTATTACACAAGGACAAAACCTGCCGCCCGAAAAGGGGCGGCAGGTTTTGTCTGACGGTGCGCTGAATCTTTCCTTAAGCTTTTGCGCAGTACATTGACAAAGACTTTCACAAATTTTATAATCTTAAGTTGATTTTACATGGTGTTTTCTCAGAAAGTGGAGCTTAACTATGAGATTTCTGGATAAGATGGAAAGAAAATACGGCAGATATGCCATACGAAATCTGACAGCCATTGTGATCGGCCTGTACGTTGCCGGTTATATTCTTGAATACGCCGTTCCGCAGGCAGCCCCCTGGCTCTGGCTGGAACCATATTTTATCATCCGGCGGCACCAGTTCTGGCGGCTTGTCAGCTGGCTGCTGATTCCCCCGGAAGGGTTATCCATATTTACGATCATCATGCTGTTTTTTTACTTTTCGATCGGTACATCCCTGGAAAAAACGTGGGGAGCCTTTCGCTACAATGTTTATATTTTTTCCGGTCTGATATTTACCATCCTTGGAGCCTTTGTGCTGTACGGTATACTGACGCTGCAGGGATATGAGCCGATTGTCAGCAATGCAGGCGCAGTCGTGCAGATGGTCAATTACAATAACGGTTATATAATAGGAAGATACTTCAGCACCTATTATATCAATATGTCTATTTTTCTTGCATTTGCGGCTGCTTATCCGGACATGCAGGTGCTGCTGTATTTTATTATTCCCATCAGGATCCGGTATCTTGGTTACCTGTATGCGATTCTTCTGGCAGTTAATTTTTATCAGACATCCTGGCCGGGCAGAGCGGCTATCTTACTGTCGCTGCTTAATTTCATTATTTTCTTCTTTATGACGAGGAATTTTAAGCATTATTCTCCCAAAGAGGTTAAGCGCCGGTCTGATTTCAGAAAAGCCACATCCGGGACAGCACGGCGTGGATCCGCCCGCAGAAGGGCGGAAGAGCGCTGGGGAACCGGCGGACAGGGGAATGCTTCCTCCGGGCAGGCCGTATCGGGCGGGAAAAGGGTACCGCTTCACCGCTGCACCGTCTGCGGAAGAACGGAACTGGATGATCCGAACCTGGAATTTCGGTATTGTACCAAATGCTACGGGGAACATGAGTATTGTCAGGACCATCTGTTTAATCATAAACACATCCAGGGACCGTCGGATTACGATCCACAGTGATGAGAACTGAAATAAAAGAGGCTGAAGTTTCAATGAAAAAAAAGATAACAAAAACGAATGTAAGCCTGATGGAGGAAGAGGAAAAACCTTCCGTCTTCCTGCATAAGAAGCATGACATTGTGATCGGCGTGATTATGACGCTGATTCTGCTTTTTCTAACGTACAAGGCATATCAATATGATGGAACCGAAACAGAAAAGTACACATTCTGGTTCACTGAAAAGGCCAATCTGCCTGTAGCCATCGTCTGCTGCCTGGCTGCCGGATTTTTAATGAACATCCGCTTTCCGTGGAAAATCTATAACCTTGTCCGCAGCTTTATTGCTGTAACCGTCATACCGTTTCTGGCTATTCTGTTTCTCCAGTATTACACGATTGACCCCTGGGGCGAGAAGCCGATTTATCCGAAAATGCTTCTTTGCAACGCCGTCTTTTATTATTTGATTTATCTGCTGGTTGTGTTTATTGCGGGCAGTTTTTCGCTGGGTTATATGATCAGCACGGCGTTTTTCATGGCTGTCGGCATGGCCAATTATTTTATCATGCAGTTCCGGGGATCCCCGATTGTACCATGGGATTTCTTCTCCCTGGGAACGGCTTTTTCGGTTGCCGACAATTACTCGTATGAAATAACATGGCGATTCATGCATGCTACCTTTGCCTTTGTATTCATGCTGATTCTGAGTCAGAAGATTACATGGAAACCGAAAAAGATGATCATCCGGATCCCGGCGGTCTGCCTTTCTCTCGGTCTTCTTGTTTTTGCCGGAAAAGAGCTCCAGAAGACCAGCGTCAAGGACTGGCTGGGGATGGATCAGACACTTTTCACACCGACGGTCCGCTACCGCAATAACGGTTTCCTGGCTGCTTTTGTCGGAAACCTGCATCTGATCGATGTACAGAAGCCGGATGGTTATTCCGCGGATAAGGTCAAAGAGGTTCAGACGAAAATCGAGAATTCGGACACATACAGGGAGGAAACGGCTGCCACGGCTAATTTCGATATTTCAAAGGCGCCGAACATCATCGTCATTATGGATGAGGCGTTTTCCGATCTGAGCGCGAGAGGCAGCTTTGAGGTCAGTGAGGATCCGATCCCGTTCTTTCACAAGATGCAGGAAGAAAATGCGGGAGGGAAACTTATGGTTTCCGTGAAGGGAGGAAATACCGCCAACACAGAGTGGGAATTTCTTTCCGGTGACACCATGGCGTTCCTGCCCACCGGGTCGGTTGTTTTCCAGCAGTTTATTCACGATAACGTGCCGGCACTGCCGGCGTACCTGGCATCGCTGGGTTATTCCACAACGGCTATCCATCCGTACCGGGGAAGCGGGTGGAATCGGGACAAGGTTTATCCGATGATCGGTTTCCAGCAGTTTCTCACGCAGGATGACTTTGTCAATCCGAAGTACCTGCGCAACTTCATCAGCGATGAATCAGCCTTTGACAAGATTATCGAACAGTTTAAGACCAATAAGGACAGTGGTAAACCACAGTTCATCTTTGAAGTTACAATGCAGAATCACTCCGGGTATACGATCGAAACGTTCAACGGATTTGAGCCTACCATAACCCTGACCGGGCAGGCTCAGACAACGCAGGTACGGGCAGCGGAGGAGTATCTTTCTCTTACCAATTACACGGATCAGGCACTGGAGAAAATGATGGAGTACTTTGAGACCGTGGATGAGCCGACGATCATCGTAATGTTCGGCGACCATCAGCCGAGCGATTACGTCACTCAGGTCATCGACCGGATTACCGGATATAACCCGGAATCGGAGGATCCGGAGGAGGCTCAGAAGAGCTACCTTGTTCCCTATTTTATCTGGAACAATTACGGCCTTACAATCGAAGACAGAGATCTTACCTCCGTCAATTATCTGGCTCAGGATATTTTGAAAGCGGCAGGTCTTCCGATGACCGAATACCAGATTTATCTGAACGAACTTCAGAATACACTGCAGGCGGTAGCCGGCGGGGCGTATGTGGACAAGGACGGAAATTATTACACCTACGATGAAGATTCACAGTACCTGGATCTCATTAATGAGTATAATATACTTGAGTACAATCATCTGACAGACACGGATCATCGTGTGCTGAGCCTGTTTACACGGGATACAAACCTGAACCAGATCGTTCAGGAGCTGGCAGAAGGAACAACGGAAGACGGCTAAAGGAGGACACAGCAGCATGCAGAAAAAGCCTTTCATTACACTGGAGCAGGCACAGGAAATCAAAAAAACATATCCGACCCCTTTCTACCTTTATGATGAAAAGGGGATCCGCGAGAATGCAGAAAAAGTAAAGAAGGCGTTTGCCTGGAATAAAGGCTTCAGAGAGTACTTTGCCGTGAAAGCGACTCCGAATCCATTCCTGATTAATATTATGAAGGAGTACGGCTTTGGAACAGACTGCAGCTCGATGACCGAGCTGATGCTCTCCGAAGCCGTCGGGCTTTCGGGGCATGATATTATGTTCTCTTCCAACGATACCCCGCCGGAAGATTTTAAGAAGGCGGCCGGCCTCGGGGCGATTATCAATTTTGATGATATCACACAGATCCCCATCTGCGAGAAGGTCCTGGGGGGGAAGCTTCCGGAAACCATGTGCTGCCGCTTTAATCCGGGCGGAGTTTTCAGGATGGGAAACGGAATCATGGGCAACCCGGGAGATTCCAAGTACGGTATGACGGAAGAACAGCTTTTTGAGGCATTCCGTATCCTGATGTCCAAAGGTGTCCGGCATTTCGGCTTACACGCATTCCTTGCCAGCAACACGGTTTCCAACGAGTATTATCCGAAGCTGGCCGGCAGCCTTTTTGAGCTTGCGGTGAAGCTTCACCGGGAGACAGGTGCCGACATTCGCTTTGTCAACCTGTCCGGCGGAGTCGGAATCCCTTACACGCCGGAAGAAGAGCCGAACGACATTGAAGTGATCGGCGAAGGCGTGCGAAAGGTCTACGAGGAAATACTGACACCCGCCGGGATGGGAGATGTCAGCATTTATACGGAAATGGGACGCTTCATGATGGGACCCTACGGATGCCTTGTAACGACAGCTATTAATCAAAAGCATACGTACAAAGAGTACATCGGCGTCGATGCCTGTGCCGCCAACCTGATGCGGCCGGCCATGTACGGTGCCTACCACCACATCACCGTGCTCGGAAAGGAAGACGCGCTGCATGACCATACGTACGATGTAACCGGAGGATTGTGCGAAAATAACGATAAATTTGCTATTGACCGGGCACTTCCTCCCATTGACATGGGCGATATTCTGGTCATCCATGACACCGGTGCCCACGGATTTTCCATGGGCTATAACTACAACGGAAGACTTTGGAGCGCGGAACTTCTGCTTCACACCGACGGAAGCGTGCAGCTGATCCGCCGCGCCGAGACGCCGCGCGACTATTTTGCGACATTTGACTGCTTTGACATTCTTAAAGACATGAAATACGATGACTGAAACTCAAAAAAGGAGCGGGAACCCGAAAAGGTACCCGCTTTTTTCAAATGCTGGTGGCGGGACTTGAACCCGCACACAGTCGCCTGTAAAAGATTTTGAGTCTTCCTCGTCTGCCATTCCGACACACCAGCCCGTACGAATGAAAGTTTAACACGGCGCACCAAAAATTGCAATGAGAATCATGCCGGGTTTTCATATAGAACACGGTCCGGTTTCATGGTAAAATAAAAGGCACAGGAGGACAGAAAAGTGGATTGTCTCGAAGCTCAGCGCCTTATGAAGCCCTATCTGGATAAAAAACTTACGGACAGGGAACTGGCGCAGTTTATCGATCATATTGAACATTGCCGGGACTGCCGGGAGGAACTGGAAATCAACATGGCTGTCGATACGGTCATGAATGATAAGGATGATGCCAGGGACGCCTATAATTTCACCAGAAAGGTGGATGAGCGACTGGCGTCATCCAGGCGATTTCTCAGAGTTTCCCGGACGGAGCGGCTTGCCCGGCGATGCAGTATTGTCATTGCGGAAATCATCTTTATTCTGACCATACTGACAAGCGTGGAACTGCGTGAATTCCAGGATCATACGTTTACAACGCTGTACCGTTTTATTCACTGGTATGAACCGGCAACGGAAACAGAGACAGAAACGGAAACAGAGACGGAAGCACAGACGGATGAAAGCGAAGAAATGGTTTCGGAAGGATGAAATGATGACAGATGAAAAAATTGTACTGATCGACGGACACAGTATTTTAAACCGTGCCTTTTACGGGATCCCGATGCTGACAAACGGGGAGGGTCTTCATACCAATGCGGTGTATGGTTTCCTGAATATCATGTTTAAAATCCTGGATGAGGAGATGCCGCAGTATCTGGCGGTGGCCTTTGATCTCCATGCTCCGACGTTCCGTCATAAAATGTATGCGGAATATAAGGGAACCCGCAAGCCGATGCCGGAGGAACTCAGGGAGCAGGTCCCGCTGATGAAGGAAATGCTGACCAGGATGAAGGTTCCGCTGATGAGTCTGGAAGGTTTTGAAGCGGATGACCTGATCGGCACGGTAAGTCTTTCGATGGAACAGCTCGGACTTCATGTTTCCATCCTATCCGGCGACCGTGACCTGCTGCAGCTGGCCAGCGATAAGACGATGGTCCGGATCCCGAAGACGAAGATGACCGGTACGGAAATCGAGAATTATCATACACAGGATGTAATGGACCGTTATCTGGTTAAGCCGGAGGGTATTATTGAACTGAAGGCGCTGATGGGGGATTCCAGCGATAATATCCCCGGCATTCCCGGCGTCGGAGAAAAGACGGCACAGAAAATCATTGTTCAGTACGGAAATATAGAAAATGCCTATGAGCATCTGGATGAAATAAAGCCGGCGCGCACTCAGAAACTGATGCGGGAAAACAGAGATCTGGCGTTTATGAGCAAAACACTGGCAACCATCGACCGTCACGCTCCGTTTGAGCTGGATCTTGAGAGTGCCAGAATCGGAAATTTGTACACGCCGGAGGCACTTGAAATGTGCAAGCGCCTTGAATTTAAGAACATGCTGCCGCGCTTTGACGCCTCTGCCTCGCAGAAGGCGGCAGATAAACTGCCGGCGGTGCAGATTGTTTCCGACATCGGGGAAACGCTCAGAGCGCGGATAAGCGGAAAAAGGATCGGTCTGGAACTGATTTCGAAGGACGAAACGCTGCTGGGAGCTGCCCTGGCCTTTGACGATCAGGTTTACTATGTGCCGTCATCCCCCTCTCTTTCAGGAGAACTGAAAGAGCTGATGAAGCTGTCTGCGGAAATTTGTACCCTGGATCTGAAGGAGCAGATTTTATTTCTGGACATCCGGGAGGAAGAGGCAGACCCTGCCTTGTTTGAGCATAAATTTTTTGACGGGGCGGTAGCGGCCTACCTGCTGGATCCGCTCAGAAACGATTATACGTATGACGACATTGCCAAGGATTATCTTTCGATGATGATCCCTTCGTTTGAGGAACTTTTCGGGAAGAAAAAAATCGATCTGAGGACAGCGGATGAGAAGACGCTGTCTTTGTACGCCGGATATCAGGCGCTGACGGCTCTTTTCAGCCGGGACACGCTCGAAGGGGAACTGGTGGAAACCGGGATGAGCGACCTTTTTGACAATGTCGAAATGCCGCTGGTATTTACGCTCTATGACATGCAGAAGGAGGGCATTCTGGTCCGCGCCGATGAGCTGAAGGCATACGGAAAGCGGCTGTCCTCGCGGATCAGCGAGCTTGAGCAGAAGATCTATCAGGAAGCCGGGGAGAAATTTAACATCAACTCCCCGAAACAGCTGGGGACGATTCTTTTTGAAAAGAAGCATATGCCGTACGCAAAAAAAACAAAGACGGGGTACTCCACATCGGCGGATATTCTCGAAAAGCTGGCACCGGAATATCCGCTTGTCGGGGATATTCTGGAGTACCGGCAGCTGTCGAAGCTGAAGTCAACGTATGCGGACGGTCTGGCCGCATTTATTCATGAGGATGGCCGCATTCACTGTAAATTTAATCAGATGGTCACGGCAACCGGACGTATTTCCTCCGCCGATCCGAATCTGCAGAACATTCCGGTACGTACGGAGCTTGGACGCGAACTTCGGAAGGTGTTTATCCCGAAGGAAGGCTACGCGTTTGTGGATGCCGACTACTCACAGATTGAACTTCGTGTGCTCGCTTCCCTGTCCGGAGACGAGAACCTGATCAACGCCTACCGGGAGGCAAAAGATATCCACGCCATCACGGCCAGCCAGGTATTCCATATTCCGCTGGATCAGATAACTCCGGCAGACAGGCGCAACGCGAAGGCTGTCAATTTCGGAATTGTGTACGGAATCAGTTCCTTCGGGCTGGCCAATGATCTGAGCATCACACGAAAGGAAGCGGAGCAGTACATTCAGCAGTATTTCAGGACGTATCCTGGAATTAAGAAATTCCTTGATGAATGTGTATCGTCCGCAAAAAAGAAGGGATACTCGGCAACCTATTTCGGACGCCGCCGGCCGATACCGGAACTGAAGTCGAACAATTTTATGCAGAGGCAGTTCGGAGAACGCGTCGCCATGAACGCGCCCATTCAGGGAACGGCGGCGGATATCATCAAGATTGCCATGAATAATGTCCGGTGCCGCCTCAAAAGGGAAGGCCTGAAGTCCAGGCTGATTATCCAGGTGCATGATGAGCTTTTGATTGAGACAGCCCCGGATGAGAAGGAAGCAGTGAAAAAAATTCTCTGTGAAGAGATGATGGGGGCGGTTCATCTGGCGGTGCCGCTGGAAGTTGAAGTAGAAGAAGGCAAAAACTGGTTTGAGGCACACTGACCGCAGAAGAGGGCGGAGACGGGTCAAATGACCTTTTGGCCGCGGCATCCTGAATTTTTGACACAGGGGTAAAGACAGGAATGAAAAAGGTAATCGGAGTCACCGGGGGAGTCGGAGCCGGCAAGAGCACGGTGCTTCTCTATCTGAAGGAAAAATACGGCGCACAGATCATTGAGTGCGATGAGATCGGGCGAAGACTGGAGGAGCCCGGAGGAAAATGCCATGAGATGCTGCTGAAGCTGTTCTCCGGCGCGGATGGCCGGAACCGGACAGCTTTTCTTAAGGAGAATGGATCGCTCGACCGGCAGAAGATTGCCTGCATGATTTTTCGCGACGAAAAACTTAGGAAGTCGCTGGAAAATCTGGTTCACCCGGCTGTCATGGAGGAAGTGAAACGACTTTTGAGCGAGGCGGAAAAAAATACTGCGGTCCCGTTTTCAGTGGTCGAATCAGCGATCCTGATCGAATCGGGCTATGAACCGCTTTGCTCGGAAATATGGTTTGTCCGTACAGAGGAGGCGCAAAGGCGCAGGAGACTGAAGGACAGCCGCGGCTATTCCGATGCGAAAATAGACGGCATACTGGCCGCTCAGAAGCCGGACAGCTTTTATTGTTCTCACGCACAGTTTATCGTTGACAACAGTTCCGATAATGTCAATAATACCTTTGAACAAATAGATAAAAGAATCGCGGGAATATAACATGAAATTTTGCACGATTGCGAGCGGAAGCTCCGGAAACTGTGCCTTTGCGGGAACGGACCGGACGCTCCTTCTGGTGGATGCCGGGATCACGGCAAAAAGAATTACGGCAGCTCTCCATGATATGGATTATGATCCGTCCGAACTGTCCGGGATACTGCTTACACATGAACATATTGATCACATTTCCGGTCTGGGGGTTCTTTCCAGAAAATATCATATCCCTGTCTACGGGACGGCAGGAACCATTGAATACATCATGAACAACCGGGCGAAGAGCCTTGGGAAAATGGATCCGGCTCTGTTTCATAAAATCAGTCCGGATCAGAATTTCCGGATTGGCGACATGGACATTCATCCCTTCCGCATCAGCCACGACGCAGCACAGCCGTGCGGCTACCGGCTGGCGGGTGATCATAAATCCGTAGCTGTCGCCACGGACCTTGGCTGCTACAATGACTATATCATAGACAATCTCCGCGGCCTGGACGGACTTCTGCTGGAAGCAAACCATGATGTCAACATGCTGGAGGTCGGGCCGTATCCGTATCCGCTTAAACAGCGCATTCTGGGGGAGCGGGGGCATCTGTCCAACGACAGCGCCGGCTATCTGCTGAGCGATGTACTCAATGACCATATGGAATTTGTCCTTCTCGGTCATCTCAGCCAGCACAATAATTATGAGGCACTTTGTTACGCTACCGTCACCAGTGAGGTGACGATGGCGGATAATCCATATAAAGCAGATGATTTCGACATTGAAATTGCCCATCGCGACCGCTCATCGAGAGTGTTCGAAATCTGATCAGGAGGAAAGAGACAGAAATGGAAAAAACAATCATTACGGTAGTGGGAAGGGACACCGTCGGGATTATTGCCCGTGTCTGCACCTATCTGGCACAGAACAACATCAATATTCTTGATATTTCCCAGACGATTGTCGAGGGATGGTTTAACATGATGATGGTAACGGACACATCAAACTCACCGAAGGCTTCCGATGAAATCGCGGATGACATGGACGAGCTCGGAAGGAGCATGAACCTTTCCATCCGCTGCATGCATGAAGATATTTTTAACGCGATGCACCGGATCTGATCGCTGTGAAAGCGTGAAGTTACGCATAATCTTAAAGAGGCGGCAAAGATTATTTTGGATAGATGGAAGGATCTGACATGATTACTCTTGATGAAGTTAAAGAAACGGTTAATATGATCGAGCATGAAAATCTGGATGTCCGCACGATAACGATGGGGATTTCTCTGCTGGACTGTATTGATTCGGATCTGAATAAACTGAATGACAATATTTACCGGAAGATTACTTCCTACGCGCATAATCTGGTCCATGTGGGGGAGGAGATTACCAAGGATTACGGCATCCCGATCGTAAATAAGCGGATTTCCGTAACCCCGATCGGCCTCATCGGAAGCAGTGCCTGCCGCAGAGCGGAGGATTTTGTGACGATTGCAAAGACACTGGACAGGGCAGCGCAGGACTGCGGAGTGAATTTTCTCGGGGGTTACAGTGCCATCGTCTCAAAGGGGATGACGCCGGCGGAGGAAAATCTGATCCGGTCGATCCCGGAGGCACTCTCTTCCACGCAGTACGTGTGCAGTTCCGTCAATCTGGGCTCTACGAAAACCGGCATCGACATGGATGCGGTCCGGCTGATGGGACAGATTATCAAGGAAACGGCGGAGCTTACGAAGGAACAGGACAGCCTGGGCTGCGCAAAGCTGGTGGTTTTCTGCAACGCTCCTGACGACAATCCGTTCATGGCAGGAGCGTTTCACGGCGTGACAGAGGGTGACTGTGTGATCAATGTCGGCGTCAGCGGCCCGGGAGTCGTGCGCACGGCGCTGACGCAGGTGCGCGGCGCAAGCTTTGAGGTGCTGTGTGAGACAATCAAGAAGACGGCATTTAAGATCACGCGTGTCGGCCAGCTGGTGGCACGCGAGGCATCCAGAAGGTTGAAGGTTCCTTTCGGGATCATTGATCTTTCTCTTGCGCCGACACCGGCGGTGGGCGACAGTGTTGCGGATATTCTGCAGGAAATCGGCCTTGAATATGCAGGCGCTCCGGGCACGACGGCAGCACTGGCCCTGCTGAACGATCAGGTTAAGAAAGGCGGCGTGATGGCCAGCTCCTATGTCGGCGGTCTCTCCGGTGCTTTTATTCCGGTATCCGAGGATCAGGGTATGATTAATTCCGTCAATGCCGGTGCCCTGACAATCGAAAAGCTGGAAGCGATGACCTGTGTATGCTCCGTCGGACTGGATATGATTGCCGTTCCGGGTGATACGAAGGCTTCCACGATTTCGGGAATCATTGCCGATGAGATGGCACTGGGAATGGTGAACCAGAAGACGACAGCGGTCCGTCTGATCCCGGTGGTCGGAAAGGGCGTGGGGGACAGCGTTGAGTTCGGCGGCCTTCTCGGACATGCGCCGATCATGCCGGTCAATCCGTTCGGATGTGACAACTTCATTAACCGTACCGGGCGGATACCGGCACCGATTCACAGCTTTAAGAACTGACGGATCAGATTTTGACCGGCGAACGGTGGTACTCGCTTCGCATGACTTCATCCTGCGGGGCGGCCATGAGCTCATACAGGGAAGAAGTGTACAGATCCTTGTCAAAAAGCCTCTTTTGGGTTCTGCTCAGGATCTGTCCGGCGTCCGCCACCTTGGAAATCAGTGTAATCCCGCGGTTATTCTGCTTGATTTCATGCAGAAGATCGGCGCTTTCTTTTCGAAAACCCAGTATTCTTGCGTAAGGCGCTGTACTTTCCTGACGGAAGGTTTCGGCGTCTTCTTTTGTGATTCCGAGTGCAATGTGCAGAAGAGCCCGCCGGCAGCGCGACTCGGTAAACGGGCGTGTTTTCAGAAGATCCAGAAAACGGTCCGAGGTCCGGTACATGGGAAGAAGACTCTGAATCCGCTTTTCCAGTTCCATAGAAACATCGAGGTAACGGCTGAGACTGCATTCCGACAGCAGCCGGTAGTGGAGCAGAAAATCATAATGGCGCCTTTCAAGGCTGTCCCGCTCCCACAGATCCGATGGCATCGCCCTGCGGCTGGACTCGGGAATGTAGGGAATAACCTCCGTCTGCCAGGACTGGCTGCGGTTACGGATCAGATGACGGAGTGCATTGGCGGAAGAAAGCCCGGAGGCGCTGTCCGGCGTCACGGAACGGAACCCGCTGTCTGTGCGCTCGATGGCAACCGGCTCGATGGAGGAGGAACAGCGGCGCAGCGCACGCAGATACTCAACCGCCAGGATATTGTTCGGACTCCTGAGCAGCGAAGGAGTATCCTCCGGATCAATCGGGATCAGGTCGTCGTCCTCCGGATCACGGCCGGACGTCTGTGCGGCCGCCGCTCTTTGCGCGATAAAATCACGCAGAGCCTGTTCGCGGGCGGCGGGGAAGGTCATTCCTTCCTGCATATGGCGCTGCAGAAAACTTTGATATTCAGACGGCTCTTCATCGAAAAAGTCAGCCAGATACAAAAGCTGCTCCATGTCCGGATTTTCGCACCCGAAGGAAAGGCAGTCGACGCAGCCCAGCGCATTCAGAATCCGGACGGCCCCTCCGGCAAAGTATTCCGCGGAACCGGTGGAAGCGACGACGGGCAGCTCCAGAACCAGGTCAGCCCCGCCCTCGAGCGCCATGCGGGTCCGGACATACTTGTCCGTGATGGCGGCGGAACCGCGCTGAACAAAATCACCGCTCATGACAATGACCACACGGTCTGCGCCGGTCAGTTCCCTGGCCTTTTTTATCTGATATAAATGTCCATTGTGAAACGGATTGTATTCTGCAATAATCCCCGCAACCTTCAAAGTGCAAACCTCCCATTGAATTATGTATCCGGATATCTGTATTCTATTAAATGGCATATAAAACAAAAATGCAACTTATAAAATGCTCCACTTGTTTATAAAATCTTAATGTTTTATAATAAAAACAAATGTGCGTATAAGCACCAGTTTTGTAAATCGGAAAGGAGTAAATTTGTTATGGCGATTATTGATGTGATCAAGGCAAAAGCCAAAGCGGACAAAAAAACAATCGTTCTCCCGGAAACCATGGACAGGAGAACATTTGAGGCTGCCGAAAAGATTCTGAAAGAGGGAATCGCAAATATTGTTCTCATCGGAACGGAGGAAGCCATCAAGGAAAACGGAGCGGGATTTGATATTTCCGGTGCCACCATTGTTGATCCGTTTAATGATCCGAACAAAGAGAAATATATAAATAAATTTGTTGAACTGCGCGCGAAGAAGGGCGTAACTTACGAGACTGCAAAAGAGCAGATGGAGAAGGACTATATGTACTATGCCTGCCTGATGTGCAAGTGCGGCGATGCTGACGGTGTTGTCTCCGGTGCATGCCATTCTACAGGCAATACCATTCGCCCGGCGCTTCAGCTTCTGAAAACCAAACCCGGCACGAAATCTGTTTCCGGTTTCTTCCTGATGGAGGTTCCGGACTGTGATCTTGGCGATCATGGTCTGTTTGTATTTGCCGACTGCGCTGTGAACACCGATTTTGATTCTGAAAAGCTGGCTGAAATTGCCGGACTTTCCGCACAGTCTTTCAAAAACTTCGTCGGCGACGAACCGAAGGTTGCCATGCTTTCTTATTCAACCAAAGGTTCCGCAAAGCATGATGACGTTACGAAGGTCGCCGATGCTGTCAGGATTGCACAGGAGAAATATCCGGATATTGAGATCGACGGAGAGCTTCAGCTGGATGCTGCGCTGGTTCCGACGGTCGCAGCCCTGAAGGCTCCGGGCAGCAAGGTGGCAGGACACGCCAATACACTGGTATTCCCGAGTCTGGAAGCCGGGAACATCGGGTATAAGCTGGTTCAGAGACTGGCAAAGGCAAATGCTTACGGACCTGTCCTTCAGGGACTTGCCATGCCGGTGAACGACCTGTCCCGCGGCTGCTATGCAGATGATATTGTAGGTGTTGTGGCCATGACCGCCGTACAGGCACAGCAGTCCTGAGCCATCCGGAAATAAACGATCCGTTCCAGGACGGGATGGCCGCAGCCGTGCCATCCCGATCCTTACCTTATGCAGAGCCATAACGATATTAAATCAGGAGGAAATTTTTATCTATGAACGTACTGGTAATCAACTGCGGAAGTTCGTCTCTTAAGTATCAGCTGATCAATTCCGATACCGAGCAGGTAGCGGCCAAGGGCCTTTGTGAGCGTATCGGTGTAGACGGAAGAATGGTTTATCAGCCGGCCGGCGGTGAAAAGGAAATCACCGAAGCCCCGATGCCGACACATAATGAAGCTATCCGGATGGTACTTGAGGCACTGGTCAACCCGAAGACAGGTGTTCTGAAGAGCCTGGACGAGGTGGACGCGATTGGACACCGTGTACTGCATGGCGGCGCAAAACTGACCAGATCGGTCATGGTGGATGACTATGCAAAGCAGGTTATCCGCGAGTGCTTTGACCTTGGACCGCTTCATAACCCGGCAAATCTGATGGGCATCGAGGCGTGCATGAAACTGATGCCGGGCAAGCCGAACGTAGCCGTATTTGATACTGCTTTCCATCAGACCATGCCTCCGAAGGCTTACCGCTATGCCATTCCGACCAGATACTATCAGAAGTATGCTATTCGGAAATACGGCTTCCATGGAACCAGTCACAGCTTTGTCTCCGGGGAGACCATCAAATTCCTCGGTCTGGACAGGAATAACAGTAAGGTGATCGTAGCGCATCTTGGAAACGGAGCCTCCATCAGCGCCGTTAAGAATGGCAAATGTGCCGATACCTCCATGGGTCTTACTCCGCTGGAAGGCCTGATCATGGGTACCCGCTCCGGCGATCTGGATCCGGCTGTTATTGAGTACATCTGCAACCATGAAAACATCACGGTTTCCCAGATGCTTCATATCCTTAACAAGGAATCCGGCGTTTATGCATTGTCTGATAATCTTTCTTCCGATTTCCGTGATCTTGAGGATGCCATGAACAATGGCAATGAGTCAGCAGCTCTGGCTATCGATGCCTTCTGCTACAGAGTTGCAAAATACATCGGATCCTACGCTGCCGCCATGAATGGCGTTGACGCAATCACCTTCACCGGCGGCATCGGTGAGAACGCCGGCATTGTCCGTGAGAAGGTTCTTTCCTATTTCGGATATCTCGGAATTAAGATGGACCCGGAGCAGAACAAGAAGCGCGGCGAGAATTTCATTCTTTCCACACCGGACAGCCGGGTTACCGTATGTGTCATCCCGACCAACGAAGAACTGGCGATCTGCCGCGAAACGGTAGAACTGGTAAGCCGCGCATAATCACAACCTGCCGGCAGAAGCACTTTTGACATCCATGTCATACATTTATGAATGCAGAAAAGTACCGGCAGCAGTGAAGCCGGCCGGAATTTGAGAGGCCGGACGGCCGGTATTTGTCAAAGAAAAATGCTTGACAAGCATAAAACGGCTTATTATAATAGTCGAGTGTGTTAGGAGGAGTGCGCTTTCTATGAACCTTACCGAGGTAATCCTGGAGGATGGAAAAGTCATTCACAGTCAGGAAGAGTTCAGTGAAAATGAATTCAGAATGCCTGACGGCAATTATCCGATTGTCCGGAAAACTCCCCTGGATCTTACGATCACCAATAAGGGGAAGAAAGTTCTGGAACTGAAGGGTAAAATGGATGCTGAAGTCCTGATTCCCTGCGCAAGATGTCTGGAGAACGTGCCTGCTTCGATCCATATCGATTTCGATGAGGAAATCGATATGAAACTTTCCGATGAAGAGCGGACAAACGCGTTGGACGAAAGTGATTTTTTACATGGATATAACCTGGATGTGGACAGACTTGTCTTGAGTGAGGCACTTCTGGTCTGGCCGATGAAGGTACTGTGCAAACCGGACTGCAAAGGTCTGTGCCCGGTATGCGGCCAGAACTTAAACATTAAGACCTGCGGCTGCGACAGAACAGTTCTGGATCCAAGAATGGCGAAGATCCGTGCTCTATTTAATGATTTTAAGGAGGTGTAAACCATGTCAATCTGTCCGAAAAATAAACATTCCAAGGCTAGAAGAGACAAGCACAGAGCAAGCTGGAAAATGACAGCTCCGACTCTTGTAAAATGCAGTAAATGCGGGGCTCTGATGGTTCCTCATCAGGTTTGCAAGGCTTGCGGAAGTTATAATAAAAAGCAGATTATCGCTATGGATGATGCTGAATAATTTCCAGATAGGTAAGGTAGCCGCCGGACAAATGTCCGGCGGTTTTTATGTTGCATTTAAGGCGTGAGTTTAGTATATTTAGAAGCGTGGAGGTGGGACCATTGGATAACACTGCATGTACATGTGTCGCGCTTGATGCGATGGGGGGCGACTATGCACCCGATGAGGCAATTCAGGGTGCTGTGGACGCTGTCAGCGAGAGAAAAAATATTAAAGTGCTCCTCGTTGGCAGGGAAGCTGTCCTGGCCGGAAAGCTGAAGGCATATACCTATCCGAAGGAGCAGATCGAAATTGTTCCGGCTTCAGAGGTCATTGAAACCGCAGAGCATCCGGTGAAAGCGATTGTCAATAAAAAGGATTCATCGATTGTTGTCGGTATGAAACTGGTAAGGGAAGGGAAGGCGGACGGGTTTATTTCCGCCGGAAATTCCGGAGCCGTGCTTGTCGGCGGCCAGACCATTGTTGGCCGGGTAAAAGGAGTGGAGCGAAGTCCCTTTGCGGCTATTATTCCGACGAAAAACGGTGTCTCCCTGCTGCTGGATGCGGGAGCCAATGTGGATGCCCGGGCCAGTCATCTGGTACAGTTTGCGCGGATGGGCAGCATTTACATGGAAGAAGCCATCGGAGTCAAAAATCCGAAGGTCGGAATCGTCAATGTAGGAGCCGAGGAAGAGAAAGGAAATGCCCTGGTCAAGGAGACATTTCCGCTTCTTAAGGCATGCACGGACATTAATTTCGTCGGCAGCTGCGAAGCGCGTGACATTCCGATGGGAGCGTGCGACGTTGTCGTGTGCGAAGGCTTCACCGGAAACTGTCTTGTCAAAATGTACGAGGGCGCCGGCATTATGCTGCGGAGCGTTGCGAAGGAATGCCTGCTTTCCAGCACACGTTCCAAACTCGGGGCACTGCTGATTAAGCCGGCCATCCGAACCACGGCGAAAAAGTTTGATGCGAGTGCCTACGGAAGTGCTCCCATGCTGGGACTGAAAGGGCTTGTGGTGAAGGCACACGGTAATGCGAAGGCAAAGCAGTTTAAGTTTTCTATCTTCCAGGTAGAAACATTTAAGAAACAGGACCTTGGAAACAAGATCGGGAAAAAGTTCGAGGCAGAGGCGGAAGCCAAAAAAGAAACTCTGGCGGCCAGGCGGGCGGCAAAGAATAACTAGAAAGATAACCATACGATCTTTAAGGAGTTAAAAACCATGGAATTTGAAAAATTACAGCAGATTATTTCCGAAGTCCTGAATGTGGATGTCGATGAGATTACTCCGGATACAGCATTTGTGGATGACCTTGGCGCTGATTCACTGGACATCTTCCAGATCATCATGGGCGTGGAGGAGGAATTTGATATCGAGATTCCGCAGGAGAAAGTAGAAAAAATAGTGACCGTAGGAGACGCCGCCCGTGCCATCAAGGCGGAAACCGGAAATATCGACGACTGATCAGGACAGCTGCTTTTTTTCACCTTTACCACATGGCAGCTGAAGCTGAAAAAACTTAAGTTCCTTCCCGCCTTTCGGAGGCAGGAAGGAAATCTTTTTTTAGGAAGGGGAACGCTATGTCAGAGATACGCATGGAACGGAAGGATCCGGAACAGAAAATCCATGCAGCCGGAAACATCCGCGAGGAGCATAAAGAAATAAAAACCGAAAACCTCCAGGAAGTGATCGGCTATAAATTTAAGAATATCAAACTGCTCTACAATGCCATGAGCCACAGCTCCTACGCGAATGAACATCGTTTCCAGAACTGGAGAGATAACGAGAGAATTGAATTTCTGGGGGATGCCGTGCTGGAACTTTCCAGCAGCACGTTTCTCTACAAAATGCATCCGGAGATGCCGGAGGGAGATTTGACCAAGCTGCGTGCCAGTCTTGTATGCGAGCCGACGCTGGCCATGTGTGCCCGTGCGTTCGGCCTTCAGGACTATATTCTTCTTGGCCGCGGAGAGGAGCAGACGGGCGGAAGAAACCGGAATTCGATTGTGTCGGATGCACTGGAATCCCTGATCGGAGCCATCTATCTGGACGGTGGATTTAAGCCGGCGAATGAGTTTATTCTGAAGTTCATCCTGAATGATTATCAGCATAAAAAGCTGTTTTATGACAGCAAGACGATCCTTCAGGAAGTAGTTCAGAAGGATTTTAGTGAAGAAGAAATTACCTACCGGGTGATTGGAGAGGAAGGCCCGGATCACGCCAAACACTTTATTGTAAGATGCATCATCGGAGCAAAGGAATACGCTGCGGGGCGCGGAAGTACGAAAAAGGCGGCTGAGATGGAAGCGGCCTATCATACGCTTCTGATGCTGACCGGACCGGAAAAGGAAGTTCCGTCGCCCTATTCTGTGGATGCATCCCACGTCTGAACGCCGGATTTCGAGAGGGAACATATACGTGTATTTAAAGTCTATCGAGCTTCAGGGTTTTAAATCCTTTGCAAATAAAACAACACTTGAATTTCACGACGGTGTGACCGGCATTGTAGGTCCGAACGGCAGCGGGAAGAGCAATGTTGCGGACGCGGTGCGCTGGGTTCTGGGTGAACAGAGCGCTAAATCCCTGCGCGGCGGTTCCATGCAGGATGTTATTTTTTCCGGAACCGAAAACCGGAAACCGCTGGGATTTGCCTACACAGCCATCACACTGAATAATAAGGACCGGGTTCTGAAAATTGACAGTGATTCCGTTACGGTCAGCCGCCGTCTGTACCGTTCCGGTGAAAGCGAGTATTGTATCAACGGGAATCAGTGCCGCCTGAAGGACGTCAATGAACTGTTTTACGATACCGGGATCGGACGGGAAGGCTATTCCATCATCGGGCAGGGTCAGGTTGAACAGATCCTGAACGGAAAGATGGAAGACCGCCGCGCTCTTTTTGATGAGGCTGCCGGAATCGTCAAATTCAAAATCAGAAAGCTGGCAGCTCAGAAAAAGCTGGCGCAGGAGGAGGCAAATCTTCTGCGTGTTAATGATATTCTGTCGGAGCTTACACGTCAGCTGGGGCCTTTGAAAAGTCAGAGCGAGAAGGCCAGAGTCTATCTGAAAAAAAGGGATGAACTGAAGGATTTTGAGATCAATCAGTTCCTGCTGGATTTTCAGGATATGAAAGCAAAGCAGGACAGCACGCAGCAAAAGTATGATGATGCGGATGTCCAGCTGAAGGAGCTGAATGCACAGACGGATAAAATCCGGACGGAGTATGAAACGCTGACCGGCGAGATTGAAAAACTGGAGGCGGAACAGTCTGAGCTGCAAAGCACACTGACCGACCATACGGTCCGCCGGACACAGACGGAAAATCAGATCTCGCTGCTGAAGGAACAGATCCAGACAGCAACAGAAAGCCAGAAGAGCGCAGGGGAACGGCTCCGCGCGCTGGAAGCTGAGATTGTATTGAAAAAAAAGCAGCTGGAGGATACGAAGACCGGGAGAGAGAAACTGTCGGACCAGGCGAAGGAACTGGAAGCAGTCAGCCGGCTGGGGGCGGATGATCTGAAGAAACTCCAGCTGCAAATCAGCCGGCACGAGGACGATCTTGAAAAGAAACATGCGCAGGTCATTGCCATCCTGAATGACCGGACGCTGCTGCAGGGACAGATCAAGGAAAATGAGACGCTGCTGGAGCAGGCCAGAATCCGTAAGTCAGCGCTGGATGCGAGAATTATTGAAATCAGGAGCGAACAGAAAGAACAGGGCGGAGAGGAAAAAAGACTGGCTGCTGCGGCGGAAAAGGTAGAAGCGGAGATTGCCGCTCTGACAGCGCACAGTCAGAGAACAGAGGAACAATTGTCTGTCTGCCAGGAAAAACTGCAGAAGCTCAGCCAGTCTCTGGAGCCGGAACAGATGGAATTTCACCGGCTGTCTTCCCGTCTGGAAACATTGAAGAATATCGCGGAGCGCTATGACGGATACGGGAATTCCATCCGGCGCGTCATGGAGCTCAAGGGCAGGGAGCCCGGGCTGCTGGGCGTCACTGCGGACCTGATCCGCACCGACAGAAAGTATGAGACAGCCATTGAAACGGCGATGGGCGGCAGCATTCAGAACATTGTTACCGAGGATGAGGAAACGGCAAAACGCATGATTGCGTATCTGAAAGCCAATAAATTCGGCCGTGCAACATTTCTTCCGCTGACAGCCATGAACCACAGCCAGCTTTTGAAGAACGACGCGGCGCTTCATGAGAATGGCGTGATCGGGCTGGCTTCTTCCCTGGTGCAGGCGGATAAAAAGTACGATGGCCTGGTGCGGTATCTGCTTGGCCGCGTGATTGTCACCGATACGATTGACCATGCGATTGAGCTGGCCAGAAAATATAAATATACCCTCCGGATTGTAACCCTCGAGGGAGAATCTTTGAGCGCAGGCGGTTCCATGACCGGCGGTGCGTTTAAGAACAGCAGCAATCTGCTGGGACGCCGGCGTGAAATTGAAGAGCTTGAAAAGCAGAAAAATGCTCAGAATGACAAGGTTGAGAAACTGAAGGAAACCATTGATGAAACCAGGACCGTCCGGAACCGGCTTCGCATGATTCTGGCACAGGACGGAGAGGGGCTTCAGAAAAAATATCTGGAACAGAACACAGCC
>Ga0256406_1002298_pt1 | contig 27522 bp, 19 predicted proteins | sample RumenRJG_03DNA_FD_185986 | JGI IMG/M metagenome (GOLD analysis project Ga0256406, IMG submission 185986) | Bovine rumen microbial communities from Lethbridge, Alberta, Canada - RJG_03 | ecosystem: Host-associated > Mammals > Digestive system > Stomach > Rumen | place: Canada: Alberta | collected...
TTCCATCGGCGGCATCGAGACGTTCAAGGAAAGCGCCGCCCGCAACCACCTGCACACGGAGACGCGCGTCGTGCGCTTCGAGATGATCGAGGCAGATGACGCGCTCGCCGCCCGCACGGGCTTCCGCTCCGGCACGCCGCTCTGGCGCATCTGGCGTCTGCGCATTTTGGGCGGCCGCGCGCTGATCCTCGACAAGAATCTCTTCCGCGCCGACCTCGTGCCCGGCCTCACGCGCGCCATCGCCGAGGACTCCATCTACCAATACATCGAGCAGACGCTCCACCGCACGATCCAGACAAGCAAGCGCCGCATGACCGTCGAACACGCGACGCGTGAGGACGCGAAATATCTCGACCTCGGCGACTACAACTGCCTCGCCATCATCGAAAGCCAGACGTTTGACGAAAACGGCAGCCAGATCGAGTGGACGCAATCGCGCCACCATCCCGAGCGCTTCGCGTTCGAAGACACGGCCACGCGCCATCCGCATGCCTGATTGTTCCAAATTCCTTCTTTGCTACTTGCCCGATGTTTCCTCGTGTTGTATCGTAGAATCAGCAAGCACGCAAAGGAGGATTTTTTCTATGGCAGAAACACATACATGGTGGAAAGAAGCCGTCATTTATCAGATTTATCCGCGCAGCTTCATGGACGCGAACGGGGACGGCATCGGCGACCTCGCAGGCATCACGCAGCGCATCCCATATCTTTCAAAGCTCGGCGTCGATGTCGTCTGGCTCTCGCCTGTCTACGCCTCGCCGAACGATGACAACGGCTACGACATCTCCGACTACCGCGCCATCATGAAGGATTTCGGCACGATGGAAGACTTCGACACGCTGCTCGCCACCGCACACAAAGCCGGCATCAAGATCGTCATGGACCTCGTCGTCAACCATACGTCCGACGAGCATGCCTGGTTCATCGAGAGCCGCAAGTCGCGCACGAATCCCTATCGCGACTACTACATCTGGCGCAATGGCAAGGACGGCAAAGAGCCAAACAACTGGGAATCGTGCTTTTCCGGCCCGGCATGGCAGTACGATGAAGCGACCGGCCAATACTACCTGCATCTCTTTTCCAAGAAGCAGGTCGATCTCAACTGGGAAAACCCGAAGGTCCGTGACGAGGTCTACGACCTCATGACGTTCTGGTGCGACAAAGGCATCGATGGCTTCCGCATGGACGTCATCAGCATGATCTCGAAGGACCAACGCTTCCCCGACGGCCCCGTGAAGCCCGACGGCTATGGCGATTTCTCCCCGTACTGCATCAGCGGCCCGCGCGTCCACGAATTCCTGCAAGAAATGAACCAGCGCGTGCTCTCAAAATACGACCTGCTGACTGTCGGTGAAGCGGCCGGCGTCACGATCGACGAAGCGAAAAAATACGCGCGCAGCGACGGCAAGGAGCTCGGCATGGTCTTCCAGTTCGAGCACGTCGGCAGCGGGAACGGCAAAGGCAGCATCGTCGAAAAATGGACGACGGGCAAGCCAAAGCTCCAGAACGTCCGCGCCATCCTCAACAAATGGCAGACCGAACTCGAAGGCTGCGCCTGGAACTCGCTCTACTGGGACAACCACGACCAGCCAAGATGCGTCTCCATGTTCGGCAACGACGCGCCCGAATACCGCATCCGCTCCACCAAGATGCTCGCGACCTGCCTCCACATGATGAAGGGCACGCCCTACATCTATCAGGGCGAGGAACTCGGCATGACGAATACGCACTGGGCGAGTATCGATGACTGCCGCGACGTCGAAGAAAAGAACGCCTGGCAGCAGTTCGTCATCGACCAGAAGCGCGTAAGCCCTGAGACCATGCTCGCCTGCTTCGACAACATGGCACGGGACAACGCCCGCACGCCAATGCAGTGGGACGCGAGCAAAAATGCGGGCTTCTCCACCGGCACGCCCTGGATCGCCGTCAATCCGAATTATACGGATATCAACGCGGCCGCCGAAGTCGATGATCCCGATTCCGTTTTCAATTATTACCGCAAGCTCATCCAGCTCCGCCACGAACACGAGATCATCGTCTACGGCAGATTCATCCCGCTCCTCGAAGACGATCCCAGCATCTACGCCTACGCCCGCGAACTCGATGGCAAAAAACTCCTCGTTGCCTGCAACTGGACAAAAGACGAAGCTCCCTGCACGCTCTTTGACGACACGAATGGCACGGAACTCATCAGTAACTACGCAGAGCACAAAAAAGACGCGCTCCAGCCATACGAAGCGCGCGTCGTCCTGCTCTAACATTTTCCTATAGGAAAACAAAAAGCTCCTTTGCAACTTCTCCGCTGCAAAGGAGCTTTCTATTTTCTCATGGTGGGCGATAACAGGATCGAACTGCTGACATCTTGCTTGTAAGGCAAGCGCTCTCCCATCTGAGCTAATCGCCCATGGTGACGCCAATGGGATTCGAACCCATGAACCCGCCGTGAAAGGGCGGTGTCTTAACCGCTTGACGATGGCGCCATTGGCTCCCCGAGCAGGATTCGAACCTGCGACAGCCTGATTAACAGTCAGGTGCTCTACCGGCTGAGCTATCGGGGAATCAGGTCGGCTTTTTGCCGACGAAAGATATTATACGGTATCTTCGAGGAGATTGCAAGCATTTTTTGCTTTCATGCCTCGATTTTTTGTACCCAGTACGTACCGATCTTTGCGAGGAGCTGCAATGCATCCATCTGCAATGGCTCGGGAAACGCCGTCAGCACGGGGGCTGTCTCGAAATTCAGCGTCCCGTTGAAATGAATCGCCCGCAGGCCGCGCAGCATGCCTTCCCAGTCCGTCGAAGACGTGTTCTCGCGCGTCTTCGCGAATGTGTACGGAATCTGGTGCAGGTCGCGCAGGCCGTCGTTATCATGCAGATGCAGCACTTTGAGGCGCGGCCCGAGCGTCTCGATGAATTCTTCGAAATCAATGCCGACGAGGTTTGCATGCCCGGAATCGAAGCAGAAGCCAAGCACTTCGGCACCATATTTTTCATTCATGCGATCGATGCGCTCCGCTGCCTTGTGCGCGTCGCAGCACGGTCCCTCGACAAGATGACTGCCAAGGCCGTCATAAAGATTCTCGATGCACATTGTCACGCCGCATTCAATCGCGAGCGGCGCCATCGCATCGAGGAACGCCTCAGTTCTTTCCCATTCCGCCTCTTCCGAGCCCAGATATTTCCGAAGTTTGAAACCATGCACGACGATGTTCCTGCAGTCGAAGAACTTTGCGATGCGCAGGCTCTTCGGCGCGACCTCGTCGAAAAGATAGCGGTTGACCTTTGACGATGCCTGCGGCACATAGATCGGATACGGCATGTGCATCTGATGGATGCGCACGCCCGCTGCCTCCGCCGCCCGCTTCTGCGGCAAAAAGAACGCTTCGAGTTCTTCCATGCTCTGACTGAAAAAGCCGTTGAGATGCTGCTTGTAGATGTCGAGGTTCAGCAGGTATTGATTCAAGGAGAAATCCGCGCACGAAAAACCTGCCGCACGCATGCGCCGGAAACCAGTTTCCGGATGATCGTCCGTTACGATGTTCTTTGTCTGTACGCTCAGTTCCATGCGCTCACCCCTTCTTTTCAATCTTCTCGAGCACGACTTTCGGCGGGCACTCGTCATTGAAATACGCCACGGGATTCGGCAGTCCCATCTCACGAAGCTGCGCCTCGATCTCGCGGTAAAAGACATTGCAGATGAAAATCGCGCAGTCTTCGGGCAGATTCCGCAGCTCTTCCGGCGACTTCACGGGCAGGCCGTCGACCTCTGTGCCCCAAGTTGCAGGATTGTTGTCGCAGGTAAAGAGCGGCGGATATGCTTCGCCGTAATTCAGCAGATAGTTTCGGCACATGCGGCCGGCACCGAACAGCACGCGCTGCGGATATTTCGCCAGTTCCTGCTCCATGCCGATCTGCCAGGAGAGATAGCTGCCTGTCTTCTTCGCGAGCTGGAGGAGCGTCGGCCGCAGGAGCGGAGGGCACCCGCCTGCCGTATCGCGCAGAGCCAGCACGAGCAGGCCGTCAAAATTGATCGAGCGCAAACCACGGATCACGCCGAGCCAGTCCGTCAGATACCGTCCTTCTTCCACGAGCGTATACGGCAGGAGCTGCATCCGGCCATTGCCATCCGTATCCGTCAGGAGCACGGCCTGCAGGCGCGGCCCTGTCTCACGGATGAAGTCATACATGTCCTGGCCGCAGGCACCAGCCGCCTGCATGTCGAGGCAGCAGCCGAAGCGCCCGTCGCCGGCCGCTGCATTCAACGCATCCACGGCCTCGCGCATTGTGCGGCCGCTCGAAAGCATTCCGCGCAGATAATGGCCGCTGAGATACCGCGGCATGGGTGCGAGCAGGATCGTCACATCGGCCTTTTCCGCAGCCTCGGCCAGCCGCAGGAAATACGCGCGGTTCACGGCGGCGAGTTCCGGCCGCTCGATGCCATACACCAGCGGGCGCACGATGATCTTCCGGCAGCCGTGCTCTCCCGCCGTTTCGATTGCACGCAGTGTCATGCGCTCGAGGCGCTCACGCAGCCGTTCCGGTTCATTCTCTGCTTCTTTGAACTTCGGCCCGGGACGGAGCTCCGGTGCCGAAGCCACTGGCATCGAAAGAGCCCCGGCCGCCTCGAGGAAGGCCGCCATGCCCGGCATCGGCCGCACAGCCTTCGGATTTTCGACCGGCGTTTCCCCGATCGAGAAATCCAGCATCACATCCGTGAATCCTGCTGCAGAGATGTCGCGCAGCCCCTGCTTCGGGAATTCTGCATTCACGATGCCCATCGGTGCACAGACGACTTTCATCCTCATCCCTCCATCATAAAAGCTTCTTCTTGATCAGCGACTTGATGCGTGTTGACGACGTCGTCATCGTATACGGGAAGAACGCCAGATCTGCGCCATTGCGCTTCAGGTACTCCTTCTCCGAAAGCCAGCCCGCATTTTCCTGGTAATCGCTCCCTGTGAACATCACGTCGAAATGGAAGAGATGCCAGGCATCGCGGATTCCCGCGAAATCAACCGGAAGGATCTCTGCCTGGTCGACATAGCGGCAGGCTCGCACGATTTCCACGCGCTCGTCCTCGGGGATGAACGGCTCGACCTTCTTGTACTTCGTCACGCCCTCATCCGACACGACGCCGACGATCAGGTAGTCGCACTGTGCCTTCGCGCGCCGCAGGAGGTTCAGATGCCCCTGGTGGAACAGGTCAAACACGCCTGCGACATATCCAACATGGTACTTCTTCGGCGATGCGTCTTCTTCCGCCTTCGAAGATGACGGCACAGCATCATCGGCCCGCACGATCGCCTTGGCCGACGGGTAGTCCTTGGCCGGATCGAAACACGCGTAATCCGTGATGTCCATTTCCTCAAGCTGCCGCGCGATGCCGAGATACCCCTTCACGCAGATGATGACCTTGAATGCATCTTTCGGCAGATCCCGCAGGATGTCCGGCGATTCGATCGCGACGCCGCAGAGTTCCTCGCCCTGGCGCTCCGGATTGTTATCCACGATATGCGCGACAGGATAGCGCCCGGCATAGCCGTTCATGAAGCGCATCGCGTAGAGGCCGGAGCCGAAGATGACGAGCTCCTTCCGATCCAGGCCGGAAAAGATATCGACGAACAGGGACTGGTACCGCCGCTCCGGATACGCGCAGTGCAGGCGGTTCGCCTCGATGATCGTCATGTCGCGTTCATGCGCCGAGCGGACGGGCACCATTTCGGCTACCTGCCGCATCTTCATCCAGTGGTCATTCCAGATCTTCCGCAGATCATCCGCCCGCTCTTTCAGATGATAACGCTCCAGAAGCTCCTCATGCTTTGCGATGTCATGCTCCTGCAAAATGCCACCGAGGAAATCCACAGTCCGAATCACCATCACGTCTGCCGGGCAGTCCTCCATCATGAATTCCTGGTCAAAAAAGACAAAGTCCCCGTCCACAGCGAACGCATTGATCGGCACGAGATCGAGATAGGCATGCGCCAGCACGACGCCATGGCCATGGCCATCGCCCTCCGACACATGGTCGGACGAGGCGAGGATGCAGTCGCGGAAATGGTCGAGCGCGGCGAGCGCAGTTTCGCGGTCGCCCTGTTTCGCTAATTCCTCGAAATACACCTGCGCTGTCGGCGCATCGATGAACGGCATCTCGTACACGCCGCCGCAGATACAGTCGTCCACGGTCTTGAGGCCATGCGCACGCAGATCCTGATGATGCTCCGCGATCTCCTGCAGGCGCGCCCGCCCCTCGGGGAACGCCGCCCGCTTTTCTACACGCTCGGCCCGGCCACCCGCATCACCATGAATCACCGTCAGGAGCGCGTCCTGCGGCAGACGGTCGAGCGACGACGTCACATGCAGCACATCGGAATTCTGTCCATCCATCGGGCATTCAATGAAGTACGCATTCGCCACGGTGTGGAACAAGCCTTCTTCGAGAAAGGGCTCATAGAACCGCTCTTCGAGCAGGAACACATGGTCCGGCCGGTGGTAAGTCGGAAAGAGGCGGTTTCGCAGCGATTCGTGCGGCAGGAAGTTTTCCGCATACATCATCATGGGATGCTCGAGATCGGTCAGCACGGAATAGAACTTCTGCGTCTGGAACCCCGCGTCTGCCAGCATCTGACGGATCTCCCCGCGGCTGTATGCCCTGCCATAGAACCGGTCTGCCGGCGTCTTGTAGACTTGCTTGTAATCATCGAGCCCGTCAAACGAACGGTTCGTATAAATATCAGCATCACCACAGAAATACCGGAGGCCGAGGCGGTTGTTCATGCCGAGCAGCAGCCGCCCGTGCGGCAGCAGCAGTGCGCGGCATGCGGAAAGCAGCGCCACAGGGTCTTCAACGCGTTCCGGTTCCGCTACCATCAGCACGATGTCGAATGCATTCTTTATTGCACCTGCCAGCATATCGCAGCTCTCTGCCTCCGTGACACGGAGGCCCCGGGTGCGGAGCATCTCCGCCATGCCCGGGGCCTTGCCGACAACGAGGGCGCTGCCGCCCTCGGGGAACGATTCCCATGCTGCCAGTCCTTGCGCCATGTGTTCCAGGTAAATCCGTTCGTCCTTCTTCAGCTTCATTCGATATACATCTCCGGTTCGTTCATCATGATGTCCGTGATGCCCTGTGCCTCGAGCGGTGCGAGGTCGAGCTTCGTGCCCGTAGGCTTCTCCGGATAGAGGTGGCCGCTCATCCATGCGCGGACAGGCATGCCGGCAAGGCGCTCGGGCGGCTCGTCGATCGCGCGCCAGAACGGATGGATGGCCGTCGCACCGCAGCCGCCGCGCAGAAAATAGCGGCAGTCGGACGCGCGCGTCGCGAGCACGGCGAGCTGGGCGCTCGGCAGGAGATCATGGATCTTTTCAAGCGAGCGCGGGTAGAACGTCGAGTAGATGATGCTCCCCTCGACGCCCTTCTTCGCAGCGAGATCGAGCATCTTTTCCTCCATACCCTCATACGGGATATTGCTATTCTTGAGTTCGATGTTGAGCAGCAGCCCCTCTGCAAGACGCGGCTTCAGGAGGTCGAGCAGTTCCTCTGCCGTCAGGATGCGCTCGCTCTTTCCCGCACCTGCCGCGATATGGAGGCTCTGGAGCTCTCGGAGGCTGTAATCCTTGACGAAGCCGATGCCTTCCGTCGTGCGGTCGACGCGCTCGTCGTGAATGATGACGAGCGTGCCGTCGCGCGTGAGCTGGATGTCCGTTTCAATGCCCGTGAGGTTATGGAGCGCCATGGCCTTCTCAAATGATGTCTGCGTGTTTTCAGGATAGCGCTGGCTGCAGCCGCGATGCGCCCAGAATTTCATGCGTGTTCTCCCTCTCCCGCCAGTTTGGGCGGGTGCACTTCGTTGAATTTTTCCATGAGACTGGCCAATGCAATGGATTCTTCATCCGACAGGCTCTTTTCCTGCGACTCGGGGTGCTCATCGAGACGGTGCAGGAACTCGCTGACCTCGTAGCGCAGGCCGGAGCCGAGATACGGTTCGGAATAGCGCTCGATATCATTCGGATCCTCGCGATGGATCTCGAAATAGCTCATGAGCCACCACGGCGCCGGCACGACGATATAGCCCGTCGTGCCGCTGATGAGCAGGCGGCCGTCTGATTTCACGCCGAGGCCGCACGTCGCCGTTGCAAAGCCGTTCTTGTAGCGCAGGCTGACTTTCGTGAACTGGTCGATGCCGTTTTCATCGTCGATGCTCTCGAAACGGATGTCCTCGTAATCGAGGCCGAAGATCTTCAGGATCGGCATGAGGACATAGCTGCCGAGCTCGCGGAAACTGCCGCCGAACTGCCGGTCGGTAAGTTCGCGGCTCTTGGGATTCTCGAGTTTCGTGAAGCATGCCTCGATGTTGCGGACCGTGCCGATCCGGCCGCTCATGACGATGCCGAGCAGCTTGCGGAAACACGGGCAATAGCACGTCTTGATGCCCTCCATAAGCACGACATGCTTCTCTCGCGCAAGCGCATAGAGTTCTTCTGCCTGCGCTTTCTGGAGCGTCATCGGCTTCTCGCAGAGGACATGGCGTCCGTGTTCGAGCGCGGCTTTTGCATACGCATAGTGATACTGATGCGGCGATGCGATGTAGACGAGATCGACGTCGTCAAAGAGCTCTTCCTGCGTATCGTAAGCGCGGATGCCCCACTCCTTCGCAAAGCGTTCGGCACTCTCCTTGTGCGGGTTGTAAACGCCCTGGTGGTTGACGCCGCTGACGAGCATTGCCTCGGGCATGAAGCGCGTCGTGATGCGCCCCGTACCGATGACGCCGATGCGCTGGATGTGGCGCATCTTCTCGCGCAGCATCGTGCTCGAGACATCCTTCGTGCGCTCGAGGTACACGACCTTGCAGTACTCCTTCAGATATTCGAACTTGCCGAGCCAGTCCGAGCCGATCGCGAAGATGTCGATACCGTACTTCTTGATGTCGGAAAATTTCTGCCCCGGTGTCTCCTCGATGATGATCTTGTCGGCGAACCCGGTCTTGCGCACGTTCTCGATGCGCGTCATGAGGGGATCGACGACATTGAGCTTGCCGCGCGCCTTGTCGAAGCTCTCCGTCGTGACGCCGACGATCAGATAATCGCCGAGTTCCTTCGCGCGCTTCAAGAGGCGGTAATGGCCTTCGTGAAAGAGGTCGAACGTTCCGTATGTGATTACTTTCGTCAAAGAGATCCCTTCATTCTTTCTGCTGTCCTGGATTCTGCTGCGTTGCAGCATCGAGCTGCTTTCCGAGCCACGCATAGATCTTTTCGCCGCAGGTGCCGACATTCGCCGCGCTCTCGCCATATGCCGCCCGCTCGACCGCCGCATCATAAGGCGTGCCCGGGAGCGTGCCGTCGAGAAGCTCCGGCAGTGTGTGAAGCGCATTTTCCTCGCAGCCATACTGGATCCACTCCGAAAGGCGGTCAAAACCTGCGGCATGTGCGCGGACTTCCGCCGGATCAAAGCGCAGCGGAACTTCGCGGCACTCCTTCGTCGCGACGTCGATGCGATAGAGCTTGCGCGTATTCGAATTCATGTAATGATAGACCGTGCCGCCGATGTGGCGCGAGAACGCGCCATGGCCGCCCGTGAAGAAATAATCATCCGGCGCGTCTTCCGCGATCGGCGCGGGCGCGTCCCAATCTTCGGCCTGCCCCGTTGCCTTGTCGATGATGACGAAGCCGCTGCCCCAGTTCGGGGCGAGGATGACCTTGTCCTCCGTGAACGCGGCGCTGCTGAATGCCTGCCCGTTGCACGGAGCATTGAGCCCTGGGTGAAAGCATGAAAAGCCCTCGACCGCCGCATTGTAGATGCGCAGCGTGCCCGTCTTCGGATTCCATCGGCGCACGACGCTGCCTGCGAGCGGCAGAAGATAGAGCTCGTCGCCATCCTCGAGGATGGCATTCGAGCCGCCCGTCCCCGATCCGACCTTCAGCGTCTGGTGCTCGAGAGAATCTTCCGCGAAGACCATGACTTCTTCCGTCGCCGGCGAAGCGAGATACAGCAGGCCGTCCTTCAGGCGGCATCCGCCGACAAACCAGTCGCCTTCCTGCGTCTTGACGACATAGTGCTGCTGGACGCCGCCGATCTGCACGGCCTGTTCCGTGCGAAGATCGATGCGGATGAGATTCGGATAGCGGTTCGGCAGCAGGAAGAGATAGCGGTCATCCGCGAGAGCGCCTGCAAAGCGGGCGCCATAGGGCATGTCGCCATCCGGCAGCGTGATCCGGCGCACGGTGCCATGATCGAAGATCAGGACTTCCTGCGCATTGTACGGGCAGACAAAGACCTTGCCGAAGCGTTCATACGCACAACTGAAATAACCGCCCGAATGATAACGCGAAAGCTGCGCGGCAAAATGGAATGTGCCGTCGCTGCCCTTGCCCCAAAGCTGGTTCGTCGGCGTCACGATCCATTTTTCTTCTTCCTCACCCGGAAAGCCGCCGAAAACCGTCGTACGCCAACCGTCCGGTGACGGCAGGTCGTGCAGGCGGTTGTTGAAGAGAAAGAGCGGCTTGCCTGCCGCGCCGAACAGTGCCGTGACACTCGTGCCGGCGTCGCCGAGGTAGGCATCCGAGAGCGCGATCGTCGGCTCGATCTCCGGCGTCGTGTCGTAGATGCCGATCTTATCGCGCAGGAACATATCCCGCAGTTCCTCAAACTCCTTCACATAATCCGGCCGCATCGTATGGAGCGTTGCCTCAAAGAGCGGATGCGGACGCCAGAGCAGGCAGACATCGTCGCGCCCGCGGAATGTCTCAAAGACATAGCGCATCTTTTGCAAAAAGCGCGTCGTGTCCGCGAGAAAGCCGCTGAGGCTCGTATTGTAGAAATAGACCGTGCGCCCGGTGAGCTGCTCCTTCCATTCCTCCGGCGGTTCGGGAGGATTCGCGCAGAGCTGCACGACCTTGTCGAGCTTCGGCGAGCCGAGCGGCCGGAGCTTCGACTGAACTTCTTTCGCATAATACGGCATGCCAGCCTCGCCCTGCGCGATGATAAAGTCGAAATTGTTGTAAGCCGGAAGGTAGCGCTGGAACTCGCCCATGCCGCCCGACGTCACATAATACGGCACATAGACGAGGCAGTCCGTCCACTTTTTGAGGTTCTCCGAATAGTACTTCATATCGACGGACGTTACGGAATTGTAGTTGTCATAAGGATTGTGGACGAAGATCGCGTCGGGATGCAGCGCCTCGAGATCAACGCTTTCACAGTGGACAGCCGGGACATACTTCGGGAAACGGTCGATCTCGTAATGCCACTGCTTCGGCGTCCCATCCGGATTGCGATCAGCGTACGGGATCGGCATGACAATGGTCTGGCAGTGTTCGCGATCGCGGTCAGCTGCCATCCAGATGCTTTCGAGGCTGTCCCACATCGATGCTTTGTACGGAAGAAAAGCGATGAGCCTCTTCACCTGCGCCTGCTGCACCATGGCGGCAAGGCGGCCGCAGAGGTCGCCGAGAAGCGCGCCCGTCTCGCGGCAGACCTGCGGCGCGGGCGCGGCTGGCAGCGCATCAAGCGCCTGGCGGATGCCGGAGAGGATCTGCGCATACGCCTCGCGTTCGCCTGGCAGCAGCTCGGCCTGCACGATGTGCTCGACGAGCGACGCATGCTGCGCGACGCCCTCGAATGACTGCCGGCTCCTCGTGTCCTGCGCGCGCTGCACCTTCCGCCCGAAGATGTCCAGCAGTCCGAGCAGCTTCTTCTTCGTCCGTATCCTCATGTCAATTCCTCGCCCCTTCTCAAATGTCTCTTCATTATATCATGCCCGCCCAGCTCCCGCAATGACCTGCGGCTCCTGCATCACGCCGACGAGCGAGCCTGGGAGCATGAGATCGCGCAGGCGCCGGTCGTCGGGCCGGCCATCTGGGAAAGCGCTGGCGAGCCAATGGCGGCGCTCCATGTCGGCACGGCGGAAGAGCGGTGCCGTGAGGCCGCCCGAGAGGCGCTGGCCGCTTGCGCGCAGGGCATTGGCAATCTGTGTGCCGTCGGCCTGCATGAACGGCTCGGTCACGGGCAGGGCGAAGGTATCTGCGTCCTCGCCCTGCGCATTGCTCGTGACGAACGTCAACGCCGGATCGCCCTCGAGCGCGCAGACCATGCGCACGAGCTTGCCGGGCACGAGCGATGCGCCGGGCAGCACCCATTGGACGTAGTCACCCGACGCCGTCTGCGCGAGATCGTCAAAACGCGCGGCGACGCTCTGCCCCTCGAGAACGGCAATCGTCATCGCCGTCGGCTGGCTGCTGAGAAATGCCGGCAGCTGCACCGCAAACGCATCATCCACCAGCGGCAGCACGAGCAGTTCGGCAAACGGATAGCCCTCCGCGAAAACGCTCGCAAGCGACCTGCGGAATGCATCATCATCACCGAGATACGGTTGCACGATCGAGACACGGCGGCCGAGGCGCAAGACCTCGCTCTCACGATACGCTTCGGCGAGCCCTTCGGCCGCTGCGAGGACATTCCGCAGCACGCGTTGTTCCTGCGAGGCAGGATAGCGGAGCGCCCGCCCCGCTGTGCCTTCGAGCATGACAGGCGGCAGCGGGATCATGCGCTCCGCGCCCTGCTCCCTTTCGATGTGACCGTCCTGCAGCAGCTGCCCGAACGCCCGCCGCCAATGGTTCGCTTTCGTTGTCTGGCGCGAATACTTCGCGACATTCGAGAGCCAGCCGACGGCCGCTTTCGATGCGGCCTGCGCCTCGCTGCGCTGCGGGAAGTGCGCGAGGAAGAGACTGGAAACCATCTGCGGCACGATGCGCTGCGGCCCGTCCGTGCCGTCGATGAGAAAATGATGATTGCCCTGCGCGAGACGGCCATGCGCCGCCTGTGCATTCTCGAACGCCCTGCGCCCGACGGCGATCTTTCCGATCGGCTCAGCTGTCGCAGCCCGCCGTGCCGGCCGCTGCGGCAGCAGCCTGTCCTGCCCCGCCTCTGGCTGCACGAGCTCGCAGCGCACCCAGGGCAGCTCGTAAACCGCGTCCGGCGAAAAGCTTCGGAGCGCAGCGCGGACGGCCGCAAGGCTGCCGCCATGTTCCGGCCAGAGAAATTCATCCGCATCGAGCGGCAGCACGAGCGACGCGCCATCCGCGAACGATTGCGCCATGCACTGCGTCAGCAGCTCGGCCTGCACCTGCGCGACGCCGTCATAGCGCAGGACAGTCAGTGGCAATCCCTCCGTACAGAGCTTTGCGAGGATTTCGGACGTGCCGTCCGTGCTCGCATGATCGATGACCGTGAGCTCATCGGCGACGGCCAGACCATGGCGCACGAAGCTCTCGATGACGTCGGCCTCGTTGCGCACCATCGAGACGATGGCGATTTTCATCCCCTCAGCAGCAGCCATAGACATCATCCCCGCTCCTGTACCAGATCTTGCGCACGCCCGCCTGCCGCAGACCGCTGACGACGCGTTCCGTCTCCGGGACAGCCGCCATGTCGCCGATCAGGATGGCGACGTCGGGTAAAGCGTCGAAAGATTTCTGCACGGCCGCCACTGCATCTTTCCATCCCTTTGCCCAAACAAACGGATAGGGCGCCGCGCCGATCTTCACTGCCGCACGGTCGAACGTGAGGCCGCACGGCAGCACCTGCGGCATGCGGCTCTTCAGGAGGTAGAGGTCATAGCCGAGCGCGCAGTTTGCGAGCAGCACGCGCGTGCCGGCCGGCAGATCGCCGGGCAGCACATCGACAATGGCATGCTTTGTTTTGTACGCTTCGGGCAGATGATGCTTCCGGACGAGCTTCGCCCGGTTGCGTGCCGAGAGCGCGCGGTAGCGCTTTTCCCGTGCAGCTTCTTCTGCCGGCGTCCGCCCTTTGCGGAACGACGCGCTTCCGAAATGATGGATGAACGTGTCCTCGCAGAGCAGGAGCTGCCAACCCGCCTGCCGCAAACGCAGCGAATAGTCGTCGTCTTCGTAGTTGCCGGGCGAGAACGCTTCGTCAAAGCCACCAATGGCCTCATAAGCCTCGCGCCGCACGAGCAGCGCGAACGCGACGAGCGTCATCCACGGAAACCAGCGCGCAGGGTCGCTGGCGTTGAACTGCGCAGCAAAGGCTTCCATTTCCTCCAGCGTCTCGTATTGCGCCGGGATGCTCTGGAAATTCGCGCAGTTGTTCGTGACGCAGCTCACAGCGCCGATGTCGTCTGCACTGTGGAGTGCGGCCTGCAGGTTCTCGAGCCAGTGCGGCGTGACGATCGTGTCGCTGTTGAGCAGCAGCAGGTCGCTGTCTGCCGCAGCCGCCTTCATGCCCTGGTTGCAGCCAGCCGGAAAGCCGCGGTTTTCCTTGTTCTCGATGAGGCGCACGTCGGCCTGCGCGCGCAGGTATTCCACGGAACCGTCATGCGAGCCATTGTCGATGACGATGATCTCATAGCTCCCAGCCGCCGTATACGCGCGGATGCTCTCGATGCAAAGCCGTGTGAGCTCGATGGTGTCAAAGCTCAGGATGATGATGCTCGTCTTGTTCATGGACGTCTCCTTCCGGCACTTTCCCGGCGGTCTGCGATCCGCTGCTGCACCCGCGCGATGGCCCGCAGCACCATCGCAGGCGGGATGCGCCTCTGACACTCCATGAAGCGCGGCGACGCTTCGCCATAGTGCGGGCAGGGCGTGTGCAGAAAGCTGTTCTTCGTCTCATTGAAGCAGCCATGGCAGACGCGCGGATTCCAGACGCGCTCGGCCTCAGGAAATTCATACCACGGCATCGAGAAGCCCGCAATCATCACGACGGGGCAGCCAACCAGCCAGGCGACCCACGCGAGACCGCTGCCGAGACCGACGAAAAAGTCGGCATGCGCGAGCAGCTGCGCGCTGCTCCAGCGCCGCCATTTTCCGGCAGATGCAGGATTCTTACGCCGTCGCGCCCGCCATACAGCGTCTCGCAGAGCTCGCCGCTCCCATCCGTCGACGCATCATCGACGAGCACCACCTCCATGCCCCGCACATCCTGCGCGAGGATGCTGTCGATGCTGCGCTGCAAGTACGCCCACTTGTTGTAGACCGGCACGATGACCGAAATGCTGGCCATGAAACTCCTCCTTGTGATCCGTGCTTCTGACGTTTCAGAGCGCGACAAGCATCTGCTGGTAGGCTGGCCAGATGCCCGTAGCGAGGTCTTCACCGCCGGCGATGGCATGCTCGAGCAGGTAGATGCCGATGCGGCGCTGGCGGTCGAGAATATCCGCCTTCGATGCTTCGTCCAGTCGTCCGCCATCCTCGACGCAGAGTGCATGCCAGTCGAGCTGGTGCGCAGCGATGTCCGCGAGCGTCGGCGTCGTGGCAGCGCCCGTGTAGTCGTCGCGCAGGATGCCGAAGATGCCGCCGGGCTGCGCGCTGCCCGCGAGTAGCAGCGCACGCCACATGGAGAGCCGATGCGGCCGGCCGTCCGCGAAGCCGTCCAGCAGGCCACGGCAGGCCGTGAAGACCTCTTTGCGCACGAGCAGCCCTGCGAGGCCGCGCGAGGGATATTTCCCGAGCTCCAAGAAGCGCTCCCAGACGCCCTCACAGTACGACTGCTGGAGGTTCGTCGCAGCATCGACCGCGAAGTCGATGTGCGGCGAGAGCTCCGTATACGCGCCGCCGGCATCCGAGAGCAGCAGCGGATAGGGCAACGGCTGAAGCTCCATGCAGGCCGTCATGCGGCGGAGCTTCTCCGGCCGCACGGTATCGCCCGGCAGCAGCCATTCGACGTATTTGCCATGCACGGAGGAAAGCAGTGCCTCCGCATGGTCAAGCAGGCGCGCACCGTGCCCCGTGATCTCGCTGGCAAGCACCGTCGAAGGATCGCCTGCGACGATGGGCACGACGATCTCGTGCCAGGGGTATTCCTCCACGCAGGCTGAGGCGAAGGTCGTGCGAAACGCTGCTTCGTCGCCAAGATACGGCACGATCGTCGTCACGAGCGGCTGCTCCGAAAGCGCCCGCGTCTCAGCGAGCTCTTCCGCGAGCGCTTCGCTCGCAGCCATGACGTTCGCGAGCACGTCGGGCGCAGCGTCATCGCTGCAGCGGAGCTCCGGCAGCGGCACACGGCCGCGCAGGTCGCAGTCCGTCCAGCGTTCGACGCCCTCGCCTTTATCCATCGTCTCGCCGCGCCGGATGCGGCCGAACGCCTCGCGATAGCTGCCGCCCGCGCCCGTGTTCACGGTGTACTTCGCGGCGATGTTCGGCCAGCCGACAGCGTATTTCGACTGAATCTGCGCCGGGCTGCGCCAGAAGAAGTGCGCGATCTCCAGCCCCTCGACAAACGCGCCGAACATGACGGTCTGCTGCTGCTCCTGCGTGCGCACGATGCCATGGTTGCCCTGCACGAGCGGCACATGCTCACGCCGCACGAGCGCGCCGCCCACGGCAACTTTCTGTCCATCATCAGCCTTTGACGCCCTGTAGAGCGGCGCGGCCAGCAGGAACGCGTCAGCCCCCGCGTCTCCCTTGTGCTTTGGCGCGTACCTGCGCCAGCGGATCGCCCGCACGTCATCCTCCGGCAGCTGCTCGAGGATCGTGCGCACGGTTTTCTCCCCCGTCGGCACGAGAAACTCATCGGCATCGAGCGGCAGCACGAGGTCAGCCTGATGTACGTCTGCCGCCTCGTGCAGGAGGTGCGTCATGACCTCGGCCTGCTCGTACCGCGCAGCCGCCACGTCCTCGATGACGATGGGCAGACCTTCCTCGCGCAGCGCTTCGAGGATCGCTCGCGTGCGGTCGGTGCTCTGATGGTCGGCGATCAGGATCTCGTCAGCGAAGTCAAGCGTATGGCGCACGAAGCTCTCGATGACATCCATCTCGTTCTTGACCATCGAGATCGCGACGATCCGGCGGTTCGGCGCATGGCGGGCAGGCTGTACGGGCTTTGGCGCCGTCTTCGCCTCCAGTGCTTTGCGCGAGGCGGCGAGAACGTCCCAGAGGCGTTCATGCCCCGCCTCGTCCTGGCAGGGCGCGAAAGCTTCTTCCGCCATCTCGACATCGCGCATCTCATAGTCCCCGGCACGAAGCGAGCGGCAGATGCCTTCCTCAAACGATGTGCGCAGCAGCTGCCGCAGCGTTCCCCCGGGGATGTACGCGTCAAACGCGGCCATCCACCAGAGGCAGCAGAGCGATTCCGTCCGGTGCTGCCAGACGGGGCTCGTGCTCGTCAAAGCGCTCGAGACACCGGGCCATGAGCGCGAGCGCCGCCGCGCCCCTGCCGCGCTGCAGCAGGCCGCAGATGCGGTGGAGCGGCAGGCCGAGGTGCGCTGACCAGTTCGCCTTCGCATAGTAGAGAGACATCGGATAGCGGTGCGGGAACGTCACGCCCGAGAGGTCATAGCCCTCGGCCTCGATGGCCGCCCGCCACACCTCGTTCGCGATGCCCGCCCGCCAGGCATGACAGCCGAACGGCCGCTAGCCCGCCTCGATGCGGCGGAAGGCATGCTGCACGTCCTCCTGCACGGCGAACGTGAGCGCCGTCCGCACATCGGGCACGCGGAAGCTTTCATCCAGTGCACCGCAGGCCGCGAAAAATGCATCTTCGCAGCCGAGCAGGGCCGAGCAGAACGGAGCCCCGCCGCGCAGCCAGTCCCCATGCGCCTCGATCATGTGTCGGCAGGCCGCGACGCGCCGCAGTGACAGGCCGCCATTGCCGACGCGTGCGCCGAGCGCATGCCAGAGCGGCGTCCAGCGGGAGATCGGCGCGCCGATGTAGTCATAGCCCATCGCGCAGAACGAGGCCAGCTCGTCGGAAAACACGAACGCGTCGAGCTGGTAGATCAGGATGTACTCATAATCCTGGAACCGCTCGTAGAAATCTTTCTGCCTTGTAGGCCGGCACGACGATGGCGACCTGCTGCTGTTCCTGTCCCATATTTCCCATCCTCCGCTCTGCCATCCCTTCCGCTCAAAAAAGCGAACTCAGTCTTCTTTCCTGCGCAGGTAGTCGAGCAGCAGGAAGTCCGTCTGCGGCAGCTTCGCGACGAGCGCGAGCGCTTTGTCACTTTCGCCCATGCACTTCGCGAGCACGGCGAGGTTGCGCAGCGTCTCCGGGTCGGCCGCATCGATGTCGAGCGCCGCTGAAAGCAGCACGGCCGCGGCCGCATGCTCGCCCGCCGCGAAATGCGCACCCGCAAAGACATTCAGCAGGCGCACTTTCTTGTGGAGCGACAGCTTCTTGTTCGCGAGGACACCGTCGCGCTCGCTCTCGGCGGCCGACAGGTCTTCCGCCGCCTCTGCCGCAGCAGGTGCCGCCGATGCGGGAGCGGCTGCGGCGACGGGTGCGGGTGCTGCCTGCACAACCGGAGCCGGCTGCACAGGAGCTGCCTGGACAGCGGGCGCTTCTGGCGCGGCCACAACTGCGGGCGAAGCTTCTGCCGCGCCCTCGAGGCCGAGGAACGCTGCGACATGCGGGAAGTCTTTCGCGAGGCGGTCGCCCTCGGAGCGCGCATAATAATCGAGAATGTCTTCGGCGTCCTCGCGCTGCTCATCCGTCAGGACGGCCTCGTCATGCTCGAAGATGAAGTCGAAGATCGCAAGGCCGTCATCGATGCGGTCTTCGAGGATGCAGATGCGCGCGAGCAGGATGCGGGCCGCGACATGCGAGGGCGCGGCATCGAGGACGGCCGTCACGAGGCCGGCCGCGCGCGTGTAGTCGCCGAGCATGAAATAGCTGTATGCGCCCTTGTAGAGCTCTTCCGGCGTCTGCTGTCCCGCTTTCACGATCTCGGCGAGCGTGTTGATGACCTCGGCGTACTCGCCCTGCTCGAACAGCGTGTCAAGCTCCACACCCTGCTGATGCGCGGCCTGGCGGCTGGCGGCGGCTGCCTGCTGCTGACGGCGCTTGTTCATTTTTCTGCTTGCTTTCCCCATGTCGATGACTCCTTTTCCAGATGAAATTTCGATCATTCCGATACTTTATTAATACGACGCGCCCGCGCCATTTCCTGCCTGCGACTGCACCCAGCGCGCGAAGATGTCCCGATACGCCGTCTCAACGTCCCGCACATAAGAGGCGGCATCCATGACCGGCGACGCCTGAAACATCTTCGGGATCTGCACGTGAAGCGCGGCGAGCAGCTCGGGATCGTTCGCAAGCGCGATGGCTTTGGCCACGTATTCCTCGTCGTCTTTGCAGGCAAGCTCGCCGAGACCGATGTTCTCGAGCAGGCTGTAGCCGAAGCGCGTGCCGTGCCGCCGCCCATAGCGCGTGATGACGGGCACGCCCATATAGAGCGCGTCACACGTCGTGCCGCCGCCCGGATATAGGTACGTGTCGAGCGCGATGTCCACGTCCTGATAGCGCGAAAGGTATTCTGCCGTGCTGCTCTCGAGCACGAATTCCTCGGGGTGGAAACCGAAATGCAGCAACCGCCGCCACGTCATGCGCAGAGCATTAAGCTTTTCCGAGCTGTTCTTGAGCAGCAGGCGACTGCCAGGCACGGCGCGCACGATGCGCAGCCAGAGGCGCAGGATGCGGTCCGTGAGCTTCGAAAAATTGTTGAAGCTGCCGAAGACGACCGGGCTGTGCACATGGTAGTCGTGGCGGGCCCGCAACGCGCGCGTCGATGGCGTGTAGCAGAAATGCGTCTTCGGCAGGCGCAGGATCGTCTCGGCGAAGTCCTCGTCGTGGAGGCCGGGCGGATCGCAGTACGGGTCGCCGAGGAAGTAATCGACGGCCTTCGTGCCCGACGACGACATGTAGCCGATGCCCGCGACCTGCACGGGCGCCGGCTCGTAGCACATGACGACCATCGAGCGGCCGCCCGCGCCATGCACCTCGAGGTCGAACAGGATGTCGATCTCGTCGTCCCAGATGGCCTGCGCGACATCCTTGTAATCGACATTGCGCGGGAACATGCGCAGCTGCGTCACGCGCTGCCCGAGCTGATCCGTGAAGAGATCATGCTCCTCGCTGAGCTGGTAGATATAGACCTCGAACGCGTCCCGATGGTACGCGAGCAGCAGCTGGGCGGAAAAATACATCAGCACGCCGTCGCAGAATTCCCGCGCGAGGTAGCCGATGCGAAGCTTCTTGTGCTGGTGGCGCGAAAGCGGATGCGGAAATTTCTCGCTGGCCTCGGAAAACTTGTCATACTGCATCTCAAGCGCGCGGCGCTCGTCATCACTGACATCGTCGAAATAATGCTGGAAGAACAAGTAGTCGCTGTACTCGATCTGCTGGACGACGCGCGGCTGCCCGCCCGGATGCGTCAGCGCCTGCCACGCGTAGGCGCGGCTCTTCTTCCGGTCAAAGAGCCGGTACCAGATCAGGCTGTAGCACTGCCAGATGCGCCACATGTCTTCGGGTGCGAAATGCTCGCGCTGCACGATCGCATTGAGGCGGTCGAGCGCCTCGCGCGGTGACGTGTCGAGCAGTTCCGTCGCAGGGACGAGGCACTCGTCGATCTCGTCAATCGTCATGGCCATTCACATGTTCCTCCCCTTTTTCCTCGAGCATCTGGCGGTACGCCTGCTCGATCTCCGCCACATAGCGCCGCGTGTCCATGAGCGGCGACTGCATCATCATCGTGCGCAGGTTTCGATGCAGCACGTCCAGGAGCTTCCGGTCGCCTGCGAGCGCGACGGCGCGCGCGACATAGGCCTCGCGCTTGGCGCAAGCGAGCTCGCCGAGCCCCGCTGCCGCGAGAATCGAGAGACCGAAGCGCGTATCGCGCCGCTCTCCGCAGAGCGAGACGACGGGCACGCCCATGTAGAGCGCGTCGCAGGTGATGCCGCCACCCGGATAGGGATACGTGTCGAGCAGCACGTCGACGCGGTCGCGCAAGCATTCCATGTAGTCCTCGGATTCATCTTCGAGCAGCAGGCACGACGGGCTGATGCCGCAGCGCTCGAACCGGTCGATCGCCGCAAGTTTTCCTTCCGGCGTATGGAAGAACGCCCCCTTGACGAGCAGGCGGCTCTGCGGCACAGCCGCGAGAACCGCGCCCCACGCCTCTGCCATCGCATCCGTGATCTTCTGATAGCGGCCGAAAACGCCGAACGTGATGACGCCCGTTTTCTCACACGGCGCACCCATGGAAGCAGCGAGGTCGCTGCGCCCCGTATAGCAGAACTGGCTCGAAAGAATCACGGGCTGCTCGTGAAACGCGTCCCAGACAGGCATCTGCGCCGCGCCATCGGCCTGCTCGTCTGTCAGGAACCAGTCGACGGCCGAGAGCCCGGTCGGGAACATGTAGCCGAGCCCCGAGACCTGCACGGGTGCCGGGCGGTATGCCAGCACGGGCAGCCCCGCGCTCGTCGTATGGCCGCCGAGATCGACAAGGATGTCGATGCCATCCGAGGCAATGCGTTTCGCGACCATACCGAACGGCTTCCCCTGCAGATTGACGAAGTGATCGACGGCATCACGCACGAGATCGGTGTACATGTCGTGCGTGCGCCCAAGCGAATAGGCGAAGAGCTCGAACGAGGCTGCATCATGCGCAATGAGCATCTGATAATAGAACGCGAACATCACATGATGGCGGAAATCGCCCGAAAGATAGCCGACGCGAATGCGGCGGCGTTCCTTCTGCCATGCGAGCGGGTCGCTCTGCGGCAGCAGCTGGATGCCCGTGAACAGATGGTCGTAGCTGCGATGCATCGCGCCATACTCGGCGGGCAAAATCGGCAGGTTGTGCGCGGCCAGCAGATACGAGCTGTAGAGATGGCGCGCCGTTGCGAGGTCGCCGCCCGCTTTTGCCGCTTCGGACGCCTCCTTGTAGAGCGCAGCCGCCGCCTCAGCTTCGCCGCAGGCGAGCGCACAGGCCGCATCGACCGTGCAGAGATCGGCATGGAACGCATCCGAAACCGCTTCATCGCGCTCCGCAATCTGGCGGCGCACCGCCTCGGCCGCCGCGCGGCCTTCGAGATACCGCTTTTCCTCACGGCAGGCATGCGCGAGCAGGCGGCCGAGCTCGATCGTTTTCTCCGAGCCCCGCGCAATGGCCGTGCGCAGCCAGAAGATCGCCCTTGGACGGTTCTCGGCCGCAACGAAGGCAATCGCGCCCGCCGTCCAGGCTTCGGCGATTTCCGCGGCCGTCAGCACGTCCCCCGCTGCGTCCTCCTCCGCTGTGCCCGCCGTCGGCACGCAACCGCGCCCGTGGTCGCGCTCACGCGCCGTCAGCCGTCCCGCAAGGCGGATGGCCTCGTCCCAGTGCTCGGCGGCCAGCGCCTTTCGCAGTGCGGCGAGGTCTTTTTCTGCGTTCGCCCGGCGCTCGTCCGCCGTGAGTTCCGCTTCCTCCCAGTCAAGAAAGATCCGCGCATACGCCTGCTCGACCGCGCCCATGTACGGGATGCCCTGCGCGACCGGCGAAGCCTGGAACTCGGATGGCAGCGTGCGATGAAGCTTCGCGAGGCGTGCCGAATCCTTCGCGAGACCAACGGCGATCGCGACGTATTCCTCGTCCGACGATGCGCAGAGCTCCTCATGGCCGACATTTTTCAGCAGGCTGTAGCCGAAGCGCGCATTGTGGCGCCGGCCGACACGCGTCACGACCGGCACGCCCATCGAGAGCGCATCGCATGTCGTGCCGCCGCCCGGATATGGGTACGTGTCGAGCGCGATGTCCACGTCCTCGTAGGCCGTCATGTACTGCGGCGTGCGCTCGCCGATGATGAGCTGCGCATCCGTGATGCCCGCTGCATGGATGCGCGCGAGCGTCCGCGCCCGGCCAACCGGATGGTTGAAGATCGCCGTCTTGAGATAGAGGCGGCTCCCAGGCACGGCCGCGAGGATGCGTGCCCAGAGCGCGAGCAGGCCGTCCGAGATCTTCGAGAAATTATTGAAGCTGCCAAATGTCACGAAGCCGTTTTTCAAAAACGGTGCGGGCGGCAGGTGCTCGGGCACGTCGTGCACGGCGAAACAGAAATGGCTCTCCGGCAGACGCAGCAGCTTTTCCGTGAACGTCGCGTCATTTTCGGGCGGGTCGGTCTGGCGGTCGGCGAGGTAGTAGTCCATAGCCGGGAGCCCTGTCGTCGCAAAATACCCGATGCCCGAGACCTGCACGGGCGCGGGACGGCGGGCGAAGACGGGCAGGAAATTGTTCGCCGTATGTCCGGCCGGGTCGAACAGGATGTCGATGCGGTCGTCGTGGATGAGCCGCGCGATCTCGTCCGGGGGCAGGCCGAGCACGTTGCGCCAGCCATCGACGAGCCCGTGGAACTCCGCACTCGCATCATCCTCGCGGCAGCCCGCATAGCAGAAGACCTCGAAGCGGCGGCGGTCGTAGTCATGCAGGAACGCCGTCAGGAACAGCGCGACGACATGCAGGCGCAGGTCGGGCGAGAGATAGCCGATGCGGAGCTTTCGCGCCGGGCCGCCCGGATGGCGGCGGTGTTCATACGCCTGCACATCCGCGAAAAACGAGCCATAGCGCTTCGCGGCGCGGAGCATGTAGTCCGCGTCCTTCGCGAGGTAATGCAGGTTGAACAGCATGTTGCTGTACTCCGTCGCCCGCCCGTGCGCGAGATCCTTGTAGCGGCACGACAGGCGGTAGAGGCGCGCGGCCTCGTCCGGACGGCCGGATTCGCGGCAGAACGTCGCATAGATGCTGTAGGCCGCGCCGCGGTACCAGCCCGCGAGATTCGGCGCGGCCAGCGCGGCCTGGAACTCGCGCTCGGCCGTCTCCCAGTCATCCGCAAGCAGCGCGACGCGGCCGAGGTAGAACGACGTCTTGCCGTCATGCGGAAAACGCGCAGCGTAGTCCTTCCCCGCCTCGGCCGCGCGCGCGGCATCGTTGCCGTCGATATAGGCCGCAAGCATGGCGTCCCACAGTTCGCGCTCCGACGGCGCTTCAGCGCGGAGCTCGTCCGCGAGCGCGATGGCCTTCGGCCAGTCCGCCCGCCCCATCGCCGCCGTCAGCGCCTCAAAAAGCTGTTTCCGTTCCCGGTATGTCATAAAGCTCCCCCTAAAAACGAGCGTTCAAATCTGCGTTCACTCCAGCACCTGTAGGAGCGATGATGCCCCTTCTGCTCCCTGCATCTCGGCCCATTTCGCCAGCCCCCGCACGGCTGCGAGGTCTCTGGCGGCGAGCTCGGCGGCCGCATCAGGACGATCAGCCGCAAAGTAGGCGACGGCCGGTGCTTCATGAATGCCAGCACGCTTGCGATAGTAAAGATAGACCTGCCCGCCCTGCGCGCGCTCGAGCCCCTGCACGAGGAACGCGAGATCGTCGGGATCGTGCTCGTCATAGATGGCGTTCAGGAGCGCGATCGCATCGGCCGGCGCGGCCTCCATGCGGAGGAGCGACTGCCAGAACGCCGTAAAGAGCCCCGCATGGCGCTTCGACCGCCGAAGCCCCGCGACGTAGAGTTCCTGCGCCCCAGCGAAATCGCGATGCGCCTCGCGCAGACGGCCGAGGCCGAGGCAGGCTTGCGGCACGAGGTAGCCCGCATTGTCCATGACCGTTTCGAGGCTCGCCGCGCCTTTCTCATACTGCGCATGGAGCGCGAGCCCCTGCGTAAGATCCTGCTCCGCGCCGAGCCAGTCGCCTGTATCATAGCGATGGAGCCCGCGCATCAGCGGGAACTCCGCGAGCTCCGGGCATGCGGCGATGGCTTCGGCAAAACACGCTTCGATTGCCTCCTCCGGCGCATGCTGGCGCAGGAGACAGCTCGCCCACGTCTCATAGGCGCGGCCGCGCATCTCGCCCGGCACATCCGACTGCGCAATCAGCCGCCGCGCCGCCGCGATCGATTCGTCGTAGCGCTCGAGGCCGTAGTAGATGTCCATGAAATAACGGATGTCATCCATCGTCTCCTTCGCGCCGGGCTCAGAAAGCCGCTGCTCAAGAGCCGCGAGATTGCGCCGCATCTTCGCCTGCACGATGCTCGTCGAATAACCCGTGTGCAGGATCTCGATCTCGCGCACGAGCTCGGCCGTCTTCCCTTTCGGCAGGCGCAGCACCTCCGCACCGCCCTGCCGCGCGAGCTCGGCCGTCGCATCCGTGCTGCCCGTATCGACGACGATCATCTCGTCGGCGATCGGCTGCATGGACGCGAGCCAGCGGCCGATGTTCGCCGCCTCGTTCTTCGCGATGACGCAGGCGGAAATCCGGAGCTTCATGCTCGCACCTCCTCGCTTGATGTACTTGCTGTAATCCCTTGACGATAAAATGCGATCTGCCGCGCCGTGCAGCCCGCCGCCTCGGCGCGGTCGAAGCACTCCGCTGCGCCGTCCGCACCGAGCGCATAGAGAGCGCGCCCCGTCAGATACCAGAATGACGCCGCTTGTTCCCGCTCTGACAGGAAGTCGGCCGGGATGCGCTGCAAAAGGTCGAACGCGGCCGCCGCCATCTCGCGGTCATAGAGCCATTGTGCCGTGCGCAGAAGCGCAGCCGGGCCGAACGCTTCGGCGAGGCGCGCATACGGCAGCAGCTGCGCCTCTGTCGCAAAGCCGTCAAGCGAATCGAGCCCCGTGAAGAACGTGCCCTCGTCGCCCGGCGCAAGCTGCGGCACAGAACCGTCCCCAGCCTCCCCTGCGTCCTGCATGGCATGAAAGACATCGAGCAACCGACGCATCGGCGCGGGCAAAACCGCCTGCCACTCCGCCGCGCGCGCCGGCTGCGCGTGGCGGCGGCTTTCGGGCAGCAGGACGAGCGCGGCGAAGAGCTGTTGGACGGCCTGCCCCGCGAGCAATGGCAGTCCCTGCATGAGCTTTGCCAAATCGCCTGCCTGCGCCTGCGCGAAAAGTTCTGTCACGCGGGCGCGGCTTTCACGCTCCTCCGAAGAAAGATGCCTGGCTGCCGCAACGCGGAGCGATGGGAGCATCTGCCGCTCGGCAAACGTCGCGAGGAACGACGCGCCTTTTTCCGGTGCTGGATAGAGCGGCAGCACGCGCGAAAGGAACGCCGCGCCATCGGGCAGGCATTTCGCGAGCACGGTCAGCGCCTCTTCCTGATAAGGATTCGACGCAAGAGCCGCCATCGCCTGCTTTTCGGCCGCTTCTTTCTGCCCAAGCGCGAAACGTGCCTGCGCATCGGCGGCATAGAGATCCGGCAGGTCAGCGGCCGCGCCGCTGCTGCCGACCTGCCCGGCCCCACCGTCAGCAGATGCAGCAGAAGCATCTGCCAGTGCCGTCAGGCACTCGGCCAGATCCTCATGTGCCCCGGCCGCATCGCCCGCCGCGAGACGCAGACGTCCCTGCCAGCCGACAAACTCCGCGCGCGCCGTGCCCGCAAGATGCGCGAGTGCCTCATCGACGACGGCCTGCTGCTCCTCGAGCGGCCGGCCGAGCGCCCGGAGCGAGCGCAGCAGCACGCCGTAGAGCCCGCGGTCGCCCGCGAACGTCGCGACGTTTGCAGCGAGCGCGCGTCGCGCATAGTCCGCCGCCTCTTCGTAGCGGCCGAGGCCATAGCAGGCGTCCGCGAGATAGCGCGCCGTCAGCGGCTGTTCGCCGTGCTGGCGTACCTGTTCCTGCAGCATCGCGTAGTCGCGCAGGAGCTTGTCGCGCACACGCGCCGAGCTGTAGCCCGTATGGCGCAGCAGGAAATGGCGGTCGACGACGCACGGCGCAGGCGCGAGCCCCGTGCGCGTATCGACAAGGACTTCGTGGATCGTGCTGTGATAGCGATATATCGGGCGGTGTCGCCAGAGCCGCAGCATCGGACTTCGCTCGATCTCGAGATCCTCTGCGTCTGCATCGACCTCGACACGCGTCATCAGCACGCCCTCGATGGATGGCTGTTTGGCCGAAAGCGTTTCAAGCCACGCACGGAAGCCGGCAGGCGCGAAGAACGATTCGTCAGCATCGAGGAACAGCAGCCAATGGTCGGGATCAGCGACGGTCGGGACATGGTCGAGCGCGAAATTCCGCGCGGCCGAGAAATCGTCACACCAGGGGAACGAAAGCACGTCCGCGCCAAAACGACGGGCAACAGCAGCCGTGTCGTCCGTCGAGCCCGTGTCAACGACGAGGATCTGGTCGGCAGCTTCGCGGATGGAGGAAAGGGATTCGGCGAGGTTCTGGGATTCGTTTTTCGTGATGTAACAAATGGTCAGATACATAAGGTTCCTCCTTGGAAAGTGCTGCATCCTCGTTCGGCTCCAGCACCCGACTACCCTCTCAGTCACGCTGCGCGTGACAGCTCTCCCAGAGGGAGAGCCTTTCCGATAGAAGATGGTATAGAAAAACCCTCTCCGGAGAGGGAGAGGGTTCTTCTTGCTAGCAAATCGCCAAACGAATTGGCGGAGATACTCCAGATTACTGGAGCAGGCTGAGGACGGAGCTGCTGCTCTGGTTCGCCTGGGCGAGCATGGACTGCGCTGCCTGGAGGAGTACGTTATTCTTCGTGTACTCCGTCATCTCTTTCGCCATATCCGCGTCACGGATCGTGGACTCGGAGCTCTGGACGTTCTCGCTGGCCGTCGTGAGGTTGCTGCTCGTGTAGGAGAGGCGGCTCTCGACGGAACCGATCGTCGTCTGCTGGTCGAGCGCCTTCTGGAGCGCGTTGTCGAGGACGTTGACCGCCGCGTTGGCCTTGTTCTGCGTGGAGATGTTGAGCTTCGTGCCATCGCTGCCCTTCAGGCCGAGCGCCTCGGAGCGCATATCCGTGAGGCCGACCTTGATGT
>Ga0256406_1002300_pt1 | contig 27516 bp, 20 predicted proteins | sample RumenRJG_03DNA_FD_185986 | JGI IMG/M metagenome (GOLD analysis project Ga0256406, IMG submission 185986) | Bovine rumen microbial communities from Lethbridge, Alberta, Canada - RJG_03 | ecosystem: Host-associated > Mammals > Digestive system > Stomach > Rumen | place: Canada: Alberta | collected...
CGGATTATCAAAGGAAATTCTCATTATCGGATAAAGTTCTCGTTTTCTGCCGCATCACCCATGAGAAGCTTCATGGCTCTGTACTGATCCGCTTCCGCGACTTCGAGATGATAGACAATGCGCTCATCGTCCTTGTTTTTATCCTTCAAGCCCTGCCAGTCGCTGGTTTTCATATGCGCTCCGCCCAGGACAGGCGGTTCCTGTGTGGACCAGGAATTCGAGCGGATGCCGGCATTCTTTAAGGTTTTTTCCTTCGCGTGGAGATCATCCAAACTGTTTGTATCAAGCAGTTTCACTTTCTTTGCAAAAAGCCAGATCATAAAAAGTCCTTTCCCAGATGGATTAATGAGTGCGAACAGTCAGAGGCCTTTCTCCGCACAGTTCCGATTCAGGGTCCGTATTGCAGGTATCGGGTCTGTGCTCGGTAAGCTGATTTTACAGCCGGCGGTAAGGAGTTTTTTCTCCGCCGTTATAGGTTCCGGATCCTGTTCTGGAGCATGAGCCCGACTGTGTCGGCGAACTGGTCAAGCCCGCGGATGCGGGCAAAATCCCGGTCATAGATGCGGTGGACATTCGGAAGTGCTTTGTCGGGGCCCGTAAAAACGCACATAACCTGAATACCGTCCATTTTTGCCTTATGAACTTCCGCGGCGGTGTCTTCGACGCCGAGTGCCGCAGTGTAATCTTTGTAAACACCGGGCGACGTCTGCACTTTGATGACATCGTTAGGCTGGCAGTCGGAGAGCGTGATGAGTATACGGTGATCCGCATGGTTGTCCTTCAGCATGCCGACAGCAAGCCGGATTGCCAGGCCGTCGCGGTTCGCGCCGGAGGCAAAATACCGGAAAATATTCCGGTTCGCGTTCACCTCGTTATAGTCCCGGAAAAGATTGACAATCGTGTACCCGTTGAGCGAGCAGAAGGAGTACACGCGCACCGGAATCCCACAGTTCGTGAGGCTCTGGGCGATCATATAGCCCTGTGCGGCGATTGTCTCCTGTCTGTGCATCTGCGACGACGAAGCATCCAGGAGAATATCGACCGTGATGTTTCCGTTGTCCCCCGGCAGCACCTTGTCAAAGACCTTTCCGTCATTCAGGTAAAGCGCCCGCCATACCCTGACCGCACGAAGCTTTCCTGTCACAGATTTTACAGACTGCTCGTCAAAGTGCATCAGCAGTGAGCTCCGGATCCGGGCAGTGAGCTTTTCGATCTGAACGCGGTGCAGATCCGCGTTCTTCCCATAAGCCTTTGTATTGGATCCGCACTGCTCCTCTGCCTGTTTGCGGATTTTGACGGCGTAGCTCTTCGAGCCCTGCGCCATCTCACTGTAATCGCCGCGTGTGATATGAAGCTTTACGTCCGTGTGATTTCCATAGCAGTAATCCTTCTGCAGTTTCCGCAGCGAATTCGGATCATAGATGGATTTGCCGAAACAGTCCTCAATGTACTGCTTCATTCCTTCGTCCGTCTGGGCGGTATAGCTTGCAAACGCGACGGAAAGATGGCTCTGATCGAGCACTTCGCTTCCGTATTCGCTCACATGCTCGCCGTAGCCAAAACTCATCCTCCGGACAGGCGTGAGCATCTGGCTTCGGTCCGGCCTGCGATGGAAAAGTGAGAAAAGCGAGAAAGGGTTTACAGTCTTCTTGTCCGCGAGCGAATCCTTCCCGACGGTCGGGCGGTAGATAAAATACTTTTCCAGCGTTTTCGTGAGGTGTTCGATAATCTCATCCGTTGTGAGTTCCGGACCGATCTCGATCTCATCAAGAAGATGAATATCGACCAGATCCGGCAGTCCCGCGTCCTCGCCCATAGCCCTCCGGAAGTGTCCGAGGGTAATAGCAAGAAGCCGCTGTCCCGCGTGATCTTCGGAAATCTGACCGCGAAGTTCCTCTACTTTTTTCCTCGCGTAGACTGACCGAAGATACGGAAAAACCGGGCGCACGTCCTTTTCCTTCAGGAACGCGGCGTTCTCCATGGCAAGCCAGAAAAGGCTCTCATACGTTCCCTGCTCGATTTTCTCGTGGAACGTATTGTAGAAGAGCATCAGTTTCTTCCAGTCATAATGCAGATGGATCGCTCCGATGATGCTGTTCCAGTAGACGTCCGCCTTCCCGTCGAGGTCGTAGACACGGAAGCCCGTCTCGATTGTGTAATCATGAGCGCTGTTCCAGATGAGATTGGCAGCGCGCTTTTTCTCGAATTCGGTTATTTCCATGAAATTTCAGTGCGATATTCACTATAGTATCTGTTTCCGATAATGTAAGCCCATGAAGGGATCTGCGTCTCCCGGCAACCCTCTCTCCGGTAAACCACGCGCCCCGATATCCCGCTCCGGAGATTACTGGAAAATCTTATCGGCGCCCAGGTCCCCCGGGAACCGCACGGTAATCATGTCTTCCACCAGCTGCCGCTCATACGTGTCAAAGCATTTGTTTACGATGCCGAGTTTTAACGCCTGTACGCAGGGAAGGCCGCGTTTCATCATGCCGATCGAAGCGAGAAGACCGCGGAGGTCCAGAGCCTTCGTCGAGATTTCTCCGCCCTCGCATTTACGGCGTATATCGGAGAAGAGCTTTGCGAACTGATCGTTATAATCGTCCACCAGATCCGGATATTTATCCTTCGTCAGCTTCTTCAGATTTTCCTCGGTGATGACCGGCATCTGAATGATCATGAATCGGGAAGCCAGTGCCTCGTTGATCTCACGTGTTCCGGCGTAGCCGTAATTCATGGTGCCGATAAAGCGCGTCGCTTCGTCAAGAACGATGCGGCTGTAGCCGGGGACGTCAATGATGCGCCGGAAGTCAAGAGTGGCGTGCAGTACGGCGAGAGACTCGTTCTTTGCCATGTTGATTTCATCAAGAACGCCAAAACCTCCCTGTTCCGCGCACTCGAGGATCGGTCCCTTGCGGAGGGTCACTTTGCCGTTCTCGAATGTGTCGGTCCCGATCAGTGAACCCGCATCCGTATTAATGTAGAAGGAGATGTCCCATTCCGGACGGCGGAACGCGGCCGACAGGCCTTCAGCGAGAACATTTTTTCCGGTGGCCTTGGGGCCCACCAGCAGAAGATTTTCACCTGCAAGCAGTGTGCTGAGTGCCTGCTCCCAGATTTCTTTTCCGTAATAATTGTACTGCGGCACCGGGATCCGGTTTTCCATTCCCTCATTCAGTTTGTAGAAGTTCCGGAAGTGTTCCACATCCTGCAGAATACTTTCCGATACACCCTGCTGCCGTAAGAAATCCAGCATAATTCCATCCTTTCTGTCTTTGCCCTGTGCGGGGAAATCCCTCTCTCACAGGGCACATAATCACACTGCTCTCAATAATACCCCGAATAAACGTCAAAGGGAACCGCCCGGCTCTGCCAGACGGTCCCCTCCATATTTATACCCCGCTGAGGCAAAATCCGCGGATGCGGTTTTGCCGAATGCGGCAGCCGGTGCTTCAGCACCGATGCTGCGGTTTGAAAGTCCTGCATCAGCAGGACTTTCAAACTTCTTTACTTACTTCCCGCAGGAATCAAAGCTCAGACTTATGCTGCTGCCTTTTTAGCCTTCTTCTGGCCGTTGTACAGGCACAGAGCGATATAGCAGACAGTGAAGACAGCACCGATGATGTATGCTGCGTTCCAGCTCATAGCTGAACTGCCGGCAGTCTGCGCCGGATTGTGAACAAGGAAGGAGCAGGTTGCAAAAGCATAGAAGGCAGCCGGAATAAGCGGCATCCAGCTGAACTTTGCCTTCTTCTGCTCGAACATCCAGGCTGCGATGCAGGCAAGAGCGAACAGAGAAATCATCTGGTTTGCCCATGCGAAGTATCTCCAGAGGATGTTGAATCCGTTTGCGTTGAACTTCGCCCAGACCAGGATCACGAATACCAGAGCAAACACCGGAGCTGCAAGAGCGATACGCTGCTTGTTGTTCTCCTGATGAATGTGAAGCGAATCAGCGAGTGTCAGACGAAGTGCACGGAGTGCTGTATCGCCGGAGGTAATCGGAAGGACGATGACGCCGATCAGAGCGACCATACCGCCGATATTGCCGAGAGCGTGACGGCAGATGACACCGGTGACAGCTGCTGCACCAATCTGATGATAGTAAGCCGAACCAGCCTGTACATAGGTTGCCTGAAGGACACCATCTACAACTGCCTTCGATTCCGTGGATGCCTGCAGGAACTGTGTTCCCATCATGGAAAGTCCGCCCGCGTCTGCGCCAAGGTTGATCATGCCCATGGTGCCGGCTGCCCAGCACATAGCGATGAAGCCTTCCACGATCATCATGTTGTAATAGCACATCCGGCCGTCCTTCTCGGACTCGATCGTTCTGGAAACCAGAGCGGTCTGGGTGCTGTGGAATCCGGAGAGGATACCGCAGGCAACCGTAAGGAAGAATACCGGAATGAAATGGCTTGCGGTGAAGTAAGAGCCCCAATCAAAACCATTGGCTAAGAATGTGACGTCCTTCGTGGTAAGCGCTCCGGTGGCAACATCTTTCACTCCCATGACGCCGCTTACCGCTTCTCCTGCCGTGTTCCAGCCATCCCAGATATTGGTCAGCGGATATCCCTTTGCGAAGATCGCGATGAAGATGCCGAGCGCCGAGAAGATAAGGATCAGACCGAAAATCGGATAGACGCGGCCGATGAGCTTATCGATCGGAAGGCAGGTCGCAAGGAAATAATATGCAAAGATGATAAGGTAGATAATCCAGGTCTTCGGATCGGTTGCTGCACCGGACCAGCGGAACACCTGCGTGGTTGCGATGTCGCCGGGGGTATAAATGAAGACGGCGCCGACCAGAAGAAGCAGGATGCAGATGAAGATATCATACAGAATATATACGGTGTGGTTCGTGTAGTTCTTGACGAAATCAGGCATCTGCGTGCCGCCGTCTCTCGTGCAGATCATGCCGGAAAAATAATCGTGCATGGAACCGCCGATGACGTTGCCGATCGGGATTGCGAAAAATGCGACGGGTCCGAACAGAATGCCCTGAATCGGTCCGAGAATAGGGCCGGTTCCGGCGATGTTCAGAAGGTTGATAAGACTGTTGCGCCAGGTCTTCATAGGGACATAGTCGACACCGTCCTGCTTGGAGTAGGCAGGTGTCTCTCTGTCATCCGGTCCGAAGACATTCTCGCAGAACTTTCCGTACAGCGCAGCGCCGCCGAAAAGAATCACGAGACCGATGATGAATGTTGCCATACTTCTCCTCCTTGTGCCAATCGGGGAATGAATCATATTGTTCCGATATGGCCATTTATATGCAATCAAAATAATAGCGCGGCCAGTTCATACTTTCAATCCAATTTTTTTATATTTTTTTAATATTATGTTCTGGCGACATTCGTCATCAGCCTATATATCCGCATCCGTATTACACGTATTTATTCATAATTCCGCACCGTGAAAAGCGGCTTGATGGCGACGACCTCCTCATAGTCATCCTTCGAGAGCACGACCGTGTTGTCCATCTTCTTCAGATCGTCCTTCAGAACACTCAGCGCTTCGTCCACCGTCTCCGCCCGCATCTCCTGAATGATTCGGATGCACCGGTCGCACACAACGGGATGCGCATAGCAGGGCGGAAGCGGGAAATCCGGATACGCCCTGAGCGACCGCTCCATATCCGCGACGGCCGCCTCGTATTCGCGGTTCCGCTTTTTCCGGTTATTGATTTTGCTCGGAAGCGCTCTGCTGTTTACCATGACAAACATGAGCATGATACCGACCAGTGCGACTACAATGCCCTGAACCGTCCGCCCGGCTTCCAGCATGAGATAAAATCCGGCCGCCATGACCAGTGCTCCCGCGATGAGAACCGCAAGCGCCGTGTTTCTGACCCACGGTCTGGCGAGGTCCGCATGCCGTTTCAGCTTTGCCATTGCCGCAAGATTTTCATAGAGTCCGGGGCGTTTGTGTACCTGCCAGCGCGCCTCCTCCAGTTTTTTCTGGGACTCCCGCGCAGTATCGGAGAGCTCGTTTTCCGCCATTTTACGGCTGATCTCTTCCCGTTCCTTCGCCCTTTCCTCGCCCTTCGGGCTCATCTGGCTGATTTCCGGATGCATCTTCTCGAGCTCATTCTGCATCTTGTCACAGTCCTGAAGATAGCGGAACGAGCAGACCTTCTCCTGCCCGTCTCCATACTCAAAAACCAGATACAGAATCGGGGCCAGAAAGCCTTTGCCCGCAAGATTGCTCGCCGCAACGCGCTTATAAACCCGCTTCACCTCTCCGTACGGGATGTAGTACTGTCTCGGATGAAACGTGCTTCCGATATAAATGTACTTGTCGCCAAGGCCGCACTGGTCGTATTTCCTGCACTTCTTCCGGTCTGCAAGGACCTCTGTCTCCTTCGCCGCGCTGCCAAGCGGAATTACTTTGCTCATTTGACTGTTCCTTCCTGCCGGCGGCTCCCCCGTCTGCGGCCTTTCCGCCGTCAAAACGCTTCCTGCCGTCCATTCCTGTTTTTCCGATACCTTCTCTCTGCCCCCGCGGCAGAGTATTCAGGCCCCGTTGATACGGAGTCCATTTATTTCCTCCTCCGTCAGATGCCGGTATTTTCCTGGCGGGAGATCTTCATCGAGCCTTAAAGGGCCCATGGCAATCCTCTTCAGATAAAGGACCTGATTCCCGGCTGCTGCAAACATGCGCTTCACCTGATGATAATGGCCCTCCGTGATTTCAACCGACGCCTCATAGAAACCGCCGTCCGGCGCTTTCAGAGATTCGTTCGGAGATAGTTCCCGGATCTCCTTCCCGGAGTCTGCCCGATCCGGCCTCTCTCCCGGTCCATTCAGCGGGACGAGTTTTGCCGGTTTTGCTGTAAAGGCCGCCCTTCCTCGGGCATTGCCGGCCGTTTCATCCTCCGGAACAGACATTCCCTCCGCGAAAGTGCGCACATCGCCGTCTGTCACCGGTCTTGAGAGCCTTACATAATAGACCTTGGGAACATGTTTTGACGGCGAGAGGAGTGAATGGATGAGCGCTCCGTCATTCGTGAGAAGCAGAAGTCCTTCCGCATCCTTATCAAGACGCCCGGCCGGCGCAAGGTCGCGCCGGGTTCCCGGACCCAGAAGGCCGAGGACGGTCGTCTGGTGCGGATCCTCCGTCGCCGAAAGCACACCGGCAGGCTTATTCATCAGGATATATTCGAACCCGCGGTAGGTGACCGGCTCTCCATCAAGCACAACGAGGGACTTCGGCATAACCGTGGACCCGGGATCCTTCACCCGGACGCCGTCCACCGTCACGCGGCCTTCGCGGACCGCCTTCCGCATTTCACTGCGCGTGCCGAAGCGCATGTCGGATAAAAATTTGTCCAGTCTCATAAATCAGCCCTTATAGTGCCGTTCATAGGGTTCCCAGGTTCGCTCACTGATGACGTAGCGCGGCCTGCGTTTGGTTTCAAGATAGATTTTGCCGATATACTCGCCTATGACGCCGAGCGAGAGCATCTGAATACCGCCGAGGAAACAGATGATGCACACCGTCGAGGCCCAGCCGGCGATGGTCTTCCCAAGGCAGGCCATGACGATGGCCCAGATGATACCGATAAAACCGATGACGCTCACGACCGTGCCGAATCCCGTGATGATCGAGATGGGTTTCACAGAAAGACTCGTGATGCCGTCGATTGCAAGTGCCAGCATCTTGCGCAGCGGATAGTGGCTCCTGCCCGCGATGCGCTCATGCCGTTCATAATAGACTTTCGCACTCGGATAACCGACCAGCGGGACGAGACCGCGGAGGAAAATATTGACCTCCTGAAAATCCGCGAAGGACTGAAGCACGCGGGCGCTGATGAGGCGATAATCGGCGTGATTATAGACGACCTCCGCACCCATTCTGTTCATCAGTTTATAAAAGCTCTGCGCAGTCGTCCGCTTGAACCGGGTGTCCGTCTGCCGTGAAGAGCGCACGCCGTAGACGACTTCCGCTCCCTTCAGATATTCATCAACCATCGCTCCCATGGCATTGATGTCGTCCTGGCCGTCGCAGTCGATGGAGATCGTGATGTCGCAGACGTCTTTTGCCTCCATGAGGCCCGCGAGGACCGCATTCTGATGGCCGCGGTTGCGGCTCTGTGAGATGCCGATATAATGCGGGTTCTCAGCCGCAAGCTGCCGGATAATCTCCCATGTCCGGTCCTTCGAGCCGTCATTTACAAAAAGCACACGGCTCCTGTCACTGATTTTGCCGGCGTCCGTGAGCGTTTCAATCTCCTCAAGAAACATCGGCGCCGTGATCGGAAGGACTTCCTCCTCGTTATAACAGGGAACCACGATCCAGAGAATTGGCTTTCCCTGTCCTTCTCCGGGAAGTATCCCGGACGATGTCTGCTTGAGAGGCTGCCCTTCCATTTCTTTTTCCTGTTCCTTCTTCATATTAATACCTCGTTCCGGCAAAATCCGCGAAGGCGGTTCTGCCATATGCGGCACCCGCGCCGGAATTCATTCTCACTGATCTTAAGCCAGCTGCCCTGTCTTTCCTTATCCCTTCCCCGCGGCATTTTTCCGTAATAAGCACATTATAAACGCGAATACCGATTTTGCCTCATCCGTTTGTCTTTATCCGACCCTTTTGACTTCACGAATTCTTAATAAGCTCGTAAGGCAAAATTCATATTGAATCGTCTATAATGAGAATGCAGCCGCAGGCGGGGGCCCATTAAAGGCTGCAGGGTATAAACGATTGAATCAGGAGGTATTATGACTGTAGCAGAATTTTCCACCGATAAAAAGGCTATTGTCTTTCTCGCAGACGGCTGTGAGGAAGTGGAGGCTCTTACCGTAGTCGACCTGCTCCGCAGAGCAGGAATTCCCCTCACAACAGTATCTGTGAAGGATACACCGGAAATCACATCTTCTCACAATGTCCGCATCATCGCGGACACCATTGTGTCCAAGGTCAATTTTGATGAATATGACTGCCTCATTCTCCCGGGCGGAATGCCGGGCACAAAGAATGAGGCGGACTGCGTTCTTCTCACGGAAGCCGTAAAACAGTTCTATAACGACGGCCGCGAGGTCTGCGCGATCTGCGCTGCTCCGACCATCCTCGCAGGTCTGGGGCTTCTCGAGGGAAAGAGGGCAACCTGCTTTCCCAGCTGCGAACCGAACATGCACGGCGCGATTATCACGGGTGAGGCTGCGACCGAGACCGGAAACATTATCACCGGCCGCTCGATGGGATGCGCGATTCCTTTTGCGCTCCGCATCATCGCACATTATCTCGGGGAAGAAAAGGCGGACCAGATCGCAGCGTCCGTCGTTTACAGCGGCCCGCGCATCTGACCGGGTCTTCGGCCGCCGGCCGGTCTTTGCCGGTTTTGGCCGATTGCTTCAGCATTTCATGGATTAATACAAGGGGATTAGTAAACTTTATGAATATATTGTTTTTCCTGACTCCCAAGGCGGACGTCCAGTATGTCTACGATACGGACACTCTGCGCCAGGCCCTGGAGAAGATGGATCATCACTCTTATGCATCTGTTCCGATCATCAGTGAGCAGACCGGAGAATACCTCGGCACGCTTACCGAGGGTGATCTCCTGCGCGCCATCAAATCCGGCTACGATCTCTCTCTCCACGCCGCCGAAGATGTCCCGATCATGAATGTGGCGCGGCGCCGCGATTATCTCCCGGTGGACGCAAACTGCGATATCGAGGATATCGTTCAGGCCGCGACGACGCAGAACTTTGTTCCCGTGGTCGATGACAGCCGCGCATTCATCGGACTCATCACCCGAAAAGAGGTCATCCGCTATCTGTGCGACTCCCTTGAGAAGAGCCGCGGGGCAGAGACGGCATCCGCCGTCAAAACTCCCCTCTCCCAGGTCTCTTCAGATCCGACCGATGACCCTCTGGACGGCCGGATTCATGAAAATGTGGGTGAGTTCAAAGCCATTTTCTGAGTGCATCGCCTGTCGGGCGAAATAAAGGTGATTCAGCGGCAGGGATACCATCCCAGCCGCCCATATCTTCCGGAGGCGGTGATTGCCGGGCAAAAGGAAGGAGCAGTCATGGAAATCGAACGAAAATACACCATCGCATGTCTTCCCGAAAATCTCTCCTCCTATCCGGTGCGTAAGATTGAGCAGGGATATCTGTCCACAGACCCGGTCGTCCGTGTGCGAAGCGATGTAAGGTTTGAATGTTCTGCTGATGCGGGATATAAAAAAGGCAGCGCGGAATACTATCTTACCTATAAGGGGAGCGGCACCTACGCACACGAAGAATACAATCTGCCTCTGACGCAGGAGTCTTACTCTCACCTTCTTTCGAAATGCGACGGGACCGTCATCACAAAGACGAGATATAATATCCCGATCTCTGCACCGAAATTCAGGAACGGGTATGATCCTGCCGCAGACAAAGGTACCCCGGAGGATTTCCGGGGGCTTGTCATCGAGCTTGATGTCTTCCGCGGCGCCTATGACGGTCTTCACTTTGCAGAAGTTGAATTCCCGACAGCGGCCATGGGCGATGCCTTCATTCCGCCGGAGTGGTTCACGGCAGATGTAACCGGAGACAGGCGATTCAGCAATTCCTTTCTGTCCGTCTGTTCCGATCCGCAGGGCCTCACTGCGGAACTGATGAAAACACGCCAATAGACAGCCGCGCCGAAAAACGGCCGCACTGAAAAAACATTCCAAATTAAATGGACCCGGATTTTCCGCAGTCTCTGAAATCTCTATCAAAGGCTCCGATGAAATCCGGGTCCATATTTTATTTGCTGTTCAGCACCTCTGACTTACAATCTGTCATGGCAGGTTCTTGCGATGACGTCCAGCTGCTGTTCTCTTGTAAGGCTGATGAACTTGACCGCGTAGCCGGAAACACGAATCGTGAAGTTTGCATACTCCGGTTTCTCCGGATGCTCCATGGCATCGACGAGCTTCTCTCTGCCGAAGACATTGACATTGAGATGGTGCGCCCCGTTCTGGAAATAGCCATCCATCACCTGTACCAGCGTCTTCGCCTGCTCATCCTCGCTGTGGCCGAGAGCCGACGGATTCATGGTCTGTGTGTTGGAAATTCCATCGAGAGACCACTCATACGGGATCTTCGCGACGGAATTAAGCGATGCCAGAAGTCCGTTCTGCTCTGCACCGTAAGACGGTGATGCACCCGGCGCAAACGGTGTGTAAGCTGCTCTTCCGTCCGGCGTCGCGCCTGTCGCCTTGCCATAGACGACATTCGAGGTGATGGTCAGGATCGAAGTCGTAGGCTCGGAATTCCGATAGGTGTGGTGTTTGCGGATCTTTGTCATAAAACTCTTAAGAAGTTCCACGCCGATCGCATCTGCGCGGTCATCATCGTTCCCGTACTTCGGAAAATCGCCTTCGACCTTATAATCGACAACCAGTCCGTTCTCATCGCGGATGGTCTTCACCTTTGCATACTTGATTGCCGAAAGGGAATCAATGACATGCGAGAAGCCCGCGATACCGGTTGCAAATGTGCGCCGCACGTCCGTGTCAATCAGAGCCATCTCCGCCGCTTCGTAGTAGTACTTATCGTGCATGTACTGGATGAGATTGAGGATATTCACATACAGCCCTGCAAGCCAGTCGAGCATCCGGTCGTATTTCTCCACGACCTCATCATAGTCAAGATACTCGGACGTGATCGGTGCGTAGGGCGGAGCCACCTGCATGTGCTTTCCGTTCTTGTCCGTGAATTTCTCATCCACTCCGCCGTTGATCGCGTACAGAAGAGCCTTCGCGAGATTTGCTCTTGCTCCGAAGAACTGCATTTCCTTGCCGGTCTGTGTCGCGGACACGCAGCAGCAGATGGAGTAATCATCGCCCCAGATCGGCCGCATCACATCGTCGTTCTCGTACTGAATGGAACTCGTGCGCACCGAAATCCGGGCCGCATACGTGCGGAAATTTTCCGGCAGTCTCTTTGAATAAAGCACGGTCAGATTCGGCTCCGGAGCCGGTCCCATGTTTTCCAGGGTGTGGAGGAAACGATAATCATTCTTCGTCACCATCGGGCGTCCGTCCTGCCCGATCCCCGCAACCTCCAGCGTAGCCCATACCGGATCGCCCGAGAACAGCTGATTGTAGGACGGGATCCTCGCGAACTTGACCATGCGGAGCTTCATCACGAAATGATCGATCAGTTCCTGCGCTTCCTTCTCGGTGATCGCACCTTCCCTCAGGTCTCTCTCGATATAAATATCCAGGAACGTGGACACGCGCCCGACGCTCATGGCGGCGCCGTTCTGCGTTTTGATGGCCGCAAGATATCCGAAGTACAGCCACTGGACCGCTTCCTTCGCACTGGCAGCGGGTCCGGAGATGTCATAGCCGTAGGAAGCCGCCATCTGCTTCATTCCCTTGAGGGCGCGAATCTGATCTGCCAGCTCCTCCCGCTGCCGGATGACATCGTCTGTCATCGTGCCGTCACCACAGTTGTCGAGGTCTTTCTGCTTCTCAAGAACAAGACGGTCGATTCCGTACAGCGCAACTCTGCGGTAATCACCGACGATTCTTCCTCTTCCATAGGTATCCGGCAGACCGGTCACGATGTGGCAGTGGCGGGCAATCTTCATCTCATCCGTATACGCATCGAATACCGCCTGATTATGAGTCTTGTGATATTCCGTAAAAATCTTGTGGAACTTCGGATTTACTTCATAGCCGTATGTGGAGGCCGCTTCCTCCGCCATCTTGATGCCGCCGTACGGCATGAATGCCCGTTTTAACGGCTTGTCGGTCTGAAGACCGACGATCTGCTCGAGGTCCTTTGTTTTCTCGTCGATATAGCCCGGTCCGTAGGCAGTAAGCCCCGACACCACCTCGGTCTCGCAGTCAAGGACACCGCCGCGGGCGCGCTCCTCCTTCTGCAGCTTCTGCAGCTCGCCCCAGAGGGTATTTGTCGCGTCGGTCGGTCCCTCGAGAAAACTCTCGTCACCGTCGTACTGTGTGTAATTGTTCTGGATGAAATCCCGCACATTAACGTCGTCTCTCCAGTGTGTTCCGCCAAAACCTCTCCATGCTTCCTCTGCCATATCCAATCTGCTCCTTTCTGTGACTACCCGATCTTTCATCGGGCATTTCCCTCGGCTTCTCCCGGATCTCTCCGGGCCTTTCCTTACTCCTGTCCCCTGAGAATCCGCTCCGCACGGGACACGTCTTCGGCATCCGGCGGCTTTACGCCCTCGAGGGGATAGGGAATGCCGAGTTTTTCCCATTTGTAGGCACCCATCGTGTGATAGGGAAGAACCTCGACCTTCTGCACATTCGAGAGAGAATGAATGAACCGCTCCTCCCTCCGGAGGTCCTCCGGATCGTCCGTCCATCCCGGCACCAGCACCTGCCGCACCCAGATCGGCTTATGGATCTCATCCAGGTACCGGAACATGTCCAGAATGTTGTCATTGGTTTTCCCGGTGAGTGCGATGTGCTTTGAAGGGTCGATCTGCTTGATGTCAACGAGAAGGAGGTCCGTCACCTCCATCAGCGCCTGAAATTTCCCAAACCAGGGTTCCCTCCTTGTGAATGGCTCCCCGGCGGTGTCGATGCAGGTTCCGATTCCGGCCATCTTTGCTTTCCGGAAAAACTCCAGCAGGAAATCAATCTGCAGGAGCGGTTCTCCGCCGCTCACGGTAATCCCGCCGTCTTTCCCCCAGTAGTTGCGGTAGCGCTCCGCCTGTGCCAAAAGTTCATCCGCACTGCGAAGGTCTGTGCTGTCGGGGTTCCATGTGTCGGCATTGTGACAGAACCGGCACCGAAGGTTACAGCCCTTCAGGAAAACCACGAATCGGATTCCCGGCCCGTCCACGGCACCGAAGGTCTCGATGGAATGCACTCTTGCCTTTACCATGTCTCCCCTTTCCCGGCCATGAAAAAGCGCCGTGGTATCTTTTTTCTCTGTGACGAGATAAAAGATACCACGGCGCTTGGAACCATTCCTTGATTATAATCAAATTTTGGCGAATTCCTATTAAATTGCTATGAATTAATTCTTTTACTGTATTGAGGCTGTTTCCTTTCCTCTTCTGCCCCTTTCCACGCTTCTGCAGAAGCTGTATTGCGCAAACCTTTCCGTACGATTACTGCATCCGCTCTGATTGGGGCATCTCCTGCTTTCCTCTGTTATTTCCGGGTCTTTTCTTCTGTCCCGCTGTTTTCCCTGGTAAAGAATGTGCGGAGTCCTTCCCGGTCCTTTACCTCCAGCACTCCCTGGCCCACCCGTTCCACGTAGCCGGCCCTCCGGAGCTTTGCCAGCGAGCGGCTCACGGTTTCTTCCCGCAGACTGATGCTCGCCGCGATATCCGAAAGCCTCATGCTGATATGCCCGTTCAGGCACTTGCGGTCGCGGTCGAGCAGGAAACCCGCCAGTCTTGTGTCCGGATCCCGGATGGAGAGGAGCATAACCTTCTCCTTCTCCTCTGTCAGCTCCGTGGAGAGCATGGCGATGAGGCTGAGAGCCATCTCCGGCTCCCTGGTGATGATCTGCATGAACTCCTCGCGGGAGAAAAGACAGGCATCGACGTCCGTGAGACACACCGCATAATAATGATAGATGGGTTCCTTCAGAAACAGGTCGTGCCAGATTGCCTGCCCGTCGTGCAGAATATCGAGGATATGCTCTTCCCCGTCTGCATCGGAGCGGCAGATTTTGACGCGTCCCCTGCGAATGACAAGAATATACCGGACCGCCGTTTCCTCTTCGATGAGGATGTGTCCTTCTTTATAGCTGCGATGGATTACATCCGTCATCAGCTGCTGCCTTGACTTCAGCGGCAGTCCGCGGAACAGCCGGATCTGGTCCATGCAGCTGTCATTGGCTGCGGCGAACGGGCAGTTTCCGGGCCGATTGTACTCGAAAGGTCTGTTCTCTTCCATCTTCTGTTCCTCTGCGGCTGCGCTCCGGCACTTCTTCTTTCATCTCTGCCCGGGCGTTCCGTAACAACTTCCTTTCCATATCCGGAAGCGGTATTCCTGCACCTGCTGCAGAATACCGCAGGCCGGATCCGGAAAGCGAAATGGATTTCACTCCTCGGCCCGGAACCCGCTTCCGGTCGACTCGCGGATTACAAGCTCGGCGGGCATCAGGATGGAGCGCGGCCCGCTCTTCCCGTCAATCATATCAAAGAGAAGCGTGATGGTCGCCTCCGCCATCTCGGTGGCGGGCTGACGGATCGTCGTGATGCGCGGTATATAATAGTTTCCCGTATCAATTCCATCGTAACCGACGACGGAAATGTCCTCCGGAATCCGGAGTCCGGAATCAATGACCGCGCGGCAGGCGCCGATCGCAAAAACGTCTGCGGTACAGAACAATCCTGTGAAATCCGCGCCGGAATGAAGAAGCTTCCAGGTCATCTTGTAGCCGTTCTCCATGGTAAAGCGCTCCGCCTCGCCGCTCTCGGCCTCTTCGACGAGATCGGGCCGGAAGTCGATATGGTGGGTCTGCAGCGCGTGCCGGTATCCCTCATACCGCAGCTGGCTGACCGACGGCGTCGTGAGGGCATCGCCGATGATGGCAATTTTAGTGTGCCCCTGATCGATGAGATAATCGACCGCCTTCTCCGCCTCTTTCCGGTCGTCAACCGATACATTCGCGTACCAGGTCTCGCCCCGCGGTGCTCCGATCGTCGAGAAGACAAACGGGACATTGAGCTGATGAAGCATTTCATCATTGTGGACGAAATTGCCGCCGAGGAACACAATACCCTTGAGTTTTTTCTCCTTAATGAGCTGCAGTGCGACCTGCACCTCATCTTCTTCTGCCTCGACGTGCCGCAGGATCGTCGAAAAGCCCATCTGCTGGGCATAATCTTCCATGGTCCGGATCATCGGATTGAAGAACTGGTTCGTGATGCCCTTGACGAGAAGTGCGACCGCTTTCGTATCGCTCTTCTTGAGCTGGATCGCGCTGTTGTTCGGTACGAATCCGGTCTCCTTCACGATCTGCATGATCTTCTTTCTGGTTTCCGGATTGATGTCCGGGTGATTATTGAGCGCCCTTGAAACCGTACTGACGCTGCACCCGCACATCCGTGCGATATCTTTGATTGTTGTTTCTGCCATAACTATACCAAGCTCCCCTCGGATTCCCGGTAACGGTACCGTCTATTATAGCACACCGGTGCGAGGGCACTTCCCTTCCAGAGGTGCTGTTGCGTGATAATAAAACAGGAGCCAGACCGACACGTCCGACTCCCTCATCATGGATAACACGACGGCTGCGCACGATCAGCATCGGCCGTACGTGACCGTCATGTCCGCTATTTCGTCTGCGAGCTCATCTGTGAGCTGCCCCGGCACAAGTCTCCATCTCCAGTTGATTCCGCCAAGTGTCGACGGATGATTGATCCGTGCTTCATTTCCAAGGTTCAGCCAGTCCTGCATCGGAATGATGGCGGTGTCCGCGACACTCATGAAAGCGACACGGATGAAGCTGCGCGTAGCTTTATCGGGACACGTGATCCCGACATACTTGCGGGCAAACCGCTTGTCATTTCGGTTTACATCGAGGTACCAGCCGTGCATGGTCTCATTGTCATGCGTTCCGGTGTATACAACACAGTTCCTCGGATAGTTGTGCGGAAGATAGTTGCTCTCCTCGCGCGAATCAAACGCGAACTGCAGCACCTTCATGCCAGGGTATCCGGTCTTCTTCACCAGCCGGATGACCGACGGCGTGAGATATCCAAGATCCTCTGCGATGATGCGCTTGTTTCCAGGCTGCTTCTTCAGCTCTGCAAAGAGATCATAGCCCGGTCCCTTCACCCATTTGCCGTTCTCCGCGGTCGGGTCTCCGTACGGGATCTCATAATATTCGTCAAAACCCCGGAAATGGTCGATTCGCACGACATCATACAGACGAAAGCAGTTCGAAAGGCGCTCCATCCACCATGCAAAATGCGTCTCTTTGTGGTAATCCCATTTGTAAATTGGATTGCCCCACAGCTGACCGGTCGCGCTGAACCCGTCCGGCGGGCATCCCGCAACCACGGTCGGATATCCTTTTTCGTCGAGTTTGAAGAGCTCCGGGTGGCTCCATGTGTCCGAACTGTCGAATGCGACATAAATCGGAATATCGCCGATGATCTCGACCCCGTTCCTATTCGCGTAACTCTTTAATTCCATCCACTGGCGGAAGAAAAAGTACTGCTGGAATTCGTAAAAACGGATTTCATCCGAGAGTTCCCTCTTTGCCTTTTCGATCGCATGCGTCTGCCTTACACGGAGTTTTTCCGGCCATTCGATGAAACAGCGGCCGCCCTGCTCTGCCTTGATGGCGCTGAAGAGAGCATAGTCTGCAAGCCAGCTCTTTTCTTCTTCGATAAACTCTTCGAAATCCTCCCGATCTGAATTGTATGTCGGTCCGGCCCATTTACCGTCCGGCTCTTCGGCATACGGACTGTTGTCGTATGCCCTCTTCAGAAGCGCAAACCGCACCTTATAGATCTGTCCGTAGTCCACATACATCGGATCCGATCCGAAGTCAGCGCCGGCAATATCTTCTTCCGAAAGATACCCGTCATCCACAAATGCATCGAGATCAATAAAATATGGATTCCCTGCGAACGTTGAGAACGACTGGTACGGAGAATCGCCGTATCCTGTCTGCCCGAGCGGCAGAATCTGCCAGTATTTCTGTTTTGCCTTCTTCAGAAAATCGACAAAGTCGTATGCTTCCTTCGAGAAACAGCCGATTCCGTGCTTGGACGGAAGACTTGTCACCGGAAGAAGAACACCGCTTTTGCGCTTTTTCATAAATTCTCCTTATATTCTCCGCTCCCTGTCCGGGAGCGGAGCCCTTCTCCGCCGGCCCGCAGTATTCCCCGTGCTGCAGGCCCGCCGGGTGGAGGAGGTGATTTGCTTACCGGACCAGATCAGCCTTTGACCGCGCCTGCCATGACACCTTCGATGATGTACTTCTGTGCAAATGCATAGAAGATAACAATCGGGACGATGGCAAGGACCAGAGCCGCCATCATTGCGCCCCAGTCGATCTGACCGTGGGACTGCTTGAGGTACTGAATAGCAATCGGGATGGTTCTGTATTTATTGACATTGAGCACCAGGCTCGGCAGGAGGTAGTCGTTCCAGATCCACATGGAGTCCAGAATGGCGACCGTGATGATCGTAGGCTTCATGATCGGGACATCTACCTCGAAGAAAATCTGCGCGGGATTGCAGCCGTCAATCATGGCCGCTTCCTCTATTTCAAGCGGAATGCTCTTTACAAAGCCCGTAAACATGAAGACTGCAAGGCCTGCGCCAAACCCGAGGTAAACGATCGTGATTCCCCACGGAGTGGAGAGATGAAGCATGTTCGCGAACTTGGAGAGCGTGAACATAACCATCTGGAAGGGAACGATCATCGAGAACAGGCAGAGCAGATAAATGACGGTCGTCGCTTTGTTGTGTACCCGGGTGATGTACCATGCGGTCATCGAGCAGCAAAGAACAATCAGCGCAACCGATACTACCGTGATGAAAACGGAATACCCGAAGCAGCGGAACATGTCCGTTTTTTTGATGGCGTTCTGATAATTGAGCCATGCCACAAATGCCTTCGAGAGTCCTGCCTGCCATTTGTCAAAACCATCGGACAGCGGAACGGAACTCAGTCCGAACGGATTGCGGAAGATATATGCCTTTCTCTTGAACGAGTTGAGAACGACAACAATGATCGGGTAAATCCAGAGAATCGACAGGATGGTGAAGAAAATGGTGAGCGGTGTGCCGTGCCTTGCCCGGCGGACTGTCGAAACGCTGTTCTCAGCCTTTGTATTCTTTTCCTTCTGATTTTTCGTAGCCATTATGCCTGCGTCTCCTTTCCAGTGGTCAGCTTATTCTGAAGCAGTGAAATAACTGCAACCAGAATGAAGAAGAGGACTGCCTTCGCCTGTCCTACACCCTGCCATCCGGTTGTTCCATACATCGTATCGTAGATATTCAGTGCAAGCAGCTGGGACTGTTTGCCCGGGTTGCCTCCGGTGAGTGCGAGGTTCTGGTCGAAGAGCTTGAATCCATTCGTCAGTGTGAGGAATGTGCAGATCGTAATGGTCGGCATCAGAGTCGGAATCGTGACATAGCGGAGCAGCTGATGGCTGTTCGCGCCGTCGATCTCAGCGGCCTCGATGAGGTCCGAAGGAATGTTCTGGATGCCCGCGATATAGATGATCATCATATATCCGATCTGCTGCCAGCAGACCACGGCAACGAGGCCCCAGAATGCATACCACTGTGTCGAAACGATGGTCTTGGAGTAGTTCGCAAGAACACTGTTGAAGATCATCAGCCAGATATAGGAAAGAACAATGCCGCCGATCAGGTTAGGAAGGAAGAAGCAGGTGCGGAAGAAATTTGTTCCCTTAAGTCCCTTGGTCAGTGCCATTGCGATTGCAAAGGCAACGACATTGATGATCAGCATGGTTACGACCGTGAAGAGTGTCGTGTACCAGAGGGAATGAAGGAAGGTCGTATCAACCTTGCCGTTGACGACGAAGATTTTCGTGTAATTCTGAAGTCCCACCCATTTCCAGTCGGTGACGGTTGTGAATTTGCAGAATGAAAGGAAAACACCGTAAACAAACGGAACGATGAAGCCGATGACGAATGCTGCCATGGTCGGCAGCACGAAGAGCCACCAGTATTTCTTAACAGTTTTCTCCATGATGACTTTGCCCCCTTGCGCGCCCTTGTGAGGGTTGCTGGCAACCCGGTGGATCGCCGGCGTCTCCAGGGGAGCGCCGGCGTCTCCAGGGGAGCGCCTATAAAAAAAGCGGATGGCTATGAAGCACCCACCCGCTCAGAACTTTGTAACCAGCTGCTGTGTGCCACCAGCAGGTATTGCATGAATGGAATTGTATTGCTTTCGTTTTCCGTATGTCCGGCCGGTGAAGTGAATCGCCGGCCGGGAGCTCCGGATGGATCATTATCCCCGGGAGAATTTGTTTTGACGCTTATCCGAAAGGTTACTGTTCCGATCCGTCGTCAGCATGAGCAAGCTTCCACTGATCATTCCAGCCATCGACGAATGCGGTCTTGACTGCATCCCAGTCGCCTGAGCCATCGGTATAAGCCGTCAGAGCAGAGACAACATCAGCGCGCCAGTCATCTACGTTCGGGGTTGCGTTGAATGCCCATGCAACAGAGGTCTTGCCCTCGGTTGCCAGCGTGTTAGCCTTTGCAGAGAACGGGTTGGACGGTGCGTAGTCGCCGGTGAATGTATCGAACGGGCAGGACAGAGCCATGGTGTTCGTCATAGCGTTGCGGCCTTCATCCGAAGTGATAACCCAGTTAAGGAATGCAAGGGAAGCATCGATCTCATCCTGGGATGCCTTGCTGTTGACTGCCCAGTGGTTCTCAGTACCGACGCAGAGGCCTTCGTTTGCATCATCCACACCGAAGTAGATCGGCATCATATCGAGATCATCTGCAGTAACTTCATAGCCGTTGTCAGCATTGGTGAGGGCTGCATATTCCCAGTCGCCGTTCTGATAGAAGACTGCTTCGCCCATGCCAAGCTCTTCCTCAGCGTTGTAAGAACCAGATGCAAGGGTTGCCGGATCAGCTGCAGAATCCTGTACGTACATATCCCATACAGCCTTGTAGTTGTCGAGGTAGGTTCCCTTGATAGTAGCTTCGCCCTGTGTAGGATCCTCTACGCCGTCATCCTTGAACTCGTAGTACAGAGGCATATTTGCAAGGTGTCCGGAGAATCTCCAGGAAGAACCATCGTCGAGACCTGCGGAAGCAAATGCTTCGGTGAGGCTGGTTCCGAACTGCTCATTGATCTCATCGATGCGGCTGTTGATGTCATCCGCAACCTTCTTCAGGGTATCAAAATCCTTGATGTCATCGATCGAGGAGACAACGGCGTTGTCCATCGAGCAGTAATCCTCGAGGATCGTCTTGTTGTAGATGATGCCGTAGCACTCATAGCAGTTTGCAACGCCGGCAACCTTTCCGTTGTACTCGACTGCAAGGCTCTTGTCGGTCAGGTGCTTGTAGATCTCGGAATCCTTGAGATCGTAGGTGTAATCATCCCAGGTTGCAGCATCGGTGGAAGAGCCGATGTTGAAGATGGTCGGAGCTTCGCTCTTTGCCATCTCGGACTGAAGCGTTGTAGCATACTGACCGTCAGCTGCGGTAAGAACGGTAACATTTCCGCCGAGTCCGTTGTAGGTAGATGCCAGATCCTGCCACGCTTCATCCGTCTCAGGCTTGAAGTTCAGAAGATAAACTCTTGCATTAGAGATTTCTGCATCTGTCGTGGATGCGTCAGAAGCTGCCTCAGAGGTTGCCGCTTCTGAGCTTGCAGCTTCGGTAGCTGCTGCTTCCGATGAAGCTGCTTCCGTTGAAGCGGTTTCGGATGCAGTGGAAGTTGTGGTGGACGAGCTGCCGCAGCCGGCTACCAGCGCTGCAACCATCGTCGCACTGAGAACTGTGCCAATAACTTGTTTCTTCATTGATTCCTCTCCTTTTGCTGATTTCTACAGCGAATTACTACCTTTGTCAGCATATTGCGGAAACAAAACCGTTCCTCCACAAGATTCTGTGTTATACCGGAAATGTTTCCGGTATTGTTATCGGTATTGATCCCGGTAACGTTTCCGTTATCTAGAATATAGCATCGCACTTTTTAGAATGCAATAACGATAGATAAGTTTGTGAACTAATTATAATTTTGTCGTCTATAATTTGTGCACAATCACAATAACAAAGAATCCCGGCTCGGAAGCGTCTGTACGATGCACGTAAAAACGCTTTCCCGCCGGGATTCCTGCAGTTCTCTCTTTTGAATATCTCTTTTTCGATTTAAGGGACCGCTGTACTGTCTGTGATCACTGCACTTTCTCCGTTCCGTGTCTTAAGGATCTGTGCCTCTTATTTTTCCTTGTCCTTCCGTCTTTCGAGCTCGGGCCGAAACCCGCGTTCACCCGCATATTCAATGGTGATGCGGTCCACTTTCATGCCGGACTGGGCAAAATAGAAGCAGATAAAGGGATCCTGGGTTACATATGCATCAAGCGGAAGCTCTTTCTCCACTGTCTTTCCGCCTGTACCGAACAGCGTGAAACTGCCCTTCACGGTGCCGCCCGAAGACAGCGTCATGTTGATCTGTGCGTTCTCCGCAAGATCCGAGCTCACATACATGGTGATCGTATAATCGCCCGGCACGCCGGCATGGACCGCATAAATATCGGCGCTTCCGGCTTCGGTCCTGAAGCCTTCAATATCAAGGTCCACGGCTCCTTCCTTCCCGACAGAAACGTCCGGCTGGAAGATCTGATTCATGCCATGGATCGTCGGCCTGTCGATCTGCCGGGTCTCGTCTTTCACTCCGGTGAAGAATTCCATCGCCGGACTTTCCATCACGACTCCGAGGATGTTCTTCGCGTTCCGGAGAAGATCGCCGCGCGTGATTTTTCCTGACTTCAGTGCCTTCTCCGCGTCATCTCCGCGCGAGTTCGAGGCCGCATCGTCATTGACCATATAGATGTCATTCTGTGCCCGGATCATGGCCGATACATTCTTCCGGTCCGGTTCTTTCTGATCATCACTGATCATTGCACTCCAGTCGGTCATGACAATACCGGAAAAATGCCACTGCTTCCGGAGGATGACCGTGCACAGATCGATGTTTCCCGCGGTCCAGCAGCCATTGACCGGCCCATAAGTCGACATGATGGCATAGGCGCCGCCCTTCTTCACGGCGATCTCAAAGCCCTTGAGATAAATCTCGCGGAGCGCCCGCTCGGAGACTACGGCATTCGCCGTGTTGCGCCCTTTCTCCTGATTGTTGCAGGCAAAGTGCTTGATGACACCGGTCACGCCGGAGCGGTGCATCGCAGTGAGCTCGGCACTGGCCATGGTTCCGGCGAGGTATGGATCCTCACTGAAATACTCAAAGTTCCTTCCGTTTAACGGGCAGCGGTGAATATTCATGCCGGGCCCGAGGAGCATATCAATCTTGTTGAGCCGAAGCTCCTTTCCCTGATATTCATAAAGCTGCGCGACTGCAAAGGTATCAAAAGAGCAGGCGATGAGGGTTCCGCTCGGATTGCTCATTGCCATCGCGCCGCTGTCCATGCGGATTCCGGACGGACCGTCCGAGCAGCCCGCGACAGGAATGCCAAAACTCTTCAGCGAATCCGTGACACCGCCGAAAGCACCGGCGATTCCGGCCGTCACCTTGGGCGAACACATTCCTTCGCCTCTCGAGAGGCAGATGAGGTCCTCATCGGAAAGCTGCGAAAGAAAGGTATCCATCTTCACTTTTCCGTCCCGGACGTCGGCAAGCGTAAGGCCCTGGCTGCCCCGGCACGGCTCCGCATCCTTTCTTTCATCAAGCATGCGTTTTGTCGGATCAATGGTACGTAGAGGCGCATCTTCCAGCGCCGGCTTGCTTCCGTTTGACGACATGCGCTTAAATGCCTTCACGGGCGCAAGTGCCTCTTCGAGCTGCTCTGTCACCTTCAGTTCCGGCACGGAGAAGCTTCCCGCAAACTTTGCAGAGCGGACGTCGGTTCCGCAGTAAATGAGATAATCGCCGGGCTCGAGAACCCATGCCGATTTATGGCCCGTAACCCCGCCGTCATCGTACGAAGCCATCTCTTCCACCGAGAAAAGCAGAGAAACTGTCTGTTTCTCAGCCGGCGAAAGCTCACGTGTTTTGGCGAAGCGGACAAGGTTTCTTCCTGCCTTGCCGAGTTTTCCCTGCGGAGGGCAGAAATAGAGCTGCACGACCTCGCGGCCGGGGCAGTCCCCCATGTTCATGACTTCCGCATCGACGCGGATTTCCTCGCCGTTTGCGGTAAAACGGGTCACCCGTACGTCAAAACTCGTGTAGGAAAGGCCGAATCCGAAGGGATAAAGAACCGCATCCCTGTCAAAGGTCTCAAAATAACGATAGCCGACGAAAATGTCCTCGGCGTAGATGTTTTCCTCCGGGTCCCCAAAATGAGCAATCGCCGGGTAATCCTCAAGCTTTTTCGCAATGGTGTCCGCGAGTTTTCCCGAAGGAGATGTTTTTCCGGTGAGAACATCCGCGACACCGTTTCCGCCCTCGCTTCCGCCCTGCCAGATATACATGACGGCCGCCGGATCAAACTCAGATACCCAGCTCATGTCCATGATAGCGCCTGTATTCAGCAGGACTGCCGTCCTCCTGAAGCGGCTGCAGACGAGTGAGAGCATACTTCTCTCCTCATCCGTCAGATAGTAGCTTCCCTTTTCCGGCGCGGCATCCTTGTCCTCACCGGAAGAACGGCCGATGATGACAATTGCGGCATCGGACGTGCCTGCTGCCTTTCTGACGATCTCTTTTGTGAGCGGCATCTCCGTCTGACAATACGGCTCCTTTGCCCAGCCAATGCCTTTGTCAAAAGGGTGCTCCTTCTCAAAATCCTCGTAAAGGCGGAGCAGTTCTTTGTTGATCTTTATGCCCGCATTTTCCAGGCCCTCTGTCACGCTCACCGCGTACGGCGCATTGACAAGTCCACCCGAACCGGTTCCCGATTTATATTCAAAATAATCAAGCTGAATACGGCCGAAAACGGAAACCGTCTCTCCCGGATGCAGCGGCAGCGCCTGACGGTCATTTTTCAGCAGCACACAGCCGCTTGCGACAAGCGCGCGGGCTCTTTTCTTATATTCGTTCCAGTCCAGTGTGAAATTCATGAAAAACTCTCCTGAAGTGTTCCGGAATTATTCCGGAAGTGTCTGCGGCATATGCCGGGATTGTTCCGGCAGATTCGGAAATCGTTTGGAAACGCTCCGGTTATGCACCGTTCATATTTTTACAGTATCTCTGAAGTTCACCGGAGGCACTCACACCTTGAAGCGGTAGCCGACGCCCCAGATGGTCTCGATATACTGCGGCTTCGAGGTATCGTACTCGATTTTCTCGCGGATTTTCTTGATGTGTACTGTTACCGTCGCAATGTCACCGATGGAATCCATGTTCCAGATCTCACGGAAAAGCTCGTCTTTGGAGTAAACGTGATTCGGGTGCTCGGCGAGGAAGGTGAGAAGATCAAATTCCTTTGTCGTGAACTGCTTCTCGACGCCGTCGACAAAAACCCGCCTTGCCGTTTTGTCGATCTTGAGACCGCGGATCTCGATGACATCATTGTTCGGCTGACCCGAGCCGACGAGGCGGTCGTACCGGGCCAGATGTGCCTTGACTCTGGCGACAAGTTCACTCGGGCTGAACGGCTTGGTCATATAATCGTCCGCGCCGATGCCGAGACCGCGGATTTTATCGATGTCATCCTTGCGGGCGGAAACCATGAGAATCGGAATGTTCTTCTTCTCCCGGATGCGCTTGCACACTTCAAAACCGTCAAGTCCCGGCAGCATGAGGTCAAGGATGATAAGGTCGTAATCGTGCCCGAGGGCCTCCTCAAGACCGCTCTCTCCGTCCGCTTTGATCGTGACATCAAAATCCGAAAGCTCCAGGTAATCTTTCTCGAGGTCCGCAATTGCTTCTTCATCTTCAATAATCAGGATTTTCTTCTTGTTCGGCATAGTTCTCGCTCTGCTTTCTTTTACAGGCTGCTGCCCGTTTTTTCTTCCTTTGCGCTGGCATCAACGCTGTTGTCATCTGCTTCCTTCTCATGGTACTTGCGGAAGACCATGTGCATACAGGTGCCCTCGCCCTCGCGGCTGGTCGCCCAGATATATCCTCCGTGATCCTCGACAATTTTCTTCACGATGGAAAGTCCGATGCCGCTGCCCCCGGTCGCCGATGCTCTTGATGCGTCGGTCCGGTAGAAACGGTCGAAAATGTTCGGAAGGTCTCTTGCCGCAATACCCTTGCCGTTGTCCTCGATCTCGATGCGGACAGAATCCTGTTCATCGAGGATGCGGATATCAATCCGCTGTTTCGGCTTGTCCATGTATTTCACGCTGTTGCTGATGATATTATTTACAACGCGCTTGAGTTGCTCCGGGTCGGCGATAATCAATGTATCCGGCGACACCATATTCGTGTAGTTGAGGCTGATTCCTCTCGACTCCATATCCATTCCGATTTCTTCCACGCAGTCGCCGAAATAATCGGTGATATTGATCTTGCGGAAGTTGTACGGGATACGGTCATTGTCGATCTTGCTGTACAGCGTCAGCTCGTTGATCAGACGGTCCATGTCATTAGCCTTATTGTAGATCGTCTGCAGATATTTTTTCTGTTTTTCCGGTGTATTTGCAACACCGTCCATCAAGCCCTCGACGTAGCCCTTTACCGATGTAATCGGCGTCTTGAGGTCATGGGAAATATTGCGGATGAGCTCGCTGTTCGCCTTTTCCTGCTCCATCTTCTCGTCCGCCGATTCCTTCAGCCGCAGGCGCATGTCTTCGTAGCTGCGGTAGAGATCGCCGATCTCTCCCTTCTGGTCTGTCGGCAGCATGTAGTCAAAATCGCCGTCCTTGATTTTGGCCATTGCCACATCCAGGTCGTGAACGGGACGAAGGACACCGGAATTGATCCAGTGAATCAGAAGTGCCGCCGTCACTGCAAGGATGACAAGCATCGCAAAAAGCATCCGGATGACAAATCCGCCGGAGACCGCGGAAATATAGTGTGACAGAATGAAAACACTGCCCTTGTCCCCGTTCGAAAAGGTAAAGTCGAGCTGCCGGATGACATACTGCGAGTCCTCAATATACCAGCCGCCGTTTGAATCATCCGAGTTCTGCGTTACACCCTGATATGAGGGAAGATCCTTTCGGATCTTGGAAGCCGCAATCTCACTGTCTGTGTAATAGATGGAATCATTCCGCCGCACAATCATAAAAGAACCCGACGGCTCGAGTTTTGACGAGAGAGAATTCAGATAATCCGTGCTCTCGAGCTTCCCCGGATCCGTCCGGATTGTCTCATAAATCTCGTCGTAGACTTTCCCGACCTTCTCGTTATTTGGCTCGAACAGGTCCTGAATATTCTCGAAATGGACTGTATTCGGCCCGTCGGCCTTGGACATATTGCTGCTGATCACGAAAAAACTGATGGCCGTCATCACAAGCGGCAGCACCAGAATGATCGCAAACGCAATTATCATTCTTTTACGAAAACTCATACGTTCCTGATACCCTTTTCCTGCCCCGGTATTTCTTCGCCGGGGGCGCTGGAGACATGATAACAGTATAGCATTTAAAAGGCGATTCCTCCGATGCCTTCTTCCTTTTCAGTGCCTTCTTTCTCCTGATGACGTCACAATCCCGCGGCATTTCCCGTTTTTCCCCGGAACCTGTCCCGGGCCTTCTTCAAAACACGGTTTTCAAACGCAATTTCAAAATCAATCTTATACCCCGCTGCGGCAAAATCCGCGGATGCGGTTTTGCCGAATGCGGCAGCCGGTGCTTCAGTACCGATGCTGCGGTTTGAAAGTCCTGTATCAGCAGGACTTTCAAACTTATAGCAAGTGCCTTTCTGCGAAAGGCATCAATGTGGCGTAAATCCGGCGCCACTGCCTGTTCGCATTCGCATCTCTTTCTGATACATTCTTCTTAATAGAGCTGAC
>Ga0256406_1002301_pt1 | contig 27510 bp, 25 predicted proteins | sample RumenRJG_03DNA_FD_185986 | JGI IMG/M metagenome (GOLD analysis project Ga0256406, IMG submission 185986) | Bovine rumen microbial communities from Lethbridge, Alberta, Canada - RJG_03 | ecosystem: Host-associated > Mammals > Digestive system > Stomach > Rumen | place: Canada: Alberta | collected...
TATGAGTACTATTCCGGGCTGCGCGATTACAAAGATGCCTTGGATTCCTATGTCCTGAGCAATGAATATTCCGACAGCGTGGTGAACTCCAGCATCCTGAACAAGGCGCAGAATGCCAGGGTGCAGCTGGTTCAGGACAGGATGCAGAAAGAATTGCAGGATAGGGAAAACCGGTATTCGTATCAGGCAAGAAGCCACAGGCGAATGCTCGTCGTCTCTTTCATCGCTCTTTCTCTCGCGCTGCTCGTAATTCTCATGATGCTGCACCTGCTTCGCAACAGAAAGAAGATGAACAGGATGCTCCGGAAACTTGAGAGGATGCGGACCGATTTTTATACGAACATAACGCACGAGCTGCGAACGCCGCTCACCGTCATTCTCGGCTACGGGAAACAGCTTGAGAACGGGAAACTTGCAAATCAGGAGGAAGTGCAGGAGGCCGGAAAATTCATCCGTAGCCAAGGCGGGAGCCTGCTGAATCTTGTGAACCAGCTTCTGGACATCTCGAAAGTCAAATCGAATGTAGCCCAGCCGGAGTGGCGCAGGGGCAATATAGTCCCTTACGTGCAGATGATCGTGGAGTCATTTTCGCATGCGGCGAAAGAAAAATTCATTACATTGGGGTTCGCTCCGAAGCAGAACATCATCGAGACGGATTTTGTGCCGGATTATGTTGGAAAGATAGTGAGAAATCTGGTGTTCAATTCTATAAAATATACCGGTGAGCACGGGGATGTCGCAGTGACGTTGTCCGAGGAGAAAAATGTGCTTGAATTGCGAGTCGCCGACAACGGCAAAGGAATCTCTCCCGAAGACTTGCCGCACATATTCGAGGCATTTTATCAAGGCTCTAATGATTCTGGCACAGTCGGCACCGGAATCGGACTTTCTCTCGTAGACAGTCTCGTGAAGGCAATGGGTGGCCGGATCACCGTGAAGAGTGCGCTCGGGCAGGGTTCCGTTTTCACGGTTCAGCTCCCTCTTCGTCATGGAGACGGCAAGTGGCGGGATTTCGAGGTGGAGGAGGATGCGCAGGAAGAAATTCCGGCAATTGGCGCATCTGCGGACGACCTTCCGTCTGGAATGGAATCTGACGAGGCAGTGCCTATCATTCTTGTCGTGGAAGACAACGCCGACATCTCAAGGTACATCGGCTCGGAACTGAAGAAGTCCTACAGCCTTCGCTATGCGGTGAACGGCAGGGAGGGCGCCGACCTTGCGAAAGAGATCATCCCGGATCTGATCATCTCCGACATAATGATGCCTGAGATGGACGGCCTGGCGATGTGCCGGGAAGTCAAGGCTTCGGAAATCACCAATCATATTCCTGTAATTTTCGTGACCGCTCGCAGTTCGCAAGAAGACAAGATAACGGGCATCGAGGCTGGCGGAGACGCATACCTCTACAAGCCGTTCAGTTCCGATGAGCTGAATGCCCAGGTCGAGTCTCTGCTCCGGTCCAGGATGCAGTTACGCAAGAAATTTTCCGAGTCTGTTGCCAGCGGCGACGAGAATGCTGGCGAGAAGTTGTCTGACAAGGATCAGCATTTCCTGAACCATCTTGTCGATGTGGCATATTCGGTGATGGCGGAAAGCGGCTCCGACGTTGAAACGGTGGCGTCGAAGATGTGCATGTCCAGGATTCAGCTGAACCGCAAGGTGCAGGCTATAACTGGCGAGACCTCTTTTGCATACCTGCTTCGCATTCGTCTCAGCAGGGCGAAACGCCTTCTGGACGATCCGAAGAATTTCAAGATCGGGGACATAGCGTTCAAATGCGGCTTCGAAGATTTCGCCTATTTTTCCCGCGTCTTCAAGCAGAAATACGGCGTGACCCCATCCCAATACCGTAAGAGAGTCACGCCATGATGCTTATGGCTGGAGATACCCCCTGATGAAAGGCTTCTTCGCTATTATTCAAGAATAAAGTCCAATAAACTGTTAAAGTAATCATCCCTGTTTTCGTCAGGGTTGAATGCGATGCCGTCTAGAGCCTTTTCCATCGGCATGTTTAATCTCGTGCAGTCAGAAAGATCCTTGGGACAATCCACGTGGCTGGTAATCTTCCATGAACGAGAGTACCATTTACTGAATATTGTCTTTTGGCGGCCTCTTGTCGTTTCTGAACCCTTTGCTTTGTTGTAATATGTCCAGAGCTTCATAGCCGCGGCATCATTGTCCAATCCTGATATTTGGGACAGGATGCTGGCTTCATGCATCAGTCCGGAACTCCGAAGGGATGTAAGTGTCGCGACGGCCCCGTAGTTGTCGGCAAGACCGATTCTGACAGCGAATTTCATTGCATCAGCCAAGGTATGTGCTGCCCAGAACCTGACTTGCCATGCACAGATGACATTGTCTTTTAAGACATCGACAAGAATGTCATTCAGCCAATATCCATTTTTCTTTCCTCCGCCAGGGAACTTGTTCTTATAATTTCTATTTACGGATCCTCTCTCAAGATTCAAATTCGTCAAGAACTCGTCAAGCCCGTGCAGACTGCCATCATTCAAGCTGAGCATTCCGTTTCCTTCGGCCCTTGCATCTGTTACGAATGAGGGATTGCCAACGAATGCCTTTGCGAAAGCATTTGTCAGTATAGACCTCATCTTATCGTGTGACAGCATTGAATGAATGAATTCATCTTGCGTTCCGCCCGCAAAATGACCAAAACCAAGGGTGAGGTGAGGGTCTGAATCGTAATAATGAACTTCGTCGAACACTCTCCTTGCGGCTGCATCTGAGTTGAATGCGGCAATGAGAGACGCTAACGGGGTGTCTGGGGATACGTATCCGGTACAAACTGGAGATAAATCGGCATTGAATGTGACGGAACTCAAATAACCGCTGAATCCGTCATATTCTACCGGATACCAGAGGCCATCCTCTCCCTCCAATCCTTCAGAAAGGTCAACTCGGAAAATCGTCCCCAATGGAATCACGCAGAGAGGCGATCCCTTTTTTGACCTTGACGGTCTCAGGTTTACATTCCCCCTCGTTATTCCGAATGTTATATCTCCCTCATTTAGCATGGAACTATCTGAATATGGTGTCGGCTGTTCTGGCTCTTGGATTCTATATTCACTTGATTCCAAATCCCAAAAAGCTAATGGCCGTCCAAAGTGATACAAACTTTTTCCATTCGAAACGTTCCTTTCTGGAATTTTTTTCCACTTTGTCCGATCGCTTATACATGAGGAATATGGGATGCCATCATTATCAAGCCACCAGTCTTTCCGAATCACCTTGAGAGCTTCTTTTACGGATGAGGCTTCTGCCGTTTGAAAGTAATAGCCAGCATTATCTCTGGGAAACACATTAATCACTATTCTTATATGGAATCTGCTTCCGTTTTTATTAAACAGAATGTCTCCCGGTCTCAAGTCTGTGGGTGAGACCGGCTTATGGCCAGTCCCAGATGACAGTTCATTGGAACCGTCTTTAAAGCAGCAAAGAGTCGTCGTATTAGATTTGTATTTGGAATGCTTGGAAAGTCCAAGCGTTTTTACTCTTATGCTTGGATCAATATCATATTCATTCATGACGCGAGCTATTGCCCGCGACACAAATCCGGAACAATCAATCCCGATTCCATAGTATTTTAAGGCTTCGCGGTAATCAGTAAAGCCTTCATTCCAGAGATTTTCTCCTTCTATTTCAAGAAAGCGCTTTATGATATCGGGGCGGCATTTCCCATGCGTGGAGTCTTTTTGATCTACCCCATCGGGATCTTGAAGAATATTTTGGAGGTAATCTAAGGTATGGAGATACCCTGTCCCATCGTCCCTTTCCCAATTCTTGCTATTGTCTCGGTTTGAAGCATTGATGTAATTATCATCATTCAGCACGTATGGAGGAGATACTACAGCCTGCTGTCCGGTAACCGGATCTGTAAAATACACATTCTCCCAGCTGGATGTGTATTCTTTCAATATTTCTGATACTGAATTGTACATGATTCAAAATTTTAAAATATGCTTAACAATACAATGGTGGCAATCGCCACTACGATTGAGCCTGCTATGATTCCTATCAGTTTCCAGTTCTTTGGCATCATCTTCATCGCATGCACGCTGCCTGTATATCCATCGACATAGAAAGGGTACGTCTTGTCATTATAATTAAAGGTTCCATTCCAAACCGGGCTCATGACAAGCGTGCATGATTCTTTGACAAAATCAACCTTCTTTTCAGAAGTTCGAACATAAATTTCATCGCCATGACGTTTCGTCGCCTCTTTCTCCAGATCTGAAATTACGCTGTTCCTGGCATCTTGCAAGCTTTCTTTCTTGTTCTTTGAATATAACTCGAAGGCTGTTGCCGATGGACAGTTCTCAAATGAGAAAACCTCGCTGATTCTATTGCCAACTTCAACTACTTTTGAGTCAATAATGCGTGATGAGGAAACCAATATTGTCTTTTCAGGGAAAGATGCATTTTGGACGCTCTCGTGTTCGACCTGTCTTATGATGTTATTTCCTTTTTCATCTTTTTCATCAGTTTTCTGAGGTGTGCTGAATACTACCTTGAATTGTCCATTAGCTTGGATAGTCCATTCCCAGCAAGGAACATACACTGGCTTGAGATCCAACTCTGATTCCTTGATGGCGGCGATGAAATCCTTTGAGACGAATTTTTTCTTTGAGACATAGTTCGTCAAAGCATGCACTGCGGCATCTCTATTGATCTTGAATATGATCTTGCTGTCGGGTGTCCGGACATCTTCGACCACCTCATTATTCAGAGAGAGCCGAGAGCCACATTTCGGACAGTATTCCGGCGCACGCTTATCATAAAAATATGCCGACCGGCATTTGCAATGAATGATCTTGATTTTGCTTATTTTAGACTTTTCTTCCAATATGCCATTTATCGTTGCATACATCTCGTTCTCCGGGTCTACTGTTATGATTGGGTCATGGAGAATATTATCGCGCGAAAATGCTCCTTTGGCGATGTATTGGGTTGTCCGTGGAATGGTGATGGATTCTAGTTTGTGGCATCTGGAAAATGCATTCTCTCCGATAGAAGATACCTTATTCCCTATGATGATGCTGCATAAGTCTGGTGAGTCCTGGAACGCATTGGCTGCAATCGTCGTTATGCTATGCAACCTCGCATACTTGTTCATGTCAAGATGAAGGGGGGCTCCTGAGAGAGAAACAAGGGTGCTGCCACTGATGACAGTTTCGATCCCATCTTCGCTCTCCGATTGTTCCCAGTATGGCACAACTCTCAATCCTTCCTCTGGCATGATGCAATCATAGGCGTAGTCTTGATTCGGATGCTTCGTTCCATTAATGCTCCAGCTGGCTAGGATGAAACCTGGTTTTGCCAAGGCCTTGAATTCAATTTTGTCTCCCACCGGCACTTGTCCGTTACCAATCTCATTGCCTCCGTCCTTAGCGATGATAGTTCCGCCCGGTACTTGCTGAATATTGAGCAGAGCAGTCTTGCTCTCAGTCAGCCATGTCGCCTTCGGGTCAGGATTGGGACATGCAGGGAAGTGTTTGCAGATGTATGACAGGACTGACACTATGTCGTTTTGACATGTGTCATTTTCGGGAAAAGTCATTTCCTTCCTACCTGATTTGTATGTAATGATAAAATTCCTGGAAAGAAGCAATGCGCAAACATATGCAGGAAATCTGCCGGCAAAGGAATCTGGCCCATAAGATATGGCTTCATGATTCGAGTGAGATGGTAAACGCCATAGCCTTGATTTGAACACGCTATCATTGAACCATGGCCTCTCAATCAGTACTGAACGATATTCGAAGCTGATAGAATCGATTTCTTCTGTGCCTGAATCGAATTCATATCTTGATCTTAGTTCTTGAGAAGCACTTCTGCATAATGATTCGATTTCGTCGGCTCCAATATGTATCGTGCACCAATTTTTGCCTAACACGTCAAAAGGATACAAATAGGTTGGCGCAAAGTCGCTGTTTGACAAACTTCTTTGCAGTGATATGTCCTTATCGAATCCGGATTTTATTTCTTTCCATGAAACAGACGGACACGATGTTTCAAAGTTCTTTACGATAGAAAGATACAGTTCTACTTTCGCTCTGTTGCCTCTAGAAGACCATTCTGCTTCAAGCAAGTCGATTTCTGCTTTTTTCTGTTTTAATTTGGAGTCATTTATCGGAGTGCTGTTATTCGTGCGGAGATTAATGAGTTCTTCAGTCAAAGCGTAAAAGCGATCTATATAATCGCAGTAAGCATTGTAGGACTCTGAATTTGTTCTATGCTCCCATTCATCCTTTACGAACAAGAATTCACATGCTTTTTTATATTCCTTATGCTCACTTTCGGATTTATTCGATTCCGCAATGTCCGCCGTAGCCAATATCTCATCGTATAAGTCCCAAAGGTAGGTCTCATGACCCGCTGATGGAAAGAACATGCCTTTTACGGGAGTATTGATGATTCTTGAAAACTCTGCGGTCTTCTCAAGAGACAATGCGGCATCTGCGGAACCGTTACCGAGCAATGGACTAAGGTTTTTAGGAGTAAAACTGTATATGTTATTTAGTGGGAAAGCAAGGAATTTGCCTGCCCCCGTATCTTCATATATTTTCTGAATTTTGGCAAATACGGCCAAATAAGCTTTAGCTTCCATGGCAAGTCTACTTAAATTCTAGCCGGCACTTTCCCTTCTTGCATGAAGTGTCTACGCATTTAAAATGTCTCCGGCAATGGTATTTGACCAATTCTTGATGTCTGGATTTGGATCAGGAGAAACGCCTAACACATGACATCTATACCCTACAAGCTGCATTCCCGGCCTGAATCGTTGATCCCGCTTGATGAATCCTGCTCTCGTTTTTATCCTGCTTATTATTATCAAGATATTGGAAATCTGCGCTTGCGCCAATCCCAAAACATCCGATATTTACGCCAACGCCACCCTGGTGAGAGGTCTCGTTGTATTTGTGCATGAATTCAGTTACGGCTGACTGTTCGCCAAAATCAATCACAAGATTCCTTATCAGTATCATGGCTGTCGGGTACGCAGGCAAAAGTCCTTTTGGCTTGTGACCGCCAGTGCTCAGCATCTGGCCTTTAAGAACGCTGTTGTTCTGATCAAAACGCCAATATTTACTATTCAGGAAAGCGGGTTTAAACCAAGGACGAACGATATTGACCTGGCATATTTCAAATTCTACTTTCAGCTGAGAAAGGTTGAAGTTTGTATTAAGCTCCTGGGAGTTGTTGGTTTTCCCATAGCTGTAATGCTGTTTGTGGAACCATGATTTTGATGTTTGATCAACCTTGACGCTGTGGTTCTTGACTTTGGCTATTGAATTGTCGTCATAGGAAGATCTGTTGAAGGTGAATGTTGTCCATCCTGAAGCCTCGGCGAAATTAGCTGGAACGACTGTCGTGAACGGGAAGTCGGCCCGCTCACCAGGCTGGTGAGGGTCGATTTCTCCATGGTCTCGATGTAATACTGCTTCAGCAGGGTCATGTCTCTCTCCATTATCTGACTGATGAAGGCAGAAATCTGTTCATACTCGTTCTTGTAACCAGCTGAGACCCAAGCTGCCTTTGCCGCCTTTACCTTGTTGTAGTAGATCTTCGCGTTCAGCGTCCAGTCCAGCACCGCCTTTGAATCCGAGGCGTTTATGGCGGCTGCCCTCTTGGCGTTATACTCGCATGCGGCGTCATTATATTCATTCATCTTAGTATAATAGGCATTGACGAGAGGACTCGGCTCGGTTACCACCGTGACTTCGTCCGTAATGAGGTCGGTCTTTTCTTTCTTCACTTCCAGGAGGTTGCGGAATTTCTCGATCTTCGCCTTAATCTTGTTGTCTAGCTCGTTTCCCATGACCTCGCTCATCTTCAGGACGTAGGCATAGACATCGTAAAGTGAGCCCTCATTTTCGAGGATAGAAAGACCTTCGCAGACTCCGCTCTCGGAGCGTCCCGACACGTCAGGGATAAAGTTTACCATGTTTGAGAAATTCTCGGCTTGGAGCAGCAGAAGGGTTGTGCGCTCAGCCTTCAGGGCTGCAAGTTCGGAATCGGAGAGGGCTGCAGTTTCGGCATTGACTTTGCTCTCCTCCGACTTAATTCCATCCCCATAGTAGATGATCCGGTCCGTGACTGCCTCAGCCTGAGCGGTGATTACCGTTGAAGCATTCTTTCCTTTGTCATCCCTGGTTGACACATCCATCTTAACCTCTCGTTTTTCGCCGTCTTTCACTGGTCCGTTCTCTGCGATATCATGCTCTTCAGCGACTTTCTTGTCCATTTCAGCTTTGCGCCTCGCTATTTCCTCATCTGTGAGCTTCGTTTCATCGGTTTCAACCTTGAACTCCGTATTGGCGGTCTTTTCAATGTTCTTCTTGATCAACTGCTCTGCAACCGTAGCTTTTCTATTGCCGCCGGCGGAAGGTCCATTGTTTGTCGTAGTGTTCGCCCGGACAACGCCGCTTAGTCCTTCTTTGGCAAATTCGAACTCCGACGCGGAAACTGGGACTCCTGGAGTCAGCCAGCAGAAGAAGTTATCTTCGCTCGAAATAGCTGCTTCGCCTCCTGAAGTAAATAGCTCGAAAATCTTTCCTTGAATGGCATTCATAAGTTCAGCAGTGCTGATAAGCTGGTCGCTTCTGCCCTGCAAGGTGTCCTTTTTCATTTTGCTTTCATCGATAGCCATGATTGTACAATTTTAAAAGTTAATATGATAGGATGATAATTCAAGTTTCGCAAGTCTTAAATATTTGATTTAAAGCTCATTGAAAAGGCTTGCAAACCTTTACCAACGCACTTTCTTTTTATATCTTCGTTACCCCTCCCTAAACCTTCTCCTCTGTGGAGGGACTTTGTCGGGTCGAAGGACCTCCTTAAGAGGTGTTTCGCATTAGCGAAACTTGAGTAAATCATTATGCAAGTTCGGAGTTAGGACTTTTGATGCATTTGTTTAGGACTTTTCGTACTTCCCAAAATCAGAAATTTGTACTTTTAGAACATTAAAAGAAGGTAACTTGCTAACAATAAATATATTAGAAAGTCAAACTTTTGTATCCGAACATAACCATATTATCTATCCATATCTTCATGGATGACTTGACGATGTTATCCTTTTTGAAATGTGCCTTTCTCGGTTGGATGGAAGAAAATTTCTAGCATAACGGTCATGGCTAAAAAATTGGACAAGGAAATTTATTGATAATCAAGCGATTAGCGATTAAAACATAGTAATATTTCCTAATTCATGATTCATTGGCATACAAAAAGTCCTAAAAAAATGTATCAAAAGTCCTAACTGTGAGACATGAAAACGCCTTTCTTTGCCAAAACAGAACAGCCGAAATATTCATGGAAGGAAACAATCAAGATACTTCGACATATTCGGAAATCCAGAGATTCATTGATGAGCGTCTGGATAAAATAGAGAGAGTTTCTCCGGCGCAGCCGTCTTGGAAACGCTGCATGGGTCGCCTGATACATTCATTTAGGAGGCTGAGAGAGAGATGCAGAAAAGACTGTGATATCTAAGTAATCGGCATATTAATATTTAAACGCAATGGTAAAGATCAGTTACGCAATCATGGCATTGACGATGTTCGCCATCATGTCTGTCCCGACGCAGGCTCAGAGCCTGAAAGGATTAGGTAACAAGATCAAGAAAGCGGCTCAGGAGACCGTGAATGATGCTGCCGGAGCTAAAAAAGCCGGTAATTCCACCAGCTCACCTTCTATCGGGGGGCTGAAATCGACCATCGGCGGCGGAAAATACAATGGCTTCATAATTATGGGCATCAAGGCGGGAACTGCAACGATAACCGTCACGATAGGCTCCGTCTCCAGAACTCTGAAAATACGAGTTAATAATAAGTAATACATTCATTACCCATAAATGACCTAACAAATACTTACCTGTGAAAATCGGGGCGGCCTTTCTGGCCGTCCCTTATTCGTTCATGTGCTACCGCCATGGTCTAGACTCCCGTTTCGGTGTGCAATAAGCCCGAATTACACACCGGATCTGGGGACACCGCCGCCGTAGAATGCGGCATGCGGCGGCTACAGTCCGTGCGCTGCGGGGGGCTCTGGGGAAAGGCCCTCCTCGCGCACGGCTGTTGCCCACCATTGCGTTCTGAATAAGATCACATCGCCAAGCCAATCGACAGAAATCCACTAAGCGTCTTTTCTTGGATGACACTGACCGGAAGGATTTGTCCGTGCAAATAGCGGGTTGGGCGCTATCCATTGCAGTGGCACGTAATGAGTTTTTGCCTACCCAGGGGGGCTTTTAGAAGCGGGGCTGGGCATGTGATTATGTCGTGTAGTAACTGCTGATGCAAACACGCCTGCCCGCCAATTGCAAGCGTAGGAACAGAATCGACACTGGATGATGGGGCGGGTCTTGTAGGATGATGACGTGGCGGGTCTTGCAGGATGATGACGTGGCGGGTCGTGTAGTATGATGACCCTGAATCCGGAGTTGCGGACCGTTCAGGAGTTCCGATTCAATTCCACCTATGAACGCTTCCGTAGCTTCAATGGCCTTTGATGTGCCCTCAAAGTCAAGAAGCTGCTGGCCATCATAGCGTAAGATATAATCTCGCGCCTTGTCCACAAGACGATTTATCTCTTCGGGGTTAGACGACGAACCGAAGTTGGCCCGTTCTCGGAACTTGCCTGAACTCTTGTCGACCACCACTACTGTGATACTGCCAGAACGGTTTTTTCTCTTGCGGACAAGCATGCCGCAAATATAGCCAAAAGGTGAGGCGATTCACCCCCAAAAAATGAGACTTTTACTATCTGTCTGATTATTAAATGGTAACAAAGTTTCTCGTTTCTGGACCGCCAAAGTCAGGAAAGTATATCCAACGTTCCACTTTGGCCCATATCAACGAAGCCAAGGATTGGCATATATACCATGATTTTGGACAGATTCTGATTGCTTGGGCAAGAAAACTGTACCAAAATGAGCCATCCAGACTCGACGTGGACGTCATCGTCTATGCTTTTGATAGCAGTACGATTAAGTTGTGTCTCCAACTCTGTCCATGGGCTCGTCTGCATCACGACAAAGGTGGTGCGAAGATGCACATGCTGTTGGATTTGCGCGGTTCCATACCTACCTTCATCTATCTGACAGAGGCCGCCGTTCACGACTCCAAGGTTATGAGTCTGGTTCCGTAGAGCCTGGAATTTACTATCTTATGGACAAGGGATATGTTGACTTCAAACAGTTGTTCAATCATTTCCATCGTCAATAGGCGTTCTTCGTAACAAGAGCCAAGGATAATATGAAGTATGCAGCCATAGAGGAGATCCCTGTTGATACGCAGACCGGAGTTATAAGCGACTCTGTCATCAGGCTCACCGGCCCCAAAACCTCCAAGTGGTATCCAGACACTCTCCGCATGGTCGTTTATGAGGATTATGCCACAGGCTATGTCTATAGATTCCTGACCAACGACTTCACTCACTCCTACCTGACCATAGCAGAACTCTATAGGGAACGTTGGCAAGTGGAATGTCTCTTCAAAATGGATAAAACAGCGACTACACATCAAGTCGTTCTACGGTACGAGCCAAAATGCTGTATTCTCGCAGATTTGGATAGCCATCTGCGATTATCTGTTGCTTGCCATTGCCAAGAAGGTGTATCATGTCGATCAAGATCTTTACATTCTATCAGCTGCTATCGGGAAAGTCCTCTTTGAGAGGAAACCTTTAGGCGAGCTGTTTGTCAAACCAAAACGTTTTCTGAATGATTCCGAAGATGGTCAGCTGACCTTATGGGGAAATTTCTTTGGACAGTAGTGAATCATAATATGATTTGACGAAAAAAAGACTTTCACGAAAAAGTCTATCAATTATTTGCGAATATTTTTAATTCAAGAAAGCGTCAAACTTCCGATTGCGTAATCATTTAAAATAATTATTTATATTTGCTGAAAATCACATATTCATAAAAAGCATGAAAAAATAGCCATCTTACTTTGTCTTACTATGTTGTTTTGTTCCTGTGAGAAAAAAACATAACAGAATGCCATACTAATGCAGATGCTGATGCAGAAGCATTTGAGCAGATGCTTCTTTCTTTGGACGACTTGAATGCGTCCTATGGATACTCGGAAACTCGCGGAGGAGGGAAACCCTATGTTGTTTCTGCATCTGATGCTGTCGGCGCAGCCGTCGGCAGTTGGATTGGAAAGCAGCTCGGTGCTGGACTAGGTCTTATTTCGGGCAATCCTGTGGTCGGCGTCGTAGGCTATGCCGCTGGTCGGAAATTTGGTGGGTGGGCTGGGTCCGTTGGCGCATCTGCCTTGGCAGAGAAATACTACAATCCTTCGATTTCCACGGCACCGGATTTTAGTGGTAATTTTGTTCCTAGCACAATTCAATATACTGAATCATTAGATTGCCCTTCCGAAGATGTTACATTTGGAGATCTGCATAACTATTGTTTATATCACTTGGTTGACAACCGTGTGTCTCTACAATGGATCCAGAAGTGATTAAAGCTTATGAAAAAGATTACATCAATCTTGTCAAAGATTCTCAACTGAGTGAAGATAAGAAAAATGAACTTGCGGAGATTGGCTCCGTTTCTATCATGAGTACTGCTTTTTGGACGAAATGACGCAAGATATCCTTGTTATGAAACGGTGTGTGCTGACGCTAGTTAATATATTGTTCTCCCTCGCTATAGTTTGGCTATTATTTGCCGGATTACAGGGTGTTGCTGGTATCGTCTCCGCCATTGTCGTCTTGGTTTCCGTTATTCTTGCGGTAATCATTAAAAGAAAGTTTACGTTGTTTGTAAGAGACGATAATGGGCTTCCCTTGTTGTTTAATGGACTCTTGTTTGTGGGGTGCACAATCTTAACCGTCTTCTCCGAAAAGGACAGAGTCTTGTTCCCTTTTTTTATCCTTATCGCATTGGGGGCCTTGCTGGGGATAATCCTTTGGTTTTCAGATGGGAAGAACAGAAACAAGACATTGAAACGTCTCCTTGCTGAGGATTTGAAGTTAATGACATCGTTTGACTTGGGTTTTGTTACCTTTTTTATTCTCCTTTTCATCCGAGAGGGCTTCGATATAGATAATTCATACTGGATTATTCTTTGTTTCGTGATAGTTGATCTTGTGCATCAAGTTCAAATTGAAGTCGAAAAAACAAAAGAGAAGAAGTCCGATTTGACAAATCAACTTTAGAAATTGTTGGTGTTCTTCGTGCGTCCGCAGCAGTCAAGCCGTTTGATACGAAGAAACAAAAAATTGAGAGTCAAATACATTATTGTCAGGTAGCAAACCATCCTTAGACCAATTAATTGCCCAACCGAGAATCCCGGTCACGTGGTTACAACGAGGCCGTGGATTTCGGTTGAATATAATAACCCACCGCGAAGATAGTATTCTCGCCCCCCCCAGGGCGAATGTTGTGACATGGGAAGTTAAGGTTGCGACACAAAAACCTCATCCTGTGCGTTCAGTGTGTCGCAACTTGCATAGGACGTGAAAACCAGATGCGACCGAGGCTGCTGGAGCAGGGGTGGCTGGGAATCGGGTGGAAGCTGCGACACGAAAACCACATCCTGTGCGTTCAGCGTGTCGCAACTTGCATAGGGCATGAAAACCAGATGTCACCGAGGCTGCTGGAGCAGGGGTGGCTGGGAATCGGGTGGAAGCTGCGACACAAAAACCACATCCTGTGCGTTCAGTGTGTCGCAACTTCGGACAGGCTTCGGAAATAACAGCTGTAACGGCCGGAAATTACATCCTTATGTATTTCCAGTGTTCGCCGAAGCGCTCGAATGCGGCGCGGTCAAGCATTTCGCGGTCGTCCGGGTGAGCGATGCTGATGAGGAGCTTAGCCCTTTCCTGCATGGACTTGCCGTAGAGATCCACCCTGCCATATTCAGTGATAATCCAGTGAGCATCGGCGCGAGGGGTGACCACGCCTGCACCCGGCCTTAAGAAAGGCACGATCTTCGATTCGCCCCTCTTCGTGCGGGAAGCGAAGGCAGTCATAGACACTCCACCCTCTGACCTCACGGCTCCCTTCACGAAATCAAGCTGCCCGCCGGTGCCGGAGAATATTCTGGTGCCGATGGAATCGGCGCTAATCTGCCCGGTGAGATCCACCTCGGTGGCGGAGTTTATTGCCATCATATTCGGGTTCTGCGAGATGACCCAAGGGTCATTGACGTATTTGATGTCTTTCATCATAACGTCAGGATTGTGGTCTATGAACGAATATACATCCTGCGAGCCGAGCAAGAAGGAAGCCACGATCTTGCCACGGTCAATCTTCTTGTTCGCACCAGTCACGACCCCTTTTTTGATTAGCCGGAGTATTCCGTCTGCGAACATCTCAGTGTGGACCCCCAGATCCTTGTGGTCCGACAGCTGACCTGCGAGAGCATTAGGAAGAGCGCCTATGCCCATCTGTATGCAAGCTCCGTCAGGAACCAGCTCGGCGCAGTTCTTGCCAATCTGCATTTCGGTCGGGGTCGGCTCTGCGAAATCTTTGGTGACAAGAGGAGTGTCGTCCTTCACAAGATAATCGAACTGGTCCAGTGACACCAAGTCCCCGTAAGCGAAAGGCACATTCGGATTGACAACTGCGACTTTCAGCCTCGCAGTCTCAATTGCTGCTATGGAGCAGTCCACGGAAGTTCCAAGCGAGACCATGCCGTTCTCGTCCGGAAGAGAAACCTGAACCAAGGCGGCTCCCAGCTTGATTGCCCCGCTTCTGTACAGCTTCTGGGACTCTCCCAGATGCACCGGAAGGTAATCCGCCCAGCCAGCGTTCACGTTGGAGCGGACATTCGGCCCGATGAAAAAGCCTTGCTCGAAGAATATTCCTGCATATTCAGGGTCTGAATATGGTGCAGGCCCTTCTGTGTGGAAGTGGTGGAAATGCAGGTCTTCTACTTCACCTGCTTTCGCCCTTTGCACCAGGGCATTGATTAGCACATGTGGCACGCTAGCCACGCTGCTAAGGTGAATATGATCCCCAGATTTGATGCTTTTGACTGCCTCGGCGGCGCTTACGTAGCGATATTCTTTCATTTTAATGTTCTTTGTGTGATTCTTGCCTGCAAATATAACCTTTTTTGCTAAATTTGCTTACATGAATGAATAATACTGATATTCCCCAGATGAACACGAAAGAGAAGAAACTGGAGCAATTTTCCAGGGCTCTCGACATAATGGACCGCCTGCGCGCGGAATGCCCCTGGAACCATGCTCAGACCATCGACACCCTTAGGCCGATGACAATTGAAGAAGTCTACGAACTTAGCGACGCGGTAATGAAGAAAAATGATCCCGACATAGAGAAAGAGCTGGGGGACATATTCCTGCACGTCCTGTTCTATTCCAAAATCGCAGAAGAAGAAGGCAAGTACGACATAGCAGATGTGATGAATAAGCTTTGCGAGAAGATGATTTATCGTCATCCGCACGTTTTCTCCAAGACAAAAGCATTGAGCGCCGAAGACGTGTCCACTAACTGGGAGATGCTGAAGGCCAAGGAGAAGGGCGGAAACAAACGCGTGCTTTCTGGCGTGCCGGATGCCATGCCGCCCATCCTGAAGGCCTATGCCATGCAGGACAAGGCTCGCGGCGTAGGTTTCGACTGGGAGGAAAAACATCAGGTCTGGGATAAGGTGAAGGAAGAGCAAGGCGAGCTTCAGGCAGAGCTTGACGCGATGGATTCGACCCGAGGCAATGCCCAGGAATCCGTTGGAGCCCCGGACGAAAATTCTTCTGAGGAGTTCAAGGCTGCCTACGACCGTGCCCAGGAGGAACTTGGAGACTTCCTATTCGCTGTGGTGAATGCGGCGAGGCTCTATGGCTTGAATCCCGACACTGCGCTGAATCGTGCCTGCGACAAGTTCCGCCGTCGTTTCACCTACCTCGAGGAACACACCATAAGGGAGGGAAAAGATTTGCACCAAATGACCCTTGAAGAGATGGATGCCATCTGGGATGAGGGCAAGGCTAAAGGTTTATGAATATATTGAATGTTTTATGAATATGAGGAAGTCTGTTTTATTTCTGGCTGCTTTGCTTGTGTCTTTGGCGTCATATTCCCAAAATTTTCAAGACAGATGGACGATAGGCGGCAAGGGTGAGCTGGCCTGGAACATCGATGGCAGGGTGCCTCACTCTGACTTCATAGAGATGAGCGGGCAGATGGTTTCCACCGTCGTGCGCTACGAAGTGGCAGCGGATTCTTCTTTGAATATAGATTTGAGCGTTGTGTGGCCTATGCTTAGGACAATTCCCAACGACACTCACGCCAGCCTTAACAGGCATTTCGGAGGAGATTTCATAAGCATGGTAGAATGCGGGAAAAAGCCTCTCGGCCATTTCGTTACGAAAAGCGTGACGCTTGACGGGACTTTGAAGACGGAAGAGGCCGTGAGCTCCGCTGGCGGCACCCTCAGCCTCAGCCGCATCCTTTTCCCTTCGGTGGATAAGCCGGCATTCTGCTCGAAATACGTATTGAAGAATATCTCCGGGAACGAAATGAAGCTAGAGATTCCTTCTGCGTCAATATCTTACGACACTCCTGCGCCGGATGGAGCATACGGGGCTTATCACTTGACGAACAAAGTGATTTCTGGCAGGCCGAATCTCACCCTGAAACCCGGTGAGGAATGTACATTTTATTCGGTCATAACTGGAGCCAAAGAAGGAGAAGATTTCTCCGAGATCGATGTCGAGAAAGAGCTATCGGCTCGCAAGGCTTTGGTTGAAGAGTGGCGCAGCGAGCTGGTGCTGGACACTCCAGACCCGGTGCTGAATGCAATGTTCTCATTTGCTAAGATTAGGGCCTCCGAAAGCATATTCAAGACAAAAGGAGGTTTGATGCATGGCCCTGGCGGAGAATCGTATTATGCCGCCATCTGGGCGAATGACCAGGCTGAATATGTGGGGCCTTTCTTCCCTTTCCTTGGATATTCATCAGGCAATGAGGCATCTTTCAATGCCTACAGGCATTTCGCCCGCTACATGAACGTGAATTACGACCCCGTGCCGTCCTCCATCATCGCCGAAGGGGTCGATGTCTGGAATGGGGCAGGGGACAGGGGAGACGCCGCCATGCTGGCATGCGGAGCTTCCAGGTTCGCCCTAGCTCTCGGCGACAGAATGAAGGCAGAGGAACTCTGGGTGTTCATAGAATGGTGCCTGGAATACTGTCACCGGCACATAAACGCCGATGGCGTAGTGCTCTCGGACTCTGATGAGCTGGAAGGCAGGTTCCCATCCGGGAAGGCCAATTTATGCACCTCGACGCTCTATTACGACGCCCTCAACTCGGCTGCTTACCTGGGAAAGGCTTTAGGCAAGCCATATGACATCTATGTGCTTAGGGCAAAGATGCTGTCTCGCAACATAGAAAAATATTTCGGGGCTGATGTGGAAGGCTATGACACCTATCGTTACTACGATGGCAATAACAAGCTTCGCTCTTGGATATGCATCCCTCTTACTGTAGGAATATTCGATAGGCGTGACGGTACTCTCAATGCCCTTTTCGACAAGCTCTGGACCGGGAACGGCCTGCTCTCGCAATCCGGGACCACTACATATTGGGACAGATCCACTTTGTATGCTCTTCGCGGGGCTTTCTTTGCCGGAGACACGCAGAGGGCTCTGGAACATCTGACTTCCTATTCTAGGACTCGTCTCCTGGGCGAGCATGTGCCATATGCCGTGGAGGCATGGCCGGAAGGCAGCCAAAGACAGCTTTCCGCCGAAAGCGGACTTTACTGCCGGATATTCACGGAAGGTATGTTCGGAATCCGCCCTACCGGGCTTCGCTCCTTCGATTTCACCCCTCGACTGCCCTCTGGCTGGGACAAGATGTCGCTTCGGGACGTAAAGGCTTTCGCAAGTCGCTTCGACATAGAAGTGGAGCGTGACGGCGATGCCCTCAGGGTTAAAGTGATTACTTTCGGCAAATCTCTGATTAATAAGAAGATCAAGCAAGGGGACAGGGTGTCCGTGACTTTGGAGTAAAAAGAGGTTCCGTAGGAATCAGGTGATTCCTGCGGAAATTCCTTAGCCAGTGACTAGTCAGGCGAAAAAAAAGAGGATGTCAATGACACCCTCCTCAAAATTTTCGGCCTGGCTTGGATTATTTCTTGTTGAAGAAATTCTTAGCGTCATTTGCCTCAACGAGAAGCTCGTTGAATACGTAAGCGCCAGTCTTAGGAGATTTCTCCATGCGGATGCATCTTACCATGCTCTTCGCGCCAGACTTGGCGGAGAATGTAGCGACTGCTTTCTTTGCCATAATTTATGTCTCCTATATTACTTTATTTCACGATGAAGGGTCACCTTATGAAGGTATGGATTGTATTTCATCCTCTCAAGACGATCCGGCGTGTTCTTCTTGTTCTTAGTTGTGATGTACCTGGACATGCCTGGAACACCGCTTGCCTTTTGCTCTGTGCATTCAAGAATTACCTGCACCCTGTTACCTTTAGCTTTCTTTGCCATAATTCATAATTTTAGACAAGTCCAACATATCCTTTAGCTTGAGCCTCTTTGATTGCAGCGTCAAGGCCCTTCTTCTCAATTGTCCTGATGCCTTTAGCAGATACCTTCAGAGTAATGTACCTCTGCTCTGCCTCTGACCAGAACTTCTTGTTCCTCAAATTGAGAGAGAAATCTCTCTTCGTGTGGAGCTTAGAGTGGGATACATTGCATCCTTTCATTCTCTTTCTCCCAGTTATTTGACAAGTCTTTGCCATGATATCTAATTTTTTTATTGATTCTGAATAAATTGCAGGACTGCAAATTTAGGGTTTGATTTTCAAAATTGCAAATTACTTAAACAAATTTGAAGAATCTGTCCCACCTGATGTTATTCGGCAATTTGCGGTTCCTGTCAGTCGAGAGCCAGACAAGAGCAGGACGGCCGACAATGTGGTCTTCAGGAACGAAGCCCCAATATCTTGAGTCCAGCGAGTTATGCCTGTTGTCTCCCATCATAAAGTAGTAATCCTGTTTAAAAGTGTATTCCTTTGTCTCTTCGCCATTTATGAATGTTTTGCCGTCCTCCTCGCGAAGGTCATTGTGCTCGTAAACCGCTATGATTCTGCGATAAAGAGGCAAGTTGCCTTCATTTAGTTCTACCGTCACGCCCTTCTTAGGAATCCAAAGAGGGCCGTAGTTATCGCGAGTCCACTTAGTGCTGTCCGTGAAAGGGAACAAGCTCAGGTAAGAGTCCGGATAATCCGGCGGATAAACATCAATGTTCGGTTCGACCGACTTTACCACTGAGTAACCTTTGATCTTCTCAGCCATTTCTGCCGTGAGCGGCATCGCCGGATAACCTGGAATGCTCTCATCGTAGTAGATTTCGCTGATATTCAGCCCAAGCTTTTCCAACGTCCTTACGTTTATTCTCTCGCCTGTCGTTACGACCGTGTAGCTCATCTGCATCCCAGGATAAACCTCCTGTTTCACGCCATTGATGAAAACAAAGCCGTCTGCGATTTTGAGAGTGTCCCCGGCAACTGCCACGCACCTTTTGACGTAGTGGTCAGTCTTGTCTGCCGGACGGACTATTATCGGCCCCCCTTGAGCTATCGCAGCTTCTTTTCCGATGCTTCTCTCCCAGAAGTAGTAATCATCTGCGGGAGCGCGAGACAGAACCGTGTCACCATTCGGAAAGTTGAAAACTACGCAATCGCCTCTTCTGACATTCCTGAATCCTTTCAGCCTGCGGTAGTCATTCTGGATGAGAGTCGAATAGGACTCGTGCCCGAATATGACGTTGTGCGTGAAAGGAATGGTGAGCGGGGTCTGCGGAACTCTGGGACCGTATGTAAGCTTGCTGACGAAGAGATGGTCACCCGTATAAAGGGTGCTCTCCATAGAAGAGGAAGGAATCTTGAAGGCCTGGAGAAAGAATATATTGATGAAGGTCACCACGATGACTGCGAATATGATTGCGTCGAGCCAGTCGTTCCAGACACTGTGTTTCTCGCCCTCTTTGTATGTCTTCTTCCAGAACATCCACTTCACCTTGTGCGTGGTGTGGTGGTCGAAGATGACAATGAGGCCCAGAAGCCACCAATAATTCCCTAGCCAGATAACCCACAGCACATAGAGGATTGCCCAAAAGGACATCCGCACCCATTTGTCGTGGTATATCTCCCTCAAGCTCACCTTACATCCTTATTTTACAGAGTTTACTATCGCTTCGAAAGCCTGAGGATTATTCATGGCGAGGTCCGCAAGAACCTTGCGGTTCAGTCCTACGTTGCTCTTGGCGAGCTTGCCCATGAACTGAGAGTAAGATATGCCGTACTGACGTGCGGCAGCATTAATTCTCTGGATCCAGAGAGCCCTGAACGAACGCTTCTTGGCCTTACGGTCGCGATAAGCGTATGTCAGACCCTTTTCGTAGGTGTTCTTCGCTACTGTCCAGACATTCTTCCTTGCTAGGAAATTACCGCGAGTTCTCTTAAGAATTTTCTTGCGGTGAGCCCTTGAGGCTACTGAATTTACTGATCTTGGCATGATTTGATTTTTTTATGGAGGCAGTGACCGCGATTTCTCGCAATTCTTCAGTACTGCGTTCCAAAATTAAACATTAATTACATGACCAGAAGCTCTTTAACCCTCTTCTCGTCAACCTTGTCAAGGATGGCGAAATGGTCAAGATTTCTTTTCTGCTTCTTGGTCTTCTTTGTGAGGATGTGGCTGTGATAAGCGTGCTTCCTCTTGATTTTTCCCGATCCGGTAAGCGCGAAACGCTTTTTGGCACCGGAGTTGGTCTTAAGCTTTGCCATTTTACAAAATATTAATAATTTAAAATCAACTCCTATTTTTTCTTTACAGGAGCTATCATCATAGTCATTCTTTTGCCTTCCAAAGTAGGCATGCTTTCCGCCCTCCCATATTCTTCAAGCTCTACGGCGAACCTTAGCAGTTGCTTCTCCCCTTGTTCGGCGAACATGATGGAGCGGCCTCTGAAGAAGATGGTGGCCTTGACCTTGGAGCCTTCCTCAAGAAATTCTTGGGCATGCTTCAGCTTGAACTGGAAGTCGTGTTCGTCGGTGTTCGGCCCGAAACGAATTTCTTTTATCACCACCTTGGTGGCATTCTGCTTCATCTCCTTGGCCTTCTTCCTTTGCTGGTAAAGATATTTCTGGTAATCCAGTATCTTGCAAACCGGAGGATCGGCCTTGGCACTGATCTCAACAAGATCCAAGCTCAGTTCATCGGCCATCTGCAAGGCCTTGCTTATAGGATATATGCCCTGCTCGGCGATATTCTCGCCAACAAGACGGACCTGAGGGGCTTTGATCTCCTCGTTGATGTTCAGCTCATCTTCCGCTTTCTGGCGGACAAAAGGACGCCTGCCATTCTGGCCAGGTGCCGAGTTAGAGTTAGATGGTCTGAAATTGGAAGGTCTCGGTCCTCCAAAATGTGGTTTCGGCTTGTTGTAAGGCATTCTGTTTTTATTAAATCTCCTAATTATTTAAATTTATGCAAGCTCTTTGGCCATTTCCGCCTTAATCCAGCTTGCGAAATCTTCTACTTTCATCGTGCCGGCATCTTGCCCCTCTCTTCTAATCGAGACAGTACCGTCCGTTACTTCTTTTTCCCCGACAATGGCAATCAGAGGCACCCTGAGCAAGGAAATATCCCTGATTCTTTTTCCAAGCGTCTCGTTCCTGTCATCTAAGGAGGCACGAATATCGGAATTATTCAGCAAACTGCAAACTTTTTTCGCAAAATCTGAATATTTCTCGCTGACTGGCAGTACTTTAACCTGATCAGGGCTGAGCCAGAGAGGAAGATGCCCGCCGGTATGCTCAAGCAGCACTGCGGTGAACCTCTCTATGGAGCCGAATGGAGCCCTGTGAATCATGATCGGGCGTTTCTTGCTTCCATCAGCGTCGGTATATTCAAGCTGGAATCTCTCAGGCAGGTTGTAATCCACCTGGATGGTTCCGAGCTGCCATTTTCTTCCTATGGCATCGCGCACCATGAAGTCGAGCTTAGGGCCGTAGAAAGCGGCTTCGCCATATTCGACGACGGTCTTCAGCCCTTTCTCAGCAGATGCCTCGATGATGGCGCTCTCAGCTTTCTCCCAATTCTCGTCGCTGCCGATGTATTTTTCCTTATGGACAGGATCCCTGAGGGAAATCTGTGCCGTGTAAGATTCGAACTTGAATACGCGGAATACATATAATATAAGGTCTATGACCTTCTCGAACTCTTCCTTAACCTGATCCGGGCGCACGAACATGTGGGCGTCATCCTGGGTGAACGATCGCACTCTGGTCAGGCCATGAAGCTCTCCGCTCTGCTCGTAGCGGTAGACCGTCCCGAATTCGGCCAGCCTCAGAGGCAGATCCTTGTAGGAACGAGGAGCCGACCTGTAAATCTCGCAGTGGTGAGGGCAGTTCATTGGTTTCAGCAGATATTCCTCTCCTTTCTGAGGAGTGTGGATAGGCTGGAACGAGTCTTTGCCGTATTTCGCATAGTGGCCGGAGGTCACATAGAGATCTTTGCTCCCTATATGAGGAGTGACTACGGGCAGGTAGCCGTATTCGTTCTGCTTCTTGCGCAGGAATTTCTCCAGCTCGAATCTCATGACCGCGCCGCGAGGCAGCCACAAAGGCAGTCCCATTCCTACCCTTGAGGAGAAAGTGAACAGCTCCATCTCTTTGCCCAGCTTACGGTGGTCGCGTTTCTTTGCCTCTTCGAGCACTACGAGATATTCGTCAAGCATCGACTTCTTTGGGAAGGTGATGCCATATATTCTCGTGAGCTGCTCCCTCTTCTCGTCCCCTCTCCAATAGGCGCCAGCCAATGCAGTCAGCTTAACTGCCTTGATTACCGAGGTGTCGCGAAGATGAGGCCCGCGGCAGAGGTCAGTGAAGTGGCCATTGGTGTAATACGTTATGCTGCCATCCTGCAATTCGGAAATCAGCTCGCATTTGTATTTGTCGCCTGTCTGCTCGAAATGCTTCATCGCATCTGCCTTGGACACATCCTGGCGAACGAAATTCTGCTTCTCGCGCGCCAGCTCCAGCATCCTTTTCTCTATCTTAGGGAAATCAGCATCAGTAAGCTGCCTGCCGCCGAGATCAACGTCGTAGTAGAACCCGTTCTCGATTGCAGGGCCGATGCCGAATTTCACTCCTGGATACAAATCTTCGAGAGCCTCCGCCATAAGGTGGGAAGATGAATGCCAGAAAACCCTCTTGCCTTCATCGTCATCCCATTTAAGCAATACGATTGCCGCATCTTCATTGATTGGCATGTTCAGGTCCTGTGTCTTCCCCTTGCCAATAGTCTTGTCGCTCGCGAACTTCACTGAAACCGCAAGAACCTCTTCTGCCAGCCTAGGGCTGATGCTCTGGGCTATCTCATAGCCCGTTACGCCTTTCTCAAAGGCTTTGACGCTACCGTCTGGAAATGTAATGTTAATCATAACAACTAAAATAAATTGGCCTAACCAGTATTTACGAACCAAGTACTTGAACTTGGCTAGCCATATTATTAGCCAGTTTGCAAAGATACGAAATAATTTTTCTATTTTTGTCATCGAATATGGACAAGTCAGTTTCTTCAAGAGAGTTATGGAATAAAGCCTCTGCGACGGGGTTAATTTTAGCATTAGTAACCATAGCGTTCGGCGTTCTGGGCGGACTTACCAGCAAGGTGGGCTCCGCAATAGTCAGCAATGCATTGCCGATTCTTCTCGGCCTTGCCAAAATCATCGCCTGCATAGTGCTGTTCAGATATTTCTTAGTGAAGCTTAAAGAAGCGCATCCTGACGCTGTTAAGCAAGATCTGATGCATTACGGGCTGAGGATAGCCCTTTGTTCTTCGATTCTTGTTGCAGGATACAATCTGCTAGACATTCTTGTGATCAATCCAGATCAGGTGAGCCAGGCCGTTGAGTCTTTCAGGACAGCATATTCCCAATTCGCTGACTCGAACACGCTGAATGCCTTGGATGCGCTTGTAGGCAAGATGCCTGTCTATGTTTTCTTCGTCACCCTAGTTTACTGCTTTGTCTGGGGATGGGTGCTCGCGGCGATATTCTCTTCAAGCTTGGCTCCATCAGACCCTTTCGCGAGCATCGGCAATGGCAAGGAGGAGCGACGTGAGGGTGATGAGCAGCAAGGGCAGAATATTTAAATCAATGAATATGGAATATCCCAAAGATCTGTCGATAATAGTTCCTCTGTTCAACGAGAAAGAATCGCTGCCTGAGTTGCTTGCCTGGATCAGGAGCGTGATGGATGCCAATAAATTCAGTTACGAGCTGATATACGTAGATGATGGCAGCACCGATGGTTCATGGGCAGAGATTCAGGAGTTGGCGAAAGGCGACGGCAGAATCAAAGGAATATCTTTCCGGCGCAATTATGGCAAGTCTGCCGCTCTTTACGAGGGTTTCGCGATTGCCGAGGGCAGAGTTGTCGTGACCATGGATGCCGACCTGCAGGATTCTCCGGAGGAGATTCCGGAAATGTACCGGATGATCGTGGAAGATGGTTGGGACATCGTGTCTGGCTGGAAACAGCACAGAGTCGACAACACCTTCACTAAAAACCTGCCGTCGAAGCTGTACAATGCCACTGCTCGCAAGATAACCGGCCTGAAATTGCACGATATGAACTGCGGTCTCAAAGCCTACAAGAATGAGGTGGTGAAGAACGTGGAAGTGTACGGAGAAATGCATAGGTACATACCTTATCTTGCCAAGAACGCCGGCTTCACTAAAATCACTGAAAAGCCCGTACATCATCAAAAACGGAAATACGGCAAAAGCAAGTTCGGAATGGAGCGATTCGTGAACGGATTCCTGGATCTCCTGTCGCTATGGTTCCTTAGCACTTTCGGGAAGAAGCCGATGCACTTTTTCGGATTCTCTGGCTTGCTGATGTTCTTCATCGGCTTCGTGATGACGGTCTGGATAATCATCGCGAAACTTGTCCATCAGGCGCATCATGCAGCGTACAGGGCAGTGACGGATCAGCCGCTGTTTTACCTGGCATTGCTCGCGGTGGTCATCGGCGTGATGCTATTCCTGGCCGGCTTCCTCGCAGAGCTAGTGTCCAGAAACGCTCCTGAGCGCAATCACTACAACATCAAGGAAAAGCTGAATTAAGCCTACGTGCATAAAAAGGGCTGCGTCTTTCACAAGACGCAACCCATCCCATAGCGTTTAGTTAGATTTAAGATTATGGGGTAGTCGTTGGCGAGATGCATGCCTACTCGTTGTCGGCCACATCCCACCAGATTCTCTGCCAGCGGGAATCATTGCCGCTGAAGTAAGTGTTAATGCACTCGTTGTAGTTATCGATGTTATAATTCCTATCGTCATCGTAATATATCAGCCTGTAAGGATAGGTCTCTGCCTTGCATGATTCTTTCTGGTACTCAGTGAGCGGAAGCGATGGCACATTGTAACGTCTCCAGTCTGACCAAATCTCAATCTCGTCAGTAAGGAAGCCGTCAAACCAGCGCTGCATGACAATCTCTTTCAGGGCGTTGGTTTTGTCGGACGGCAGAGGATGTGCGGCTATGTAATCGTCCACTCCAGTTGCCCCGTTATAATCGAAGGATGCCCGTATGCCTGCCTCGTAGAGGGTTGAGGCCGACTCTGAAATCCATCCAAGCTGGGCGGCTTCCGCTTCTACCAGAAGGCACCTGGCAGTGGTTATGAGGCCGTATGCCGCATTAATCTCGCAGTACTTGTCCGCCACTGAGCAGGCGTTCTCGGCCTCTGCCCGCACCGCATCGTTTGATATCAGCCCGTATGTCACGCCATTGTAGGAGTCGAAAGACTCAGGGTCTGCTGCGTTTCCATCTGCGTCTACGACTTGCCCTAGGTATCCGTTCGTGGTAAAATAGGTGAACATCCTAGGGTCCTTGTATTCCTTAAGTCCGTCCACTATGAACTTGTTTGGCGAAAAACCGAGCCCTCTCTGTGCATACCCTGCATTGCCAACATAGTAGAACCAAGCGTAGTAGGTTTGCGTGGAGCCATCCTCGACATTGGTATTGGTCGAGAAGGTATAGTTCAGTCCATCGCCCACATCTACCATGCCTCCATCGGCATAAGCCTTTGCGAACCGTTCTTTGCCTACGGTAGGAGCGACGTCAGCGAGCTTGATTGCCATTAGCATCCTTAGGGTTGCGTTGAACTTCTTCCACTTGCTGATGTCTCCGCGCAACCTATTCTTGAACATCCTGAATTCGGTTCCCACCTCGTAAGAAGTGGAAATCGTAGGCTTGATCTGCTGTTTAAGCTGGGTGAGCGACTGCCTGAGAGTGGCCGTCGTGTTATACTTCCTTTGCGCATTGTAAGTGTATGTCGTCTGACACGCATCCAGAGTGGACCCTACCTGAGCTATTGAGGCACGCAGTTTCCAGAAATTCAGCCACTCCGCATTAATGAACTGGCTTAGCATCACGCTGGCGGACACGCCTCCGTAAAGGTAGCTGTTCTTGCTTGAAGGAAGCCTTGAATCCCAGTCGTTCCTCAGCGACAAATCCAGGAAGTAGGTGTCGTCGAATGAAACGGTGGCGTTTCCGAAAACGCTTCTGGTTTTGTATTTGGTGATAGAGTTGGTGGCCACCACCGAGCCGGAAGAACTGTTGAGGTTGAAATAATCGTTGATGGATAGTCCGCTGGAAGAGTTGCCGGAAAGGACTCCGTAATCGTAGTCCCTCTGCTCGATGAATGCGGCAGTTTCCACCCCAAGCCTGTCCTCTACGAATGTGTCGTTCCAGGTCAGCCTGCCTTTGAGAATGCCACGTTCGTGGTATTCGTCCATCCTGTCCTGTAGAGGTCATGAAGGTTGAGGCGGAATTTCCAAGGCTCGGCTTTATGTACCAAGGGCTTGTCTCGTCGTAATACAGAGCATTAGCGACTAAAGTAGATTCGTCATACCTTGGCCCCCAGTTCTCATCTGAGCCGTAGTCCATATAATATGAGCCGTCTTCATTCATCCCGGCATATTTGCCAAAAAGATAGGCTGCGCTCATTGTGTCTTCCGTTACTGAGGCATCATTTCCTTCCCGTGCCCCGTCTCTGCCTAGCGAACCGCCTCCGTAGAGCTTTTGGTGCTGGAAATGATTATAATATGTCTCCATTGCAATCGTGTGGCTCACCTCAATTCTTGAGTCGCTGCCTTTTGCAGGCTTGGTAGTGATGATCACTGCCCCGTTTCCGCCCTGCGATCCATACAAAGCAGTTGCCCCCGGCCCTTTAAGTATGTTGACGTTGGCGATGTCATCCATGTTCACGGCGTTTTTATTCGTGATGGTTCCATCGACCACGTAGATAGGTTCCGATCCTGCTCTGCTGGTATAGCTGGAGGTTCCTCTAAGGACGATAGTGCCCTCGCTGAAAGTCGCTCCGGAAGAACTGAAGAACCTTGCTCCGGCAACTTTTCCTGCCAGTGACTGGGTGATGTCGGTCTGCCTGGACATGCTCAGATCCTCTCCTTTGATTTGAACCGTGGAGTA
>Ga0256406_1002302_pt1 | contig 27503 bp, 26 predicted proteins | sample RumenRJG_03DNA_FD_185986 | JGI IMG/M metagenome (GOLD analysis project Ga0256406, IMG submission 185986) | Bovine rumen microbial communities from Lethbridge, Alberta, Canada - RJG_03 | ecosystem: Host-associated > Mammals > Digestive system > Stomach > Rumen | place: Canada: Alberta | collected...
CTTTAGACTCCTTTAGACACTTGAGCCCCTCCTCGAACTGGGCAGCAAGACGATCGGGATCGAAGTTGCCGGAAACAGCTACCACTATACTGTCTCTGCTGTACTCGTTTTCGTAATAGGCGACCATCTTTTCCCTGTCTATACCGGCCAGGCTTTCAGGGGTGCCCAGAATGGATTTGCCGATGGGATTTCCGCTTGCCACAAGCTCCGATATGATATCCATCACATCATCGTCGGGGGCATCCCTCACCATCTTGATCTCCTCAAGGATCACCTGTCTCTCCTTGTTCATTTCATCCTCATCGAAGACGGACGAGGCGACCATATCGAGAAGTATTTCAGCACCGTCGTATATATTGGACGACAACGTCTTCATGTAATAACAGGTGGCTTCCCTGCCTGTGAAGGCATTGCTGATTCCACCGATTCTGTCCGCGTCCTCTGCGATCTGTCTGGCGCTGCGTTTCTCGGTGCCCTTGAACATCATATGCTCTATAAAATGGGAAACGCCGGATACATCGTCTGACTCATCTGACGATCCGGCCCTTACCCAGATACCTGCGGCAGCCGACCTGACATAGTCAGTCGGCTCCATTACCATGCGTACGCCGCAGTCAAGTTTTCTTACATCGATCATATTATTCTTTTCCCTGTATGTCCTCAGCGGAGGTCTCATCTTGTGCTGAAGTATCTTCAGTTGCTGCAGGAGTATCTTCAGTCCTGGGAACTTCACCCATATCTTCAAGGACCTCTTCTATGGCCTCATCGGGAGCGTCTATTGCGATCTGCTCTGGAGTTACCGGAGCAGGTGCCGTCTCTTTGATCAGATGTCCTGAAAGGATCTCATAAAAGCCTGCCTGTGTGGAGAAGATATATGAATAGACCGGTGCCAGAAACAGGGACGATATGACCGCTCCAGCTATAAGAGCAACAGTATTGTCGGCGAACTGGTTCACGATCCCGTTGAGTATCCCTGCAGGAATGGATGATAAAATGGCCCAGCCGATGAAGGAAAGATCCATAAGGAAGTATTTTGCCTTATTTCCTCTCATCATCATCTTGCTCTCATCCATGCACTGACGTATGGATTTCTCCGGATCGTCTGCCAGGATATAGAATGCCTGGCTGTAACGTATCATCGCAATGATTCCCGGGATCACAAACAGCAGCGACCACAGGACTACGAAGAGATACTTGTACAGGAAGAGTCCCAGCGCTTTTCCGAACTTTTCGAATCCTAAGAATATATCGGTGGATACGACTTTATGTCCTCTGAATGATGCAAGATAGAACAGACATATGCCCAGAGCAAAAGCTCCTCCGATAAGAAGGACGTAGATCCATGAGAGTATGCTCGCTTTGGGAAGATTGTTATACAGCTCGGCATATACCTGTGGATCGACACCGTAGGTATTCCCTTCGGTCACCATGATATTTGCCGGGTTGTACCCAAAGAATCTGTCGAGAATGGCGACCGGCAAATTGAGTGCCAGCAGATATATCATAGTGGCGATTATGGCTGTGGCCCACTTGCCTCTCAGCGCATTCCTTCCAAGCTGTCTCAAGGCTGAGACTCTCTCAGTGATTATTATATTATGACCGAACATATTATCCTGCATGTGTTATCTTTCCTCCTGATTATTATCTATTCTTTACGAGTGAACATGATACCATAAGAGGCTGTCTAATTCAACAAAAAGGAATGTATCTCGCATGGATCAGAACAGCAGATCCAGAGCAAGAGTTACGCAACCCCCGAGGGCCATTGTGACCGGCAGCGTCACGATCCATGCCGTGAAGATATTTCCCGCAAGCCCCCATCTTACGACTGATGCGCGCTTTGCCGTCCCCGCACCCATGATCGAAGTTGTGATCACCTGTGTTGTGCTGACCGGTGCTCCCAGGAAAGTCATTGTCTCAATGACGAGAGCCGAGGAGACCTGGGCCGCAAAACCTGAAGCCGGCTGCAGTTTTGTCACTCCGCTGCCCATGGTCTTCATGACTTTCCAACCGCCAAGCGATGTTCCCAGAGCCATGACGAATGCGCAGCTTATCTTGACCCAAAGGGGCACTCCACTTCCGACCTCAAGAAAACCTCCGGTCACAAGAGCCAGAGTTATTATTCCCATGGTCTTCTGGGCATCATTGTTGCCGTGGCTGAAGGCAACGAAGGCCGATGATATGATCTGCAGTCGCCTGAAGAGTCGATTGACCCTGGTTTGAGACCACCTGACAAAGAGCCTGTATATAAGTTTCATACAGAGAAAACCAGCCACAAGACCCATGAGCGGAGATGTGAACAGGGGGATGATCACCTTTATCAACACCCCCTCCCACAACACGTGTTCAGTAGACATGGTATAAGCGATCACCGCTCCGATCAGGCTCCCTATAAGAGCATGGGAAGAACTGCTTGGTATCCCCTTCCACCAGGTGAAGAGGTTCCATATTATCGCTCCGATCAGGGCCGCAAGTATTACATGCTGCTCCAGTTCTACATTTACCAGTCCCTTAGAAATGGTAGCAGCCACCTTTTCGCTGGCAAGAGCACCTATCAGATTCATACAGGCAGCGAGCAGGATGGCCTTCTTCGCTGTCAGAGCTCTCGTGTATACGGATGTGGCTATAGCGTTGGCCGTATCGTGGAATCCGTTTATGAATTCGAAGATAAGTGCAAAGGCAATGACGAGTATGAGTATCATACTAAGCATTCTTCATCATCACTCCTTCGACCGTATCAGCCAAATGCTCACATGCATCCAGTGTATTTTCCAGAGTTTCGTAAATATCCTTCCATCTGATTATCTCTATGGGATCCTTTTCATCGCGGAACATCTTGGTCAGAGCTCTCCTGAAGATCTCATCTCCCAGGTTCTCCAGCCTGTTGATCATTATGATCCCTTCTCTTACTTTATCCGCTGATTTCTGATCCGGCAGCACGTCGAAGAGGCTCTCTATCTGATGACATGCGTCCACTATGGTGTTCCCAAGTTCCACCGCATCCTGGCGAAGTTCCTTAACGTCGTAGATGATGAATTTGCTCGATGTGTCTTCAAGATAATCAGCTATGTCATCCAACTGACCGACTATCGAGTAGATGTCCTCCCTGTCAAAAGGCGTGACGAAAGATTCATTCAGCCTCTCCAGGATCTTGTGTGATCTGCCGTCACATTCTCTCTCGGCCATTTTCATGTCGGCAACGGCACGTTCAATGTTCTGATAACTGTTGATGATGCTTCCGAATTGATCGCCCATATCGGCTATTGCCTTTGCAAAGTCACGAAACATGGCGAAGAATACATCTTCTTTCTTCTTTCCAAATACCATTTCCTTTTTTCCTTCCCGGAGACTTCCTGCCTCCCATTATTTTAATCCAATTCTCTCCGATATTATCATACAGTATCCGGGTTAATGTTCAATTAGATGGCAAAAAAAATCGGATCATTAAGATCCGACTGAATTTCTGCATTTCTCAACTATTTCATCGATAGCCTTATCGCCACCTCCGCTGCAGCTGTCCGCATATGGGCACCCGATACACTTTGTCCCTTTGAGTTTTTCTCTGATTATATATCTCAGGGCAAGGAATACTACCACCGCTACGGCGGCCGCTGCTATTATCGTAGCTGTATTCATTCCTCACACCTCCTTTTTTAATACCGTCCGGCCCTCACATGGTATATGAGAGCCGGCCGGGTGTCAATTCAAATCAGACTGTCTGAGCCGACGCCTGATGCAGCATATACTTCTGATCGAAGGTTGAACGTATCTTTCTGGAGATCATCACAACTGCGATGATCATGACAATGATGGCTATAGCTCCCGGTACAAAACCAGCAGCCATGTGGCCATAGACTATAGGAGTACCGATCTGATTGATCAGGAATGCGAGAGTATAACCCACACACATCTGAAGTCCGATGGCAGACCAAAGCCAGCCCTTGCTCTTCATCTCTGAGTTCATCGCTCCGATAGCCGCAAAGCATGGGGGAGTGAACAGATTGAAGAAGAGATATGCCATGGCGCTCACTCCCGTAAGGCCCATTGTAATCGCTACGGTATTGGCTCCACCTGTCATGGCAAGTTCCTCAGTATCGATAAATCGTGTAAGTCCGTATACTACTGCCAGGGTACCTACCACGTTCTCTTTGGCAATGAAGCCGGTGACTGCAGCCGCCGCAAGCTGCCATACTCCGAATCCAAGGGGGATCAGGAGGACGGCGAATGGCGTGGCTATAGTCGCAAGGATCGATGTGTCCTCCATTCCCTCCGGCACCACCTGGAACTTCCAGTTGAAACTCTGCATAAGAGTGACCACCAGATTGCATATCAGAATTATGGTCGCAGCCTTGATGATATATGCCTTGGCGCGCTCAAGCATGGAGAAGAATGCTCTCTTGATGCTTGGCACCTTCCACTTGGGCATCTCCATGATGAAGAAGGATCTTCTGAACTTTGCTCCTGTGACCACCTTAACGAGAAGTGCTCCCAGGAAGATGAGCAGGATACCGAAAAAATATGAAACAAAGGAAACCCAATCGGAGCCGGCAAAGAATGCTCCCGCGAAGAGTGCAATGACCGGTATCTTGGCGCCGCATGGGATGAAAGTCGTAAGCATAGCGGTCGCCCTTCTCTCCCTCTCGTCTCTTATGGTCTTGGAAGCCATTATTCCCGGAACTCCGCAACCTGTACCTACGATGATGGGGATGACGGACTTGCCCGAAAGTCCAACGCGCTTGAAGAGAGGATCCAGCACGGCGCTGACTCTTGCCATGTATCCACAGTCCTCCAGAAGGGCTATTAGGAAAAACATGACCATTATGAGAGGCAGGAATCCGACTACCGCTCCAACACCACCGATGATACCATCGCAGACGATCGTCTGCAGTAAGGCCGGACTGTTCTCCATCGATGCCGAAACGAATTCCTGAAATTTCTCGATCCAGCCGGTAAAGAATCCTTCAAATACTTTTCCCAATCCAAGGAAACCCTCTGCCTGGGATATCCTGAACACAAGAAACATGACCGCCGCGAATATGATCAGACCGGCTACAGGGTTTGTGAGAACCCTGTCTATCCTGTCCTGTTTCGTACTGATGCTGGAATCCACCTTCCTGGTCTCCACGCTTCTTACGATGTCGTCAACAAAGGCAAATCTTCTGCGGTCTTCAGCATCTACTGCCGACTTGTCGTGAAGATCGATATCCTTCTGGATGAAGGGCGCGGTCTGGCTGGTTCCGCAAACCTCTATTGCCTTTGCGGCAACCCGTGAGATCCCCGGATCCTTACTGTCCGTAGATACCGTATTGATCACAGGACATCCCAGTTTCTCTTCAAGCCTGGTTATATCGATAGTCGTCCCCTCTTTCTCGTTGATGTCGCTCTTGTTGAGGGCAACAACTACAGGAATACCCAGTTCGAGAAGCTGGGTGGTGAAAAAGAGACTCCTGCTCAGATTGGTAGCATCCACTATGTTTATGATAGCGTCGGGATGCTCCTCTCTTACATATTCACTTGTGATACCCTCTTCCGGAGTGAATGGAGACATGGAATATGCACCGGGAAGATCGACTGCGATCACATCCTCCGATCCAGCTCCTCCACTTACATATTCCTCCGAGAAAGGGCTTTCCTTTCTGCCCACGGTCACGCCGGCCCAGTTGCCCACCTTTTCACTCTTTCCCGTCAGGGCATTGTACATTGTCGTCTTGCCGCTGTTGGGATTACCTGCAAATGCGATTCTCATTCTTTTCTTCTCCTTCTGTATATATGATTGCTTGATGTTAGATTAATCTAACTATATGCCAAAAAAAATTGCTGTACGATCCCTGATCATCTTCTATATGATGATCGCTTCGCAAAGAGCCCTGTCCAGAGTATATCTGCTGTCCTTGATGGCCACGATGCAGCTCTTCTTCTTTTTAGATATGATGGTGATGGGCTCACCGCTGTAGCAGCCCAGTCTGAAAAGAAATCCATTCATCTCATCGTCGTCGGTACGGATCTGGCGAACGATATAAGTCTGCCCCTCCGTCCCATCGAAAAGATTTCTGCTGCTCTCCATGGGGTCGCTGTCCCCTATGGCCTTCTGGGGATCGGTCTCTGTCGACCTGAACATGTCGGCCACGCTCCCTGCATCTGCTATATTCTGCATACCTGCACCTTCCTGTCTTCTCCCATGCACTCCAGCATGGGATAAGTTTAATCTAACTAACCACAGTTAGTATAATTTAACTCTATGTATCTGTCAACCCTTATCCTGTCACATCCATCCCTTGATGAAATGACGATAGTATGCTACTCTTAACAAAGTTTATAGTTTATGATAGATATGAGGTCCCAAATGCAGATAAAGAAATCCGCTGAAGACTATCTAGAGACCATGCTTATGCTCAAGGAAGAGCATGGTTACATAAGATCCGTAGATATCGCCGCACATCTTGGTGTTACCAAACCAAGCGTCTCCTACGCTACCAAGAATCTGAGGGAAAACGGCTACATCACCATGGCCAGCGACGGGATGATCACTCTGACCGACAAGGGCATGGAGATCGCCGAGAGGATCTACACACGCCACAAGATGCTCACAGAGTTCTTCGTCAGCATAGGTGTAGACGAGGAAATAGCCAGGGAGGACGCCTGCAGGATCGAACACGACATCCATCAGGAAACCTTCGATGCCCTTTGCAGGCATGCCGGAGTCAAATAAACCTAAAAATAATACATGGTTTGAGTATTCAAACCATGTATCATTTTTTTCTATCACTTGATTTCTTTCAGGTTTCAAGCGAGCCCGAGCAGGCTCTTCTTAGTACAGTCCTCTGAAGATCTCTTCTACTTCTTCCAGTGAGAGCTCCACGTAGTTGTTGGCCAGCAGTCTCTGCTGATTGTCGATTGTGCTCTTTGCGAAAGTGGCGGACTGATCCTCTGTCATGCCGTACTCTCTCAGCGGCTTCAGCTCGATCAGCTTGCCCAGGAATGCATCCAGTTCGTCATAGACGTTTGCGATGTCGCATCCCATGATGTCGGCCAGGATCCTGTTCAGGATCTCGATCTTACCCTTGGGCTGCTTTCTCATGTACATCTTGAACACCGCTGTGAAGCAGATGAAGTTAGCCTCACCATGAGGGATGTGGAACGCACCGCCGTGTGCATAGGAAAGCGCATGGACTGCTCCGCAGCCTGCGTTTCCAAAGGCAATGCCCGCATAGTTGGATGCGATGAGGAAGTCCTTGAGCTGGTCTTCTCTGTTCTCCTTGGTGTTGCCGCCTCTCTCGATGATGGTCTTGTATCCCTGCATTATCATCCTGATCGCCTCCAGGGAATACATCTCGGTGAAGGGAGATGCCTTGGGGCTCAGGAAGGACTCTGCAGCGTGGATAAGCGCATCGACTGAAGAAGTTGCGAACACCTTGTCGGGAAGTCCGCTGAGGGATTCGGGGATGAGGACTGCAGTGTCTGCATAGGTCTGCTCATCGGCGATGCCCTTCTTCAGGTTCATGGACGGGATGCTGGCAACGGCAACGTTGGTCACTTCAGATCCGGTTCCGCAGGTTGTGGGTACAACTACCAGTTCCTTGATCCTCTTGGGAGCCACCTTGCCGGTATAGAGATCCGCTACCTTGTCGGGGATCTCACAGGCCAGGACCTTGCAGCAGTCCACGATGGTGCCACCGCCGAAAGCGATGATACGCTCGTAGTCATACTTGTCCATTTCTGCTTTCATTGCATCCATCATCTCGTCGGTAGGCTCACCCTCACCGTATTTTTCCTGATAGATGACCGGGACATCGATGCCCGTAGGTGCTACATAAGGGGTGTACATCCATTCATTTGTTACCAGGATGTCTCCCTTACCTACGTTGAATTCTTTTGCGAAGTCGGCGAATGTATCGAAATAATGGATCGCCGGGACTACTCTCAATGCCTGCATAATAACTACCTCCTGTAATTCTCTTCTCTTAACTGTATGCTCCTACTGTACATCCTCCACGGAGATCTCCTCCGGGAACATCTCATTGAACTTCTCTACCAGTTCCGCCCTGAAGTCGGGGTGAGCTATCCTGATGAGAGCCTTGGCTCTTTCTCTCGTCGCTGTACCCTTCATTCTGGCGATACCGTACTCGGTTACGATATAGTCTACATCGAAACGGCTGGTGGTCGCACATGCACCCTCGGTCAGAATTGGCTTGATCTTGCTGAGCATGCTGCCGTCCTTCTTGACCGTTACGGAAGACATGGCGATGATGGATCTTCCGTTCTCAGCCATCTGTGCTCCACGAACGAAGTCCACCTGTCCACCAACACCTGAGAACTGGCGATAACCGATCATGTCAGCTGCTACCTGTCCGTAGAAGTCAACTTCGATTGCAGAGTTGATGCTGACGTTGTTCTTGTTCTGACAGACCACCATAGGATGGTTGACATAGTCTACCGTCCTCATGAGGCAGTCTTCATTGTGATCCAGGAACTCGTAGGTCTTCTTTGATCCCATGGCGAAGTTGAATACCATCTTGCCCTTATCGATATCCTTCTCGGAACCGTTGATAGCACCCTGCTCATAGAGGAAGATGGGTCCATCGCCCAGCATCTCTGAGTGAATACCCAGGTTCTTCTTATTGCCGAGTTCGTGACATACAGCATCAGGAATCGCACCGATACCGAGCTGGAGCGTATCTCCGTCGTTTACCAGCTGGGCACAGTTCTTGCCGATAGCCTCTTCCGTAGGTCCTATCTTTGCCTTTGGAAGCTCGAAGAGATCCTCATCGTGCTCGACGAAGGCATCGATCTCGTCTACATCGAAGATAGCATCACCATAGGTGAAGGGCAGATTGCTGTTTACCTGAGCGATAACAGTTCTGGCCGTCTTCAGCGCCTGGACGGTGTAGTCTGCCGAAATGCCGGTAGACACCTTGCCGTTCTCGTCGGGAGGTGTTACTGACAGCAGCAGGACATCGCAGCCCAGAAGGCCTTTTCTGATCAGGATCGGCACCTCGTAGAAGAACACAGGTACCATGTCACCGTTACCGGCCTGGATCGCCTTCCTGGAATTGGCGGAAGCAAACCATACTTCTGTGAAGAAGTTGTCCTTGTACTCTTCCTTGACGTATTCGCCGGGGCCGTTGGATACCATGTGATGGATCTTGACGCCCTCGTAGGCCGCGTGGTTCTTGACCATGCAGTCGATCAGATATTCCGGCTCGTTGATGCAGTGAGAGAGGACTACTTCATCTCCTGACTTGATCAGGTTTACCGCTTCCTCCCCACTCATAAGTCTGCTCTCATAAGTTTCTTTCCAGCCCATAAGAATCATTCTCCTTTTTCTTCGTGCGTGGTTTCACCTACCGAGCGTTTCCTTTCGTGGCGCTCGATAAGCTTCTCTTTAACTGGTTCGATGTGAGACTCGTCCCACATCTTGATAACATCATTTTCTGAAGTGTACTGATCGTGCCTCGGACAGCACGCGGGACATCCTCCGATGACCAGAAGCTGATCATATGGAACATCCTCTTCTGCGTAATCAAAGTCGATTTCAGAGAGTTCCTCCTTGATCTCTCTGTAGGCATCTCCCCTCTGATATCTGGGATTGCATCCCCCGCAGAATTTAACTCCACACTTCATGTTAATGATTTAACTATCCCTTCTGTAAATCGAGGCTGCCCTGGACAGCCAAAGCAGCCTCGTTCATAGATGATCTGTTTTATATGACAGGTCTTAGCCCTTGATGCCGGCGATTGCCTTTGCGAGAGCTTTCTTACCCTCGATGTTGCCCTGTCTCTGGATCATGATCCTCTGAGCCTGAGGCGAACCTGCGCCGTGCATGGACTCTGTTCTGTATCCGACTGCAGATGCACCGAGACACATGTTCTCGATCAGTCTCATGATCCTCTGTCTCTCTTCTGTGGTGCATGCCGGTGAGCCGACGAAGAACTTGTTGCAGATCTCGCCGATGGTCTCACCGTTCTTGCCGACCTTCTTATCGGACTTGAAGTCCTTTTCGGAAGGCATGGTTACCATGAGTCCGCCTGCGATATCCTCTGCGAGTCTTACGATCTCATAGGGGAATCTGGTTACGTTCTGCTTACATACGTTTGCCAGGAGCAGGTCGATCTGATAGTTTCCTGCAGCTGTTGCCTGACCCTCTGCTGAGCATGCGATACCGCAGCAGTACAGAGTCTCGTTCAGGTGAGTCATCTCGATCAGCTTATCCTTGATGTGAGATGCCTTCTGAGCACCATTGTATTCTGCAGCCAGTGCTGCTGCACCGATGAGGACGTCGCCAACACCGACTTTGCATCCGCCGTATGACTGTCTGTGATATCCTGCAAATCTCTCTACGAGCATTCCTGCGAAGTCATATTCGCCCTTGAGGAAGATGTACTCGTTAGGAATGAATACATCGTCAAATACGACCAGAGCTTCCTGTCCACCGAACTTGGCATTACCCAGATCGATGTCTGCGCCCTCTTCCAGCTTCCTGGTGTCGCAGGACTGTCTTCCGTAGATCATGTAGAGTCCTTCTGCATCCGTAGGAAGTGCAAAAGCAACAGCGAAGTCCTTGTCCTCTTCTCTCATGGCCTGAGTCGGCATGACGATGTGCCAGTGGGAGTTGATGGAACCGGTCTGGTGAGTCTTGGCTCCGCTTACTACGATACCGTCTTCTCTGTATTCCTTGATGTGTACGAATACATCGGGGTCCTTCTGTGCGCTGGGTGCAAGACCTCTGTCGCCCTTGGGGTCGGTCATTGCGCCGTCAACGACCAGGTCCTTCTCCTGGACCATCTTCAGGAAGTTCACGAAATTGTCGTGATACTTTGTTCCATACTTCTGGTCCACTTCATATGTGGTTGAGAACATTGCGTTGAATGCGTCCATTCCTACACATCTCTGGAAGCATGAACCTGTCTTCTGTCCGCAGAGTCTCTGCATCTTGACCTTGTTCTTAAGGTCTTCAGTGCTCTGGTGCAGATGTCCGAAACGGTTGATGGTTTCGCCCGTCAGGTTGGACTTTACTGTCATGAGATCTGCATATTCAGGATCCTGTGCCAGATCATATGTGATCGCCACGCAGTTGATGGAAGGTCTGATGATCGGGTGATCTACCCAATTCTCGATCTCCTCACCAAACATGTAGACCTTGGTCTTCATCTCTCTCAAACTCTCGATGTACTGTTCGCCTGTCATCAACATAACTTCATCTCTCCTTTTGTAACTTAGGAATATGTTTATATGCTACGCAGCATCGCCGCGGTTTAGCCTTCCTTTCTGAGGATCTTCTTTGCCATATCCAGGAGTTCTTCACTGACCGAAGTATCCAGGACCACATCCTTCACCTCCGGGACAGCACCCATGACGAAGTCCTTTATCACACTTTCAAGGGTGTCCTGAGCAGAGGGGCAACCGGCACAGGCGCCGGTCATTTTCACATAGGCGATACCGTCTTCGAATCTGCTGAGCGAAGCTCCGCCGAAGTGCTCAGAGAGCACCGGATCCACCTTCTCTTCCAGGACTTTTCTGATCTGATCTTCCAAAGAATTCTCCTCTTGTTTGCCGGGCATTTATTGCCCTGTGTCTCCGGTTAATATTATAAATAATCGCCCCTGCTATTTCAAGCAATAAAGACATATTATTCGGCCTACTTGGTCGTACTTTCTTGCCCATGTGGATCCATACAACGATCCAGGGCCTCGTACCAGCCGTCCAGTTTTTTCTTTCGCAAAGGCAACTCCATCTCCGGTTCGAACAACCTGTCCACCTGCCAGTCGCTGACTACGTCATCAAGATCCTTCCAGTATCCCACTGCAAGTCCGGCAAGGTAAGCCGCCCCGAGGGATGTTGTCTCGATGCAGGATGGCCTGCATACATCCTTCCCAAGCATGTCGGCCTGGAACTGTAACAGGAAGTTGTCCCCGGCTGCTCCGCCGTCGACGCGAAGTTCGCTTATGGTGGCCCCGCCGCCGTTCATATCCATCTCTGCAGCCTTGATCAGATCGCAGGTCTGATAGGCCATAGCTTCCACTGCCGCCCTGACGATATGGGCCCTGTCCGTACCTCTTGTAATGCCTGTGATGATGCCCCTGGCATAGGGGTCCCAGTATGGAGCTCCCAGACCTGCAAAAGCGGGAACGAGATATACTCCTGCCGTATCCTCAACGCTCTCACATATGGATGCCGATTCCGATGCATCCTTTATGATCCCAAGTCCGTCTCTGAGCCATTGTAACGTAGCTCCCGATATGAATACAGAGCCTTCAAGGGCGTAGGTCGCCTTCTCCCCCACCTTCCATGCGATTGTACTGAGAAGACCGTGACTCGATCTAACGATGTTGTCTCCCGTATTGATCAGGAGGAAGCCTCCCGTACCGAAGGTATTTTTGGCCATGCCCGAATCGAAGCAGGTCTGTCCGAAAAGAGCAGCCTGCTGATCGCCGGCGATGCCGCCGATGGGGATGCCAATCTCGCCATCATCCTCCGTCATCGGTTCCTCTGTTGCCGGTCGCTCCCTTCTCGTTCCTCCCGGAACGACGAATATCCCGGGGGCTGTGTAACCGAAGATGCAGCTGGAATCCCTGACCTGGGGGAGCATGCACTCCGGGATACCGAGGGTATCCAGTATATCCTTATCCCAGCAGAGATCATGGATGTTGTACATCATGGTCCTTGAGGCATTGGACGGGTCAGTCACGTGGACTTTGCCTCCCGTCAGATTCCAGATAAGCCAGGTATCCACCGTACCGAAGAGAAGTTCGCCGTTTTTTGCCCTATCTCTGGCACCTTCCACATGTTCAAGGATCCACCACAGTTTCGTGGCAGAAAAATAAGGATCGATGGGAAGCCCTGTTCTCGCTTTCCATTGATCCTCAAATCCTTTTTTCTTCAGGCCATCGCAGTAATCGGCCGTGCGCCTGCACTGCCATACGATGGCGTTATAGACCGGCCTGCCGGTGGTTTTATCCCACACTATGGTGGTCTCTCTCTGATTGGTTATGCCGATGGCCGCTATGTCATCGACCGTCAGCCCCGCCTTATATAGGGCCTGACAGGCCGTCTCCAGCTGGCTTCCCCAGATCCCTATCGGGTCGTGTTCAACCCAGCCGGCCTCAGGGAAGATCTGTTCGAATTCCCGCTGAGCCTTGCCGATAGCATTGCCTTTGCGGTCGTAGATTATACACCGGGAACTGGTGGTCCCCTGATCGAGAGCCATTATGTACTTCATACGAATTCCCTCATCACCGTATTGGATACGTCCATACCGGCCTGTGTCAGGTAAAGCCTGTCGTTGTAAAGTCCGATCAGCCCTTTGTGCTTCTCCAGGATGTCAACGTCATATACGTCGAACAGGTCGTTGCCGAACCTTTCTCTAAAATCCCTCAGGTCGATGCCTTCCGAACGCCTCAGTCCGGTGAACACATAGATGCCCATCTCGTCCCTGTCGGTATACTTCTCCACAGTCCTCTCATCGACAGGTATCCTCTGCTCCTTGATGGCCTGGATGTACTTGTACATCTTGTCGTAGTTCTTGAAACGTATCCCCTCGAAGAAAGAACTGGCGCCAAGTCCCAGACCCAGATATTCCTCGTAGTTCCAGTACTTGTTGTTATGCCTGCTTTCCCTTCCCGGCTGGGCGGCGTTCGAGATCTCGTAGTGATTGTAGCCAGCGTCTCTGAGCATGGTTATCGCTTCGTGATACATCTGCCTGTCCAGGCTCTCGGAAATGACGCTGAGGGACTGGTCTCTGAACACCCTTCTGTAGAGTTCCGTTCCCTCTTCAAGCTGTAGACTGTAGAGGGAAATGTGCTGAGGCTCCAGGAAAATCGCCTGTCTTACCGAATCCCTCCACATCTTCATGGTCTGAGTCGGTACGCCGAAGATAAGATCTATGCTGATATTGTCGAATCCGGCCTTACGGGCGGTCTGGATCATATTGAAGGCTTCATTCTTATCGTGAAGCCTGCCCAGGACCTTGAGTATCCTGTTGTCGAAGGACTGGACTCCGATGCTCAGCCTGTTGACGCCTGAATTATGGTAATATTCGAGTTTCTCACGGGTCAGCGATGTGGGATTGGCCTCGATGGTGATCTCCGCATCATGGGCTATATCGAAGGATCTCCTGAGTTCATCCATGATCTTGATGAAATCCTCTGCAGCCATGAGGCTGGGAGTGCCGCCGCCGAAGTAGACAGTATCGATCTTTCTACCCGCACACTCCTCTCTGCGGCTTCTTATCTCGAGGATCAGGGCCTGAGCGTACTCCGTAAGGAGTCTGTCGCTTTTGCACGCAAAGGACAGGAAATCGCAGTATGCACACTTCTGCCTGCAGAAGGGCACGTGGAGATACAGTCCGAGAGACTCATTATTCGATTGCCTTTGCATATCATTACTTGTTGTCATCGTACTTGAGCACCGCCGTAAACGCCTCCTGCGGCACTTCTACAGTGCCGAACTGGCGCATCCTCTTCTTACCTTCCTTCTGCTTCTCGAGGAGCTTCTTCTTCCTGGAGATATCGCCGCCGTAGCACTTGGCTATGACGTCCTTTCTGTAGGCCCTTACGGTCTCGCGAGCGATGACCTTCTGGCCTATGGAAGCCTGGATGGGCACCTCGAACTGGTGCATGGGGATGATCTCCTTGAGTTTGGAACATACGAAACGGCCTCTCTGGTAAGCCTTTGACTCGTGGACGATCATGGAGAATGCATCCACAAGATCCTTGTTTAGCAGTATGTCCAGTTTGACCACCTTGGAAGGCTCGTATCTTGAGAATTCATAGTCCAGCGAACCGTATCCACGGGTCTTGGACTTGAGTGCATCGAAAAAGTCGTATATTACCTCGTTTAGAGGCATATCGTAGTGGAGATTCACCCTGTTTTCGGTGATGTATTCCATATTTATGAGTCTGCCGCGCCTGTCCTGACAGATCTCCATGATGCTGCCCACATAATCCTTTGGCACCATGATGTCCGCCTTGACCATAGGTTCCTCTATATGGTCTATAAGCACCGGATCGGGAAGATTCGAAGGATTCTGTACCATCATCTCAGTACCGTCGGTCATGACTACCTTGTATATTACCGACGGTGATGTTGTGATGACCGCCAGATCGAACTCCCTCTCCAGCCTTTCGACTATGATCTCCATATGGAGAAGTCCCAGGAATCCGCACCTGAATCCGAATCCCAGAGCCGTTGAAGTTTCAGGCTCGAAATGGAATGCGGCATCGTTCACCTGTAGCTTTTCCAGGGCATCCTTGACGTTCTCGTATTTTTCACCCTCAGCCGGGTATATGCCGCAGTAGACCATGGACTGGACCTTCTTGTATCCCGGCAGCGGTTCATCCGTAGGTTCGCTGTCCAAAGTGATAGTATCACCCACTCTGGCGTCGGCCACCTGTTTGATGCTTGCACTGATATAACCTACCTCGCCGGCTCTGAGAACGTCGCATTCCACAGGACCCGGGCTGTAGGTCCCAACCTCTGTGACCTCGTACTTTTTCCCGGTATTCATAAGACGGATTATGTCACCCTTCTTTACCCTGCCGTCAAAGACTCTGGTATAGATGACTACGCCCTTGTAATTGTCGTAGTAGGAGTCGAATATCAGTGCTTTCAGCCTGCCCGCCTCATCTCCAGAGGGCGCCGGTATCATGGTCACTATATCCTCGAGAAGTTCCTGTATTCCGGTCCCTTCCTTGGCCGAAACCAGAGGTGCCTCCTGGGCATCCACGCCAATTACATCCTCTATCTCCGCCTTAACTTCGTCCGGGCGGGCCGAAGGCAGGTCGATCTTGTTCAGAACCGGCATTATCTCCAGATCTTCATCCATTGCAAGATAAACGTTTGCAAGGGTCTGCGCCTCCACGCCCTGGGTCGCATCCACTACAAGAATGGCGCCTTCGCAGGCCGCAAGGCTCCTGGATACCTCGTATGTAAAGTCAACGTGTCCCGGGGTATCGATCAGGTTGAAAACATACTCGTTACCGTCCTTTGACCGGAATATGAGTCTGGTGGTCTGGAGCTTGATAGTTATGCCCCTCTCCCTCTCCAGGTCCATATTATCGAGGAACTGTTCACGCATCTCCCTGGTGCTGACAAGTCCCGTTTGCTCGATTATCCTGTCAGCCAGCGTCGATTTACCGTGATCGATATGGGCTATGATGCTGAAATTTCTAATATACTTCTGATAGTCACTCATACTTCTTCATTGTAATTGAAATCCATCTCCTTATCAAGCATCGAATCCCCTTATCTTTTTCAGACGGAGGCTGTATCCTGCCTCGTATCACGTGAGATCCAGAACATGTGACCGGGTCACAGAAACATCTTTTTCTCCTGTGTATGATCGTATCAGATAAGTTGAACATCGGCAGATAACATCATATACGACTATACGCCCTTTTCTTTGGGGTACAGTCGAATTATAATAGAACTGGAGGTATTGAAATGGAAATCAGAGTTTCACAGAACATAAAGGACTACGTCAGAGACAACGGGCTGGCGGGCATAATGATAAATACCTATGTCTCAGGTTGCTGCTGCGGCGCAGTTGAAGCTACGAGCACCAAATTCATATCCGAATCCAAGATCCCCGGCCTCCTGAGCAAAGGCTATAAGGAATACGACGTGGATGGGATCAAAGTCATGATGGCCGGCAATGTGGTCACTGAGGACATAGTGGATATACGCATGAACAGGTTTCTCGGCATGAAGAACATCAGGGTCGGAGGAATAAAACTGGTATGCGGCAGGACCTGCCGACCTTCCTCGGTCTGAAAAGGCCCAAGAAGGCTGAAAAAGCAACTTTTCCTTGCAAATACTGGAATTGTCATATATACTCGTAGTTGCGTATTTGCGTCGCAGAAATGGTTCTGCGGCATTCACAGCTATCGATTATGAAAGTGGGGTAAATTGAATGGCTAACATTAAATCCGCAAAAAAAAGAATCCGCGTCATCGACAAGAAGACAGCCAGGAACAGAAGAGTTCGCAATCACCTGAAGGCTATCCTGAAGGCATTCGAAGCTGCTCTGGCTGAAGGCGACATGGAAACCGCCAAGACTCAGCTGGCACTCGCAGAGAAGAAGCTGATGCAGGCCGCCGCAAAGGGCACCATCCACAAGAATGCTGCCTCAAGAAAGGTTTCCCGTCTGACGAAGAGATTCAACAAGGCGAACGCCTAATTCTCACCCGTCCCCACCGGCGCATAAGTTAAATGCGCAAATGAGAATGAAAAAGAACCGGAAGTGTCTCCCGGTTCTTCTTATTTTTTGACCCTTTGCAAAGGCAATCTATACCACTGTTTCCAACGCCAGTTTCATCATATCGGTGAATGTCTCCTGACGCTCCTCGGCACTGGTCTCCTCACCTGTGACGAAGTGATCGCTTATGGTCATCATAGCCAGAGCATTGGCACCAAGCCTGGCTGCATTCATATACAGGGCAGCGGCCTCCATCTCAACGGCCATAACATTCATGGCAGCCCACTTCTTCCACCAGTCTTTTCTCTGGTCGTAGAAGACGTCACTGGATATGATGTTGCCTGCTTTGTAGCTGATATCCGTTGCCTTTGAAGCAGCGTCCAGCTTCAGGAGCAGTTCCATGCTGGCTCCGGGAGCATATACTCCGGGAAGATCGAAGTTGTCTGCATAGCTGGAATCGTAGGATGCCGAAACACCGGCAACTATATCCCGAACCTTTACGTCCTCGTGGAAGGATCCGGCCGTACCTATGCGAACAAGGTTCCTGACACCGTACTCACTGATCAGCTCCCATGAATAAATGCCAATGGACGGCATGCCCATGCCGGTACCCTGTACCGAAACCGGGACGCCTTTGTAGGTGCCGGTGAATCCAAGCATGTTCCTCACCGTGTTGTAGCACCTGGCACCCTCAAGGAAATTCTCAGCTATGAATTTCGCCCTCAGCGGATCCCCCGGCAGGAGGATCGATTCAGCGATCTCGCCCTTTTTTGCTTCTATATGTGTGCTCATTGATTATCTCCTTTCACACATATTATATCACACAGTGATCTGGTCCCGCATATTCTCGAAGGTCTTGTCTCCTATACCGGACACGTTTTTGATGTCATCTATGCTGGTAAAACGGCCGCTTTGGGTCCTGTAGTCGATTATTTTCTGGGCCGTGACCGGGCCGACTCCGTTGAGGCTCTGGAGTTGGGTCAGATCAGCTGTGTTGATGTTGACTTTGCCAGTGGCCGAGGCCGACGAACCCCCGGACCCTGTGGCCCCTGAAGACCCGTCAAAAGCTGCTCCGCCGGCCACCTCACCTTTCTTTGGAATATAGATCTTCTGTCCATCGGTCAGCATCTCCGCCCTGTTTATCTGGGAAATGTCTGCATCAGAGTCCAGACCTCCAGCCTCCTGGATGGCGTCCTCTACCCGGCTTCCTGATGGCAGTTTTGCGAGCATGGGAGTTTTTACAGCGCCACCGATATCTACATATACATCTCCGTTACCCATATCCACTCCACTGTCTGAGCCTTCAGTCTGGCCGCTCTGATCGGTCCCGGCGTCAGCTGAAGCACCTTCGACGCTTTCTTCCGTTCCCGGGTTCTGGGCTGTATCCCTTATATCCACCTCATCACCACCTCTGTACAAAAACAAAAGAAGCACCGTCATCAGCCCAACGACAATAGCCACAAGTTTGACCGTCTCCCTCCTGTGCTCCATCATAAATCCGACAACGTCGTCTGTTGCCTTCAATTCTTCGATAAAATCCCTCATCCCAATTTCCCTTTCGTCAGTTCAACCTGCTCTCATTCCCCTATATAAACAAGCAAAACGACTGGAAATAACTTCCAGTCGCATTATATATCCATTGGTAAATATTGTCAACAGCTATTTCAGCATATGTTCTGTCTCTTCATCGAATAGGATCCTCTTTCGCATGACGCTTATATTGCTTCTGTCGACGTCCAGGCCGAAGCACTCGACAACCGATGCTATGACCAGTTCGGGGCTTAAGTTGGAGTTGCTGCCCGAATCCAGCGTCGTACTGATATACATCGTATCACCGTTAACCGCAAACTCTATCTCACGGATCATTGGCTTGATGTCGATTTCCTTCAGTTCCTTAGTCTTCTTCTGTCGCTTCCATGCCGGGATCTCATTCCGATCCATGTAGGCGTGTCGGATTCTATCGCCACTCGGACAGCTCGTTCCACCCTCTGTCCCCTCTACATCAGGGCATTTCAACGCACTCTCAACCAGCGGTATCTCGATCATGTATTCAGCCGCAACCGTGTGTGAAGCAAGGGTCTTCCTCAGCCCATCGATGCAAAGGCAACGGATCATCCTGATCCCCTCAGGAAGGATGCCCTCCAATCTGTGAATGATCTCCTTAGTGCTTAGATCAGCACCTCTCACCTCAAATTCTATATACTCTGCCATACCCCAGTATCCCAGGGAGAGCGGCTGAGCAAAGCCCATCTTAGGATGAGGATTGAAGCCCTGCGAATAGGCCAGTGATATCCCTGCCCTCTTGAAGGCTCGCTTGAACATGCGCATCAGATCCAGATGGGATGTGTAGCATATAGTTCCTGTTTTAGAGAACTCGATCAGAAACTTCCGTCTGTTTTCGGAAGCTTCGCCGGTCCTCGTATCATCCGCTGAACTGTCCGGGCCGTCAGTTCTATCCGGAGCATCCATAACACGGCCTAAGCGACCTGCATTCACGAAGCACTCCGTATGCCTGTTCATACCGCAGCCTGTACAGCCCTCCCTGCAGTCAGGAGTGACCGTGGCGTCGATGGCCTTTTCATACTCGGCCTCAAGGTATGACCGGTCCACCAGAGGATCTATATGATCCCAGGGCAGCACCTCATCGGTCCTCCGCTCACGAACTGTGTAGAAATCAGGATCGATCCCGCCTGCAGCGAAAGCCTCCTCCCACTTCTTCTCGTCGAAGAATTCGGACCAGGCATCGAAACGACATCCAAGTCTGTGGGCTTCCTCAAGGACTCTGCAGCATCTTCTGTCGCCGCGGGCCAGCACCGCCTCTATCCTGCTGGTGTTTGACTCATGATAGTTGTATGTCACACCTTTTATCCTGAGTCTCTCAGACAGATAATCGTGCTTTCTGATGAATTCTTCAGAGCTGTCCTGAGCCACCCACTGGAATGGAGTGTGGGGCTTGGGAACGAAATTCGAAACGCTGACGGTGACACGAAAACGGCCGCCTTTTCGGCCACGGATCTCGTAGTTTATATCTACGATCTTCCTGGCGATTTCGGCTATGCCATCAAGATCCTCGTCGGTCTCCGTCGGAAGTCCTATCATGAAATACAGCTTGATGGTCTCCCAGCCAAGTTCGATGGCCTGACGGGTGGCCGAATATATATCTTCTTCTGTTATGTTCTTGTTTATAACATCCCTGAGTCTCTGAGTGCCGGCTTCAGGTGCAAAGGTCAATCCCGACTTGCGATATCCCTGTATCTCATTCAGGACCCTGAATGAAAACGAGTCCAGTCTCAAAGACGGAAGAGACAGGGCAACATTTCGTTCCCTGCATCTGCCCATCAGTTCCACAGCCATAGGCTCGAATGCTGAGTGATCACTGGTGGACAGGGACAGCAGCGAAAGCTCATCGTGTCCCGTGTTGTCCAGCTGATCCATAGCAAGTCCTACAACCTTCTCATCCCGTCTCTCCCTGACCGGGCGATAGATCATCCCGGCCTGACAGAACCTGCATCCTCTGGTGCATCCCCTGAAGGTCTCCACCACGGATCTGTCGTGGACTGCGTCGATCAGCGGCACCAGGTTTTTCGTCGGAAAGGCAATAGGATCTATGTCAGAAACTATTGCTCTCGAAATCCTGGAGGGCGCCGCCTCGTCGATGGCCTTCATCCCCTTCAGAGTCCCGTCATCATTGTATTCGGGCTCATAGAAGGCGGGGACGTAGACGCCGCCGATGCCTGCGATGCGACGCAGGAACTCCTCTTTGAACTCAGGTTTCCCTTTGAGAGCCATATACTCCCTGCAAATCTGAGGAAGCAGTTCTTCCCCGTCGCCGATCAGAAATACATCGACAAAGTCCGCCATCGGTTCCGGATTGAAGGCACAGGGACCGCCGGCTATGACAACAGGATCAGATTCCTTCCTGTCACTGCTCTTTATGGGGATCCCGGCCAGTTCCAGCATGTTCAGCACATTGGTGAAGGACATCTCATACTGGAGTGTGAATCCGATCATATCCAACTCGTCTACAGAAGTCAGAGTCTCGAGAGTGAAGAGTTTTCTCCCCTCCTGTCTCATGATATCCTCCATGTCGGATGCGGGCGCAAAAATGCGCTCGCAGTACAGACCGTCCTCACTGTTGAGGATATCATAGAGGATCTGTAAGCCCATATATGACATACCGATCTCATAAGTGTCCGGAAATGCGAAACCAAAACGGAGGTCGACCTTATCAGGATCCTTTCGGATGATGTTGGTCTCACCTCCAATGTATCTGGCAGGTTTCTCAACCCGCCTCAGTATGCTGTCCAGTTGTCTGTCGATCCTTGATTCCATAGGGTCACTTCTTCGGGCACTCATAATCGATATCAGCCATCAGAGTATCCAGCTCTGTTCCCAGACAGGCTTCGATCTCACCTATGAGTTCTCTTGTTTCTTCTTTTCTCTTCAATATATGCGGTACGTGATGGTCGTTGCCGTTTTTTATTGCCTTTGCAACGATGTAGTCCATCCTCTTCTCCAGACCGACGTAGCGATCCTCCATCACCAGACGATCGGCGAGACAGACGATGTCAGTCTCGCTGAAATCCCTGAATTCGTTGAATTCGTATCTCATGTGTGTGCGGATGATCCCGGCTTCCCTGCTCCATCCTCTGCAAAGGCAATAGTCCGCCGCAACTTCCCAGTGCTCGTCCTTCACACGTGCCATGTCGTGAAGAAGCCCGGCCGCAATGATCAGATCTGTATCCAGGTCAAAGCCCCTATCATTCAAAGCTTTGCCCAGGGTGTATCCCACAGCCGCAACGGCTTTGCAGTGGCCGATCACGTGCTCGGGAGTTCCATAATCAGAGAGGGCCTTCATACATTCACTGCATGTAGGGCTCCTGTATCCGGTCGTACTACTGGTAGTCATAGTCTTCATCGTAGTATTCGAACTCATAGTCCTCTATGCGGATGGTGTCACCGTTGTCCATCCCCATCTCCTTGAGTTCCTCCAGAGCGCCGCTGTTTTCGATGTATCTGTAGAGATACCTGAGAGAACCGCTATCGTTGAAGTTGGTGGAATTGAAAATCTTAAGAAGCTGTTTGCCACTGAGCACATAAACTTCCCCATCGAAGTCCGTATAAACGGTCCTGTAGTCAGGATCGTAATCGTCTGCTTCGAAGTCGAACATCTCATATTCGCTCTCTTCTTCAGGTTCATCCAGCACTTCCTGAAGCTTATCGAAGGCAGCTTTGATGACTTCCTCGATGCCCCATCCACCTGCGGCCGACATGGGGTAGACATCATAACCCTTATCTTCCACATACCTGCGGAATTCGATGTATTCGTCGCATATCTCAAGATCCTCAGGATCCGATGTGCAGCCGAGTATATCTATCTTATTGGCCGCGACGATCTGGGGTTTTTTGAGAAGTCGCTCTCCGTATTTACCCAGTTCCTCGTTTATCTTTTCAAAGTCCTCAATCGGGTCTCTTCCCTCGCTTCCCGATACGTCTACAACGTGGACCAGGACTCGGGTCCTCTCTATGTGTTTGAGAAAATCGTGGCCAAGTCCTGCGCCCTCGCTTGCACCCTCTATGATACCGGCGATATCCGCAAGGACAAAACTGGTATCGAACATCTGGACCACTCCAAGATTGGGTTCAAGGGTGGTGAAATGGTAGTTGGCGATCTTGGGCCTGGCACTTGTGGCAGCGGCGAGGAGCGATGATTTTCCCACGTTGGGAAATCCAACAAGGCCAACGTCTGCGATGAGTTTCATCTCCAGTATGACGCTGCGCTCCCTGGCGAACCCACCGGCCTCCGCGAAGTTTGGAGCCTGTCTTGTGGAGGTGGTATAGCATGTATTGCCTTTGCCTCCCTTACCTCCCTTGGCTGCAACAAAAGACTGGCCGTGGCTCACCATATCTCCCATGAGCCGGCCCGTCTCCTCGTCGATGACCAGTGTGCCTACGGGGACCTTGATGATCAGATCTTCCCCGTCTTTTCCGAAACGTTTTTTTCGCATTCCCGGAGCACCGTTTTCGGCCTCGTATTTCTTTTTATACCTGAAGTCCATAAGGGTCCTCAGGTTTTCGTCCGCAACAAATACAACGTCTCCACCCTTGCCTCCATTGCCGCCATCGGGGCCGCCTTCGGGAACATAGGGCTCACGTCTGAAAGAGACGCATCCGTCTCCGCCTTTGCCGGAACATATGAGTATTTTCGCTCGATCTACAAACATTGGGTCTCCAAATAACAAACCCCTGTCAATGACAGGGGTTTTGATCAATTACGCTTCCTTAGGATAAACGCTGACCTGTTTTCTCTTCTTGTCGTGTCTCTCGAACCTTACTGTTCCGTCTACCTTGGCGAACAGTGTATCATCTCCGCCTTTGGCTACGTTGTTTCCAGGATGGAACTTGGTTCCTCTCTGTCTGACCAGGATGCTTCCGGCACTAACGAACTGTCCGTCACCTGTCTTGACGCCTAGCCGTTTCGACTCAGAATCACGACCGTTCTTCGAGCTACCTACACCTTTTTTACTTGCCATGGTTCAGTCACCTCCCTATTTCGCAATTCTTTATTACTCAGCCTTCTCCTCGGCTTCTTCTTTAACTTCCTCTTCAGCCTCTGCAGGGGCTTCTTCTTCAGCAGGTTCCTCAGCGGGAGCCTCTTCCTCTGCAGGAGCATCTTCTTCAGGCTTTTCCTCGACGACCTCAGCGGCTTCCTCTGCCTTCTCCTCGACTGCTTCCTCAGCGGCTTCTTCGGCCTTCTCCTCGACTGCTTCCTCAGCGGCTTCTTCGACGACCTCTTCAGCCTTCTCTTCTACTTTTTCTTCAGGCTTTTCTTCTTCCTTCTTGGCCTTTGCCTTCTTAGCCTTCTTCTTAGTATTCTTCTTGGGCTTTTCCTTCTTCGGAGCCTCTTCCTTCTCAGGAATGGTTGTGTCTCCATCGATAGCCTTGATCTCTACGATGGTGTAGGGTTGGCGATGTCCCTGCTTCTTGCGGTAGTCCTTCTTGGCCTTGTACTTGAAGATGACTACCTTCTTGCCCTTGCCGGACTCGATCGCTTCGCCTTCGACGGTCACAGCGTCCAGATAGGGTGTTCCCACCTTGATGTCCTTGTCGTTTCCGCAAACCAGGACCTTGTCGAAAACTACCTTGTCGCCATCATTGACGTTCAGCTTCTCAACGGTGATCCTGTCTCCGTTCTGGACACGGTACTGCTTACCGCCTGTCTCAATTACTGCATACATAAATTACGTTCCTCCTCTAACCAGTCTCGCCGTACAGGGTAGATCCAACTGTATGGACCTTTGAATGACCCTGCCCGTGCGGCTCATACCCAGTAATGATACAACAAAATCCGCACCATTGCAAGCACGGATTTTGGGTATTTTTGAATGTTTTGAGCAAAGGAAACAACTACCAGGGTTTATAGTCCACAGTTAAATGTTCGATCTGATAGTTGCTGTGTTCGATCGCCTTATGTAGAAGGTAATAATTCGATGAACTATCATAGAATGTCCACATGTCAAGTGGAAGCGAATATTCTCTGCATTTCTCTATAACGCTGTCAGTCACTAGTTTTTTTTCCACACTGACACCAGAATACTGCTTCTCATGAGCCTGTAGTATTTTCTCGCTTGTACTTGTGCTGATAAGGTATGTCACCATCGGATCGGTTACATCAGCATATTTCTCCTCATTCAAAATGTATTCCCTGACTCGGTCTATATTGTCCTGGCGAAAACTTATCCAGTCAGTTTTCCTCAGAAACTCGATTGCCGCAGACTGGCTACCGCCTCTGTCCATTCCAATCTCAAAAACCATATCCACCGCCATGATGATGGCAGCATCACTCATCTGGTCATCCTTCAGTTCAATGACCGGAACCATGTTGTAATCATAACAGGTAACAAGAAAGTCTTGAAGGTAAGTAACATCACGGAGCTTGCTGTTGGTAGATATATCATCTACCGTCATGTTTTTTACTTCTTCCTCTACGCCAAACTCCCTCTTAAAAGTAGGATCGTGATTTATCACCAGACCAAAACTATCATCTGCTTCAGAGTGAGCAGTCTCCCAGACATCACATTCGCAGCCCCAGAAGCCCCCGGCTTTTCCTGCCGCAACAAATGCTGCCAGAGTGTTTGGTTTCTCTTTGGTATGAAGACCTCTGTGAGCCACCCATTTTGTATCGCCTTTTCTGAACTTATACACATGCATATTATATCTGGCTACGACTCCTGAGCCATCCTTCGCTCTCGCCTTGATCACAGTCTCACCTTCATTGACACCGGTGACCTTGCCTGAACTCGAAACCTTAGCGATCTTGCTATTCTCAGAAGACCATGTCACAGCCATGTTCTTAGCATTTGACGGTTTTATGGACTTGCTGAGAGAGACTGTCTTGCCCTTTTTGACGCATTCATACCCATTGATAGTGATATTCTGCACTCTGGCTCCAACTCTGATTTTGACTGTCCTCTTATATTTCTTTTTACCCTTGATCTTGACATAGACAGTGATCCTGGCCGTACCGTTCTTCTTGGCAGTCAGAACTCCCTTTCTGCTGACAGAAACAACCTTTTTGTTAGAAGATTTAAATCTGATCTTGCCCTTCTTCGCCTTACCGTATCTTTTATATGTGATCTTATGTTTCGTCCCCTTTTCAAGAACCAGGTTGCTGTTGACGTTTGTCAGAACTATCCTGTTATTGCCGGCGGCAAAGGAATAGTCGGTACTTACGATTGATGACAGAGCAAATACCGTAATAATGACAAATATGGTTCCATTCTTTGTTAGTCTTATTCTCACTGGTCAGCCCCCCTCGAATACTGCCTTGACTGAATTCATTTTATCCAAGTCAGTCTATCACTACTCCGTCTGCATCTACTTTAAGGTCCTGTGACATGGCCTCCAGGGCTGCTTCCTCAGCCACTCTACCTGCAGGATCCGACACCTCATCCTCAGCCTTGTTTTTGGCATTGTGCAGTGACTCCAGGAGACGCTGTTCCAGCGTATCCAGGACCTGAGGGTTGGCCTCAAGGTATTCCTTGACGTTTTCTCTACCCTGACCTATCCTCTCTCCGTCAAGGCTATACCAGGAACCTGCCTTCTCTATTATTTTGTTCTCGATAGCACAGTCAAGAACATCTCCCGAACGTGATATGCCCTTACCGTACATTATATCGAACTCAGCCTGCTTGAAAGGCGGAGCCACTTTGTTCTTGACGATCTTGGCTCTTGTGCGGTTGCCCAGCATCTGATCGCCGGCCTTGATGGTCTCGATCCTTCTCACGTCGATACGCATTGAAGAGAAGAATTTGAGAGCTCTGCCGCCCGTCGTGGTCTCGGGATTGCCGAACATGACTCCTATCTTCTCTCTCAGCTGATTTATGAATATGATCGTCGTGTTGGTCTTATTGATGATACCGGCAAGCTTACGAAGGGCCTGAGACATGAGTCTTGCCTGAAGACCTACAGCCGCATCACCCATTGCTCCATCGATCTCATGCTTGGGGACCAGCGCCGCAACAGAGTCGACGACAATGACATCCAGCGCTCCGCTCCTGACCAGCATCTCCGCTATTTCGAGGGCCTGTTCGCCATAATCCGGCTGTGAAACAAGCAGATCATCTACATTGACTCCAAGGTTCGCTGCATATTCAGGGTCAAGAGCATGCTCTGCATCTATGAATGCGGCCTTGCCCCCATTCTTCTGAGCCTCAGCTATTATATGCAGCGTCAATGTAGTCTTACCCGAGGATTCGGGTCCGTATATCTCCACTATCCTGCCGCGGGGCACGCCACCGATACCGGTCGCCATATCCAGACTCATGGACCCTGTGGATATAGCTTCTATGTTCAACTGTGCGTTCTCATCACCCAGTTTCATGACTGCGCCCTTACCGAACTGTTTCTGGATCTGAGCCAGTGCATTGTCCAGTGCCTTTTCGCGCTCCTTATCGCCGGTTACCGGCATTCCCATATTCTTTTCGTTTCTAGTTGCCATTGTTTCCTCCAATCAAGAACATCTGTTCTTTTTCAATAATACCCCATTTAGTTTCTCCCGTCAAGCCTTTTCTACGGCTCAGGTGATAATATAACATGGAAATTATTTCCAGTCAATAGTTATCTGCAAAAACTTAAACGAGAGATCCGATCGGATCTCCCGTCTCTGATGGTCCTTGGACCATTTGTTAGGGTCGGGCTAATTCAGCCACATAGCGTCGGGTTAATTTAACCAATCCGAGTCGGATTAAAAGAACCAACCATCCGGCTATCATATATCAGTTACTGCTTAGTCCGCTGTCGAGTCAGCTTT
>Ga0256406_1002303_pt1 | contig 27485 bp, 29 predicted proteins | sample RumenRJG_03DNA_FD_185986 | JGI IMG/M metagenome (GOLD analysis project Ga0256406, IMG submission 185986) | Bovine rumen microbial communities from Lethbridge, Alberta, Canada - RJG_03 | ecosystem: Host-associated > Mammals > Digestive system > Stomach > Rumen | place: Canada: Alberta | collected...
CCCACTGTCTACATGCCAATGGCAATCCAGCGAGCTGCGACCATCTCTGTCGTGGAGTTAGTGCGGATGTAGGCCGTTGTGCTCGACTTGATTTTGGCAGCAAAAACGACAATCTTATTGGTGGAGTTGTCAGGGTTGTCCCAGGTGCACACAAACGGAAAAGACGTTGGATTGGATGCGGTAAAAGCAACGGGCAGTGTAATCTCCATGCTTGTATAAAAGCCTCCGGAAAATCCCCACTGTATAAGCTCAGAATTTTGCTCTTAGCATTTGCTAAGAACAGAAAAATGGCTTTTTTTGTTCTTAATGCTGCCGATACGAGGAACTACAAAATTAAGCTATTCCCGGATTTTTATCTAATTGCCTGGTATCACTAGTAACAATACCCGGATCAGCTTTCGGCCCGCAGGCACCGGAGTACTCTCGATAGAGCCAGTATCGCATTAGTAACACGCTATTTCAGCAGTTCGATGCACTTTCTGAGCTGCCGGATTCCCTTATGCGTGTACACCCGCTCTGTGACGTCTCCACCTGCATGGCCCAGGATACGTCTCTTTGCAGTCTCATTAGCGCCGGCGTTATCAAGTAACGTCGCGACGGTATGTCGACAGTCGTGAGTTGTGTGGCCGGCGGCATGGATCTGCGTCATGACACGGTACCATAGAGTGCAGTACCGGCTATAGCTGTAAGGCTTACCGGCTGGATCTGTAATCAGATAGTCTCCGGGGCCATCCATCCGGGCTGTGATGAGCGGCAGAATGCGGTGGTGGATGGGAATGGTCCGGATGCCGGCCTGTGTCTTTGACCGGGTGATCCTAGTCACTTGCTGGCGGAGGCTGATGTCTGTCTTTTTGAGGGCCAGCATCTCGCCGACCCGCATGCCGGTGTAGAGCAGGATCAGGACGGTATCCACTCCGGGCTGATCTACTTGAGCCCAAAGGCGATTGATTTTCTGCCGGCTGATGACGTGATGCGGCCGGACATAGTGATGCTTTCCTATCCGCAGTAATGGGGCGTAGGCCCGGGAGATGACTTCCGTCTCAAGCGCGTATTTTTCAACTAATGAAATCAATGATCTCACTTTCTTGAGCGAGCTGTATCCGAGCCCGCTCTTTTTCATACCGTCCAAAATGCCCTGATAATCTCGGTGCTTTAGCTCTGTGATGGGCTCCTGTCCGATGGCTTCCAGGTGCTTCCAGCTGTTGGCGTAGCTGGCGATGGTGCTGGCTGATGGCTCCGTATCAACGATATGGGCCGCACGCCAGCGGCAGTACATTTCGGCCAGGGTCTCCCTGTGGCCTGCTAAGGAGGTGTGTCTATGGACCCTGTTGTAATCGGCAGCAAAAATCTCTGCCTCCGTTTGGGAGGCAAAGTACTCAATCGGCTTTTGTCGACCATGCTCCGACACTACAAAGACAAACGGCCTCCTCCGATGGCCTGACAGGTGCTTGATGGATCCATATCCGTTAGGTTTACGCATGCTATAACCAACCCCTTTTGACTATGATAAGGAGATGATAAGACATGGTAAGTAATGTTGACTACTATGTGGCAGGGTTTGACTCTGCCGGCAATCGGGTGGGCAGCCTGATCTTTGACGGCCGCCCCGAGGATGCCCAGGCTGTGGCAGACGCCGTGGCCAAAGGCAAGACAGCCTTTGCCGATGCTGCTGTGGTGGAGGTGATCTCTGCCGACGACTACGGCCTCTACCTGTCTGGTGACTATGTAAGGGGCACGGACGGCAAACCCGTCAAGTATGTGGCCCCCGAGCCCACGGAGGCCGAGAAAAAGGCGGCCCAGCAGGCAGAGCTGACCGCCGATTACAAGGCCCAGGTGGCCGAGCTGACCACCGCCCTGCAGGTAGCCGAGCTCAACTGCGACGCAGATGCCAAGACCAGCATCCAGGCTGACTTCAAAGATTTGCAACAGTCTTATAAGGAAGGAATGGAGGCATTAAAATGATCAAACTGGCTAAGAGATGTCCGTACTGCGCTCACAAAGTTGACCAGAGCGCCGGAAAGTGCATCAATGAGGCCTGCATCGCTTACGGCACGGAAGTGGTCAAAATCGATAAACCGGTGTCCAGTGAGGCGGTAAACAAGTAAGAAGGGGTGGCGCCGATGGGAAGCATCTCTCTCGGAGATATGGTGGCGGTCCTAAGCTTTTTTGGGGCCGTCCTCTTTTTTATCATCAAATCGTTTACCAAACCCATCCAAGACCTGCTCCAACGGACCATCGCCGCGCTTAACCGGCTGTCAGATCTCCTGACCGAGGAACAGAACCGCCGCCAGCAGATCGAGCTCAGACTCCAGCAAGTGGAGGACCGGGCACGAAGCAACAGCCATCGACTGGAAGGCTTAGAGGAGCAGCAAAAGAAATGTTTAAGCAAATCTCTAATCAACTGAAGCAGCTGAAAAGGTTGCGGTTTGAGATCCGGTCCGTCTGGCTGTTCCGGTTTATCGTCCTGATCGGTTTGACCCCCTACGTCCTGGCCTTGGTGGCGTGGGGATGGTCAATGTTGAGCGGGAGGCATGATGCCTGGGTGATCCCCATGATCGACAGCTGTCTCCGGATTTCGGAAAAGATCTTTGCTCCGGCAGCCGTCACAGCCGCCCTCAACCTGATCCCCCGGGTCCAGGACGATGACGGAGATGGCGTGCCGGACGTGGACCAAGAGCAAAAGAAGGAGGAAACGCAAAATGGAACAAGTGACATTGGACGACATCCAGACCATGGCTGAGACATCCCGTGCTCAGCTGTGGGAGGATGCCCGGGCCATGCAGAGGGACGTTAAGATTTATCTGCACTGGACGGCCGGAAGGTATGGCCAGTTTTTTGACGACTATCATATCAACATTGACCATGACGGGACTATCTATGCCAGCACGGACGACCTTAGCGAGACCCTGGCGCACACCTGGCATCGTAACACCGGATCCGTAGGTGTGACTCTCTGCTGCTGTTATGGCGCAGACACGGCCGACCTGGGGGACTATCCGCCCACGTCTGCCCAGATCGAGACCATGGCCCAGGTGGTTGCCGTCCTGGCTAAAGCCCTGTGGCTGACCGTCGACAGGGACCGGGTGCTGACCCATGCAGAGGCCGCCGATAACATCGATGGCCTGCTCCCTGCCGGAGACGAGTACGGCCCCACAACTACCTGCGAGAGATGGGATCTCCAGTACCTGGGCACCGATGAGAGCCCGGAGTGGACTGTCGACTATGACGACCCACGGACCGGTGGGAACATCATCCGGGGCAAGGCTATCTGGTACCGCCAGCAGATGGGGGAGTGATCAAGATGCTTGATCCTCAAGACCCTCACACCGGGCGCAGGCTCCTGGCCATCTCCGGACTGTGCATCCTGGCCATAATCAGCGGGATGATCTACGGCTGTCATCGGGAGCAAAAGGCCGCCCAGCCCGCCGTTATGCCCTATCAGGATACCACGGATCCTGTCAAGGCTGCCGACCAGCTCAAGCTGTCAGACGACTCTGCCAAAACGGTGACCAGGGAGATCTATCGGATCCAGCAGACGCAGCCCACGCCCACGGTGACCTACTACGTTTCCGCTCCGGATCTGACAGCCGGAGCGGAAAAGGTGGCGCAGGACATCCGGGAGGACCAGCCTTCCGTCCCAGCAGCGGCCCGGGAGAAAACGGACAGAACGGTGGTCACAGCTAACCAGGAGCGTCAAAAAGTTGACGTCTACAAAGTCAACCTCAGCAAGCCCCACAAGGTCAAGGCCGGGGTTATGTACGCCGGGGACAGAGCTTACTACGGTGTAGGTTATCAGCAAGGCAAGTGGGAAGGCATGGTCTACACACGGACGGGGCGTAAGATCGAAGCCGGTAGCATCACCTATACAGTAAAGGAGTGGTGACGATGATACGCTATATGATTTATCTGCCGCTGCAGCTGGTCTGCATGATCCTGTGCTACCTCACCAACTGGCTGGTAGTCCTCTTTGCCGATGAGCAGGGAGAACTTCCGGGGCTGCTGCGCATGTGGCAGACCTGGGACGACACCCTGGACAATCAGACGGACGTGGACCGGATGCCATCCTGCCTGCGCTACGACTGGAATGACCACTATATCCAGGAGCACAGGATGGAGTGCGGCCAGATCCGCTACACAGAGCGGCTCATCAAGCCGTTTGGGCTGGCTGACCGGATCCGGCGCTACTGCTGCCGCTGTCACTGGCTGTACCGCAACTGCGCCTGTGGCTTCGCCTTTTACGTCTTCGGGGCCACCGTCTGGCCCCAGCAGTACCCCGTCCAGAGCAAAGAGGGGGACGGATGGTACTTCTGCCGCTCCGGTCTGGTGTGGGCCTATAAAAACGAGGCCCGGATCACGGGCCGATGGTACTGGAAAATTTACGCTGGCTGGAAGATCCAGCGGACTATGCAGGCAGACTACCAGGCAATGCTGGCAACCAGGCTGTGGATCAGTTACAAATGAATACGGCAGACGGCAAAAAAACGGCAAAAATCCTGCCGTAAATAGCCTTATTTAAACAAATCATATAACCATGTAAAAAGCTGAAACTCCGCATTCAGCCTATATCTGCAAAAATTTAAGTGCATATTTAGGACAGACTGGTATTACCCGAAATAATCAAAAGACAGCCCGTATCTCCAGCGGATACGGGCTTTATCTCGTTTCTTTGTCAATTTTTGGGGTAAACTCCAATCCATCCACCAGTCACGGACGTGAGCGATTTTTGCTCACGTCTTTTCTTTTTTGGCTCTGGCCGTTCGGGCTTTGCAGCTGAACAGAAAGCAAACGAGACAGAGAACCGCCCGCTATGCGGGTGCGCGTCGATGTTTAAGGAAGACATTCTCTCCTGATTATGTTTTGTGGTAAAAACTATTTTTAGACGCAGGTCTTCTTTTTTACAGCTTTATAAAAGAATATTTATTTTACCGATAACTATTGTACACTAAGTAAAGACCAGCGCAGCGGGTATCGTTCGGTCAGCCGTTTCCTTTCAGTAATTTTCCCAGAACAGTCGGGCGGATTCGTGGAGGGGGCGGCCTTTTTTACGGACCAGGCATACTTGGCTGTCCAGCTGCTCTTCCCGAATGGGCACTGCCGTCAGTCCATGGCTCAGGCTGATGACGCTTTCCGGCACCAGGGCCAGCCCCAGACCGGCCTGGGCCCACTGGAGACAGCTCCGGGCATCGTCGGTCAGGCAGCGAAAATACAGGGAAAAGCCCTGCTTCCGGCACACTTCCTGAATGATCCCTTCCCAGCGCCGGTACACCAGCAGGGAGAGTTCCTGCAGGTCTTTCAGGGCGAAGGCCTCCGGCAGCACAGCCGGGAACAGGTCTCGGCTGCCCACGGCACAGAACGGCTCCCGGCACAGGACTTTTCCTTCCACCCGGATCCGGGAAAAGGGGGTGCGGATCACCGCCAGATCCACAGTTTCCCTTTCCAGGGCATCCAGCAGCTGGTAGGTATTTCCTTCATACAGCTGAAAAGAAATCTCCGGATATTTCTGGAGAAAGTACCGGACGCCCTGGAAGAATTTCCTGCCCGACCCGGAAGAAATCATCCCCAGGTGAAGGCTGCCTTTTTTCCCCAGCTGGAAATTCTTCATATCCTCCCGGGCGGCCAGTGTCAGGCTCTGGATCCGTTTGGCTGTGTCGTACAGGCTTTTTCCTGCTTCCGTCATGCGGACTCTCCGGCTGCCCCGGTCCAGCAGACGGACCCCGCATTCGGCTTCCAGCCGCTGCAGCTGCAGGGAAACCGGAGGCTGGGTAAGGTTCAGCCGTCGGGCTCCGGCAGAAATGGAGCCTTCTTCCACTACGGCAATGAGGCAGTCCAGCTGTTCCAGATTCATATTACTCACTCCTATATAAAAAATATATAGATATCAATGGATTCAATATCTATTATATACTATGCACCGTGATAAGATAAGGACAAAACAAATCTTGAGGTGCTGATCATGAAAAAATATCTTCCTTATTTTCGGGGTTACGTCTCGGACTGCATCCTGGCGCCCCTGTTCAAACTTCTGGAGGCTCTGATGGATCTGGTGGTGCCCCTGGTAATCGCTGCCATGATCGACCGGGGCCTTTCCGTCGGGGACAAACCGTTTCTGTTTCACTGCTTCCAGGTGCTCATGGGGCTTATGGTGCTGGGCATGGGCTTTTCCTTTACGGCCCAGTATTTTGCCGCCCGGGGCAGCGTGGGAGTCATTACCCGGCTGCGGCAGGCTCTGTTCGACCATATCCAGAGCCTTTCCTACCGGGAACTGGACAATCTGGGGTCGGATACCCTGATTACCCGGATGACCAGCGATGTGAACCAGGTGCAGACCGGACTCAACATGTCTCTGCGGCTGCTGTTGCGCAGTCCCTTCATCGTGTTTGGGTCCATGGTCATGGCTTTTACCATTGATGTGCCCAGTGCTCTGGTTTTTGCTGTAGCCATCCCGCTGCTGCTGGCCGTGGTCCTGGGAATCATGCTCCGGAGCATCCCGCTTTTCACTCGGGTCCAGGAGGCTCTGGACAAACTGCTCCAGACCACCCGGGAAAATCTCACCGGGGTCCGAGTCATCCGGGCTTTCTGCCGGGAAAATACCGAAGTGGAAGAATTTGACACCCGGAACCGGGACCTGACCGCCAGGAATCTCAGGGTGGGGAACTGGTCCGCCCTTATGACTCCGGGCACCTATCTTTTGGTGAACCTGGCCACGGTGGTCCTGATCCGCCAGGGAGCCATCCGGGTGGAAATGGGTGCTCTGGCTCAGGGCGATGTAGTGGCCCTGTACAATTATATGGCCCAGATGATCATCGAACTGGTGAAGCTGGGCAGCATGGTGATTACACTGAATAAATCTGCAGCTTGTGCCAACCGAATCCAGGGGATCCTGGAGGTGAAAAGTTCCATGGCCTGTCCCGCCCAAGACGGCCCCCTTCAACCGGTAAGCGAGGGACCGGCCGTGGCTTTTCACCAGGTTGCGTTTGCTTATGCGGAAAGCGCGGAGGCAGTTTCCGATTTGGATTTTGACATTCCCCGGGGAGCTACCGTGGGGATCATCGGAGGCACCGGCAGCGGCAAGACCACTCTGGTGAATCTGATTCCCCGTTTCTATGATGTGACGAAGGGCTGGGTGGAAGTGGACGGGCAGGATGTCCGGTCCTATCCCGCCGGCCGCCTGTTGGAAAAAATCGCCGTGGTTCCGCAGAAGGCGGCGTTGTTTGAAGGTACCATCCGGGACAACCTGCGCTGGGGTAAGGCGGATGCTACTGATGAAGAACTTTGGCAGGCCCTGGAAACCGCCCAGGCTAAAGAAGTGGTGCTGGGGAAGGAAGGGCAGCTGGACGCTCTGGTGGAACAGGGCGGCCGGAACCTGTCCGGAGGCCAGAAACAGCGGCTGACTATTGCCCGGGCCCTGGTAAAGCATCCGGAAATCCTGATTATGGACGATTCTGCCAGTGCCCTGGATTTTGCCACCGATCTCCATCTCCGCCAGGCCATCAAAGCTCTGGAAAGAAAAATGACCGTATTCATCGTCTCCCAGCGGACCAGCAGCGTCCGTCAGGCGGATCTGATCCTGGTGCTGGATGACGGAAAACTGGTGGGGAAGGGCACTCACCGGCAGCTGCTGGAAACCTGCCCTGTGTACCAGGAAATCTTTGATTCCCAGTATCCGGGCCGCCGGGCGGAAGAACTCCGCCAGGGAAAGGAGGAAGCCTGATGTCCATAGAAAAGAATACATCCAGCGGGAACACCCTGAAAAAAGTCTGGAATGTTATCGATGCCTATCGGCTGCTCCTCTGGGGAAGCCTGGTGCTGGCGGGAATTTCCGTCGCCCTCCAGCTGTATGTGCCCATCCTTTTTGGCCGGGCCATTGACGGAATTGTGGGGCCGGGAAAGGTGGATTTTGCCCGAGTGGGGCAGACCACTGTCCAGATCCTGGTGCTGGTCATCCTGTCCAGCCTGGCTACCTGGGCCATGAACCTGATCAACAACAAGCTGGCCTTCAATACGGTACGGGATATCCGGGGCCGGGCCATCCGGCAGATTCAGCAGCTGCCCCTGGCCTTCCTGGACAGCCACAGCACCGGAGATCTGGTCCAGCGGGTCATTGCCGATGTGGACCAGATCTGCGACGGGCTGCTCCTGGGCTTTACCCAGCTGTTTTCCGGCCTGGTGACCATTGTGCTCACCCTGTACTTTATGTTTTCCACCCATATGGAAATTTCTCTCATGGTCATGGTGCTGACTCCGGTCAGCTTCCTGGTGGCCCGGTTCATTGCCGGCCGGTCCTATCGGCTGTTCCAGAACCAGACTGCCATCCGGGGGAAGCAGACGGCTCTCATCAACGAAACCCTGGGCAGTGAAAAAGTGGTGAAGGCCTTCAGCCACGAAGCCCGTTCCTCGGAACAGTTCCGGACTATCAACGAAGACCTGCAGCAGGCCACCCAGGGAGCCCTGTTCTACAGTTCCCTGACTAACCCCTCCACCCGGGCAGTGAACAATGCCATCTATGCCCTGGTGGCTCTGGTGGGCTGCCGGGAGATCCTTTCCGGAGGCCTCACCGTAGGGGGACTGACGGTGCTGCTGTATTACGCCAACCAATACATGAAACCCTTTACGGACATCAGCTCCGTGGCCACCGAGCTCCAGAACGCACTGGCCTGCGCCGCCCGGGTCTTTGCCCTCATCGAGGAACAGCCCCAGAGCCCCGATCCTTCCCGACAGCTGGAGTTCCGGGAAGGCCGGCTGGCCATCGACCATGTGTATTTCTCCTACAATAAGAAGAAACCTTTGATTGAAGACTTCAACTTCCAGGTGGAACCGGGGCAGACCACGGCCATTGTGGGACCTACCGGCTGCGGCAAGAGCACCTTCATCAACCTGCTGATGCGGTTCTACGATGTGGACCGGGGTTCCATCGCCATCGACGGAGAGGATACGGCCGAGGTGGACCGCCACTCCCTCCGCCGGACCTACGGAATGGTGCTCCAGGAAACCTGGCTGAAGCAGGGAACCATCCGGGAGAACATCGCCTTCGGGAAACCGGAGGCCACGGAAGAGGAAATCGTCCGTGCGGCCAAAGAAGCCCACAGCTGGGAATTCATCCGCCGGCTGCCCCAGGGACTGGATACGGTGGTGGATGATGACAGCCTGAGCCAGGGGCAAAAGCAGCTGCTGTGCATTACCCGGGTGATGCTGGCACTGCCGCCCATGCTGATCCTGGACGAAGCCACCTCCAGCATCGATACCAGGACGGAAATCCAGATCCAGAATGCCTTCGCCAAGCTGATGGAAGGCCGGACCAGCTTCATTGTGGCCCACCGGCTGTCCACCATCCGCAGCGCGGACCGGATTCTGGTAATGAAGGACGGGAAGATCATCGAGCAGGGGACCCACGAAAGCCTGATGGCCAAGGGGGGCTTCTACAAAGACCTGTACAACAGCCAGTTTGCCGGGTAAAAAAAGATTCAGAACCGTTCGTTACTTACTCTATGGGGCCCTGTGGACGCTTTTGTTCCGGGGCTCCATGCTTTATCCAGAGCGGGCCTGTTCCGGATGCATTCTGCCGAAGCAGGAGCTGCACATCAATCTGTCGGATGCATGTCAGTTTTCTTATGACTTTTCAGGGCGCCGGGCAGCGGACAGGGTGTATAATGAAAAATAAGTCAAATCCAGAGCTGCAAAGGAGAAAATCATGACAGTCTGTCTGCCGGATCACTGCCGGGAATGCAATGGCCAGTGCCTGAAAGACGTGGAATTCCTGATGGGCATGCCGCCGGAAAAAGCAAAACTGCTGCTGTCCCATTCCAGGCGCCTGTGCCTGCCCAAAGGGGCTTATCTTTTCCATGAAGGGGATCCCTGTGACGCCATTTATATCGTCCATCAGGGCAGGGTCAAACTCTGTGCCTATGATTCGGATGGACAGGAACGGATCGCTTCCATCTTTGCAGAACATGATACCATCTGGGAAGGCGTCCTTGTGCCCGGCAGTTATTATTCGGCTTCAGCCGTCTGTATGTCACAGGTGGCCTGCTGCCGGCTCACGCGGAAAGATTTTGAGGAGGCGGTCAGGGAACCGGAACTCGCCATGCGGATCATTGCGCTGCTCAGCAAAAAGATCCATGATGCCAACCGAAGGAATCTTCTGAAGAGCATTGCCGATCCGAAAGAACGGGTGGCCGGTCTGCTGCTTTACCGGTACCGCCGGCAGACCAGTGATACTGTGACCATGCGCCTTGAAGAAATGGCGGGCATCCTTTCGCTGCGGCCTGAAACCATCAGCCGTAAACTGAAGGAACTGGAACGGGAAGGATATATCCGGAAGACAGGACAGAGCAGCATCCAGATCCTGGACGCCGACAAACTGCTGGGCATGGTCAGTTACTGAAGTGTTTTTGCCGTACCGGGCAGACTGAGCCGGCCGTCCTGCGGCGTTCCTGAAGAAAGTTTTTTCCATTCTTGAGTACAGTCAAGGAATTTTTATGCGCTGGTGGTTATAATGATCCCATACGAGTATAGTTACCGGGCCGTTCTGTTTTAAATCTGCAGCAGCTTTCCTGCTGTGCCGCAGGCCTGGGGCCTGAACAGGTCATGATCATCGGAGGGGACTGTTTATGATTCAGGGACGCATCCATTCCATTGAGACATTCGGTTCTGTTGACGGACCGGGCGTCCGTTTTGTCATCTTTGTACAGGGCTGCCGGATGCGGTGCCTTTACTGTCATAATGTCGACACCTGGGAAACGGAGCCTGCAGCGGGCTGCATGCTGCAAAGCCCCGATGCGCTGCTTGACCGGGCAGAACGGTACAGGCCCTACTGGGGAAAGGACGGAGGGATTACGGTAAGCGGGGGAGAACCTCTGCTGCAGCTTGATTTCCTGCTGGACCTTTTTCGGAAAGCCCGGGCCAGGAATATCGGTACCTGCATCGATACGGCAGGACAGCCTTTTACCAGGGATGATCCGTTCTTTCAGAAATTCCAGGAACTGATGGAGGTTACGGATCTTCTCCTGCTGGATATCAAGCACATCGATCCGCAGGCGCACCTGCAGCTGACTGGACAGCCCAATGCCAACATCCTGGATCTTTTCCGATATCTGTCGGAGATCGGGAAACCTGTCTGGGTGCGTCAGGTACTGGTACCTGGGTATACGGACGATCCGGCGTTCCTTCGCCGCACACGGGAATTCCTGGACACACTCCGCAATGTGCAGAAGGTGGAAGTGCTCCCTTATCATAATATGGCGCTCTTCAAATGGGAGGCCCTCGGGATCCCCAACAAGCTTAAGGATGTGGTCCCGCCTTCGCGCGAAGCTGTGGAGCGGGCTGAAAAAATATTGGGAGCAGGATGAGAAGCGCATCTGCCGTGCCTGCCTCTAAGGGGCTGTGGAGCGTTGATGCTTTGGAGCTGTGGGGCTTTGAGGACTCTCTTTCCATTACCGTGGAATCCATCTTTTCGGCCGGTCCGCCACAGAGGACCTGGCCCGTAAGTGTCGGGAAAGGGGCTGTGAAGCTGTGGTGCCGGGATCAGAGGTTTGAGTTTTGAAGCGTAAGAGCTGTGGCGCTGTGCAGCTGTGTGGCTGAGAGCGGTACGGCTCTCTTTTGCATTTCTGGAGACCGCACGGGCAGGGATCCCGGCCTTTCCTGTTCCGCTGCTTAAAAAACTGAATTGCGCGACTTTGCGGAGCGGCGGGAAACTTGATTCCAGTCAAGGAATCCTTTCCCGGGAACGGCTATGATATACCCATCGGGCAAAGATTCCAGATACTGCAAGAGGAGGGGCGCTGCATGGAAGAAATGAGTCAGAATGAAGCATGGAGAGGATTCAAAGGTGTGAAATGGAGGGATGACGTCAACGTCCGTGACTTTATCCAGAAGAACTATACGCCTTACGACGGGGATGAGAGTTTCCTCGCGGGGCCGACGGAAGCGACGAATCTCTTATGGGACAAGGTCCAGGAACTGCAAAAAGAGGAGCGGGCCAGAGGAGGCGTGCTGGACTGCGAAACAGAGGTCGTTTCGACGCTGACTGCTTATGGCCCCGGCTACATCGATGATAGCCTGAAGGATCTGGAGCAGGTGGTGGGCCTGCAGACTGATAAACCGCTGAAACGGGCTTTCATGCCGTTCGGGGGTATCAAGATGGCCGAGGAAGCGGCGGAGACCTATGGCTACAGGATCAATCCAAAGTTCCACAAGATCTTTACGGAATACCATAAAACCCACAATACAGCTGTCTTTGACGCCTATACGGATGAAATGCGCAAAGCCCGCCACAGCCATATCATCACAGGTCTGCCCGATGCGTATGGCCGGGGCCGGATCGTCGGCGATTACCGGAGAGTGGCTCTTTACGGCATCGATTTCCTGATTGCCAGGAAAAAAGCTGATTTTGCTGACTGCGGCTGCGGGGTCATGATGGATGACATCATCCGTCAGCGTGAGGAACTGGCTGATCAGATCCGTGCCCTGCGTCAGATGAAGGAAATGGCTGCCAGTTACGGCTTTGATATTTCCAATCCGGCAAGGAATGCCAAAGAAGCAGTCCAGTGGCTGTATTTCGGCTATCTCGCTGCAGTCAAGACGCAGAATGGTGCGGCCATGAGTGTGGGCCGGATCTCGACTTTCCTGGATATCTACATCAGCCGCGATCTTGCTGAAGGCACGCTGACAGAACAGCAGGCCCAGGAGCTGATCGATCATCTGACACTGAAATTCCGCATGGTCAAATTTGCGCGGATCCCGTCCTACAATCAGCTCTTTTCCGGGGATCCTGTGTGGGCGACGCTTGAAATGGGCGGTATCGGTATGGATGGCCGCCACATGGTCACAAAAAACGATTACCGCTTCCTCCATACGCTGGAAGATATGGGCCCCGCACCGGAGCCGAACCTGACCGTACTCTATTCTTCTGCCCTGCCGGAAAACTTCAGGAAGTATGCGGCCCATATTTCCGTTGCCACTTCCTGCATCCAGTATGAAAATGACGATGTGATGAAGCCCATCTGGGGTGATGATTACAGCATCTGCTGCTGCGTGTCCGCAACCCAGACAGGCAAGGAGATGCAGTTCTTCGGAGCCCGGGCCAATCTTGGGAAATGCCTGCTTTACGCAATCAACGGCGGCAAGGATGAAAAGTTCCTGAACAAGGACGGAACGCATATGCAGGTCGGTCCGGAATATGCACCGATCACGTCGCAGGTGCTGGATTATGATGAAGTCATGCATAAATTCGACCTGATGATGGACTGGCTGGCCGGCCTCTATGTCAATATCCTGAATCTCATCCAGTACATGCACGATAAATATTACTATGAAGCGGCTGAGATGGCCCTCATCGATACGGACGTGCGGCGGACGTTTGCCACGGGGATTGCCGGTTTTTCCCATGTGGTCGACTCTCTCTGCGCCATCAAATATGCCAGAGTGACTACGGTGCGGGATGATTCCGGACTTGTCGTGGATTACAAAATAGAAGGTGATTTCCCCAGATACGGCAACGATGATGACCGGGCGGATGCCATTGCTGTATGGCTGCTGAAAACGTTTATGACAAAGCTGCGCAAACATCATACGTACCGCAATTCCGAAGCGACGACATCCATCCTGACGATTACGTCGAATGTCGTCTATGGAGGGGCGACGGGAGCTCTGCCTGACGGGCGCAAGGCTTATACCCCGTTTGCGCCGGGGGCAAATCCCGCGTACGGCGCGGAAAAAAATGGCCTCCTTGCGTCACTCAATTCCGTTGCCAAACTGCCTTATGAATACGCTCTGGACGGCATTTCCAACACCCAGACCATTGCACCTGAAACACTGGGCCATAACGAAGCAGAACGCAGGGACACACTGGTCCGCGTCCTGGACGGATATTTCGACCAGGGAGCTCACCATCTGAACGTCAATGTCTTCGGGCTGGATAAACTGATAGACTGTATGGAACATCCGGAAAAACCGGAATATGCGAACTTTACCATCCGTGTCTCCGGATATGCTGTGAAATTCATCGACCTCACGCGGACTCAGCAGCTCGATGTCATTGCCCGCCGCGCTCATTCAGTCATGTGAAAGGACTGCGCCGCCGGATGCGGAATACTGCCCTGACGGGTCTGTTCCGTACCGGCCGGCCACCTCGTTTCCCCCACAGCTTCCCGTCAGCTCCCGCAAAAGGGCGCTGACGGGAAGTTTTCCCTGTGTGGGAGACTGCCGGTAAAGCCTGATAAAACCGGTTTTCGGGGCACTTTACAAAAGCAGTGCTTTTTTCCACTGGATTTATGTGCCTGAAATGGAGTAAAATAGTTGCTGTGAAACGCATGAAGGTAGGTGAAAACATGCAGCCTGTAGAAGTTGTGATAGCAACCCACAATCAGGGCAAAGTCAAGGAATTCAAGACACTGATGGAGTCTCTGGGACTGACTTTTACTTGTTTGAGCGATTATCCTCATATTGAGGAACCCGAGGAAACAGGTCGCACGTTCGCAGCCAACGCCCGTCTCAAGGCCACGTATTATGCCAGAGCCCTGGGAAAGGTCTGCCTGGCGGATGATTCGGGGCTGGAGATCCTGAGCCTCAAAGGGGCGCCGGGTGTCCGTTCCGCCCGTTATGCCGGCGAAGACGCCACTGCTGAAGAAAACAACGAACTGCTCCTGAAGAATATGAAGATGCAGGTGCGAAGGAACTGCCGCTTCTTTTGTGCTCTTGCCGTCGCTTCACCGGATGGCAGGATCCTGGTCGAGTCGTCCGGGATCTGCGAAGGTCTTCTCCTGCATGAACCAAGAGGGACGAATGGCTTCGGCTATGATCCGCTTTTCTGGTCCACAGAACTGCACAAACCTCTCGGAGAGGCAACGATGGAGGAGAAAAACAGCATCAGCCATCGGGCCAAGGCAATCCGCAAACTCGTCAATCTATGGAGAAGGAAGAAATGAGAATCGGTGTAATCAGCGATACCCACGGCAGCCTGAAATCCATCGACCGCGCCATTGCTGCCGCCGGCAGAGTGGAACTGTGGCTTCATGCCGGTGACTACAGTCAGGACGCACCCTATCTGGAAAAACAGTCCGGGGTCCCGGTCTATGCGGTCTGCGGCAACTGTGATGTCTATGAGAACCGCGGCCCTGTCGAGGTCGTGACGAAACTCGAGGATTTCACCATTGCCATGGTCCACGGCAATCGCTATGTATCCGGCAGCCATTTTGACCGCCTCATTTACTGGGCGGAAGAAAAGAAGGCTGACGTGGTCGTTTTTGGGCATATCCATATCCCTGTCAATGAAGAAGTGGACGGCATCCTCGTGATCAATCCGGGAAGTGCAGCCCGGCCCCGCAATAAGATCCCGACCTGCGGCGTCCTGACACTCCTGAAGGGAAGAAAACCTGTTTTTGAAATTTGTCCGATCTGACAGTCGGAGTGAAACCGGAATGTGCCTGACCAGGGATATCCGGTATATCACCGGGGCACCGGCGCCGTGCCGTTGCATGGAGCCGGCATGCAGAAGGAATCACTGTGCCCCGGGCTGGAAATGTGGAATGGAGGATGAAAATGGCAGATACTCAGAAACTGAATGAAGAGTCTTTACAAATGCATGCCGCAAATCACGGCAAACTGGAAACGCGCTGCAAGGTGCCCCTGGAAAACGGTCATGACCTGGCCATCGCATATACGCCGGGCGTAGCGGCACCCTGCCTCAAGATCAAGGACGATCCGAAACTGTCCTTCGAATATACGTGGCGCGGCAATGTGGTTGCCGTCATCACCGACGGGACCCGCGTCCTCGGCATGGGTGATATCGGGGCAGAAGCGGCCATGCCCGTCATGGAAGGCAAGTCCGTCCTCTACAAGAAATTCGGTGATATCGATTCTGTCCCCATCTGCATCGACACAAAGGATCCGGACGAATTCATTTCCATCGTGGAAAAACTCCAGCCTTCTTTCGGCGGTGTGAACCTGGAAGATATTTCTTCACCGAAATGCTATCAGATCGAAGCGGAGCTGATCAAGCGCTGCAAGATCCCTATTTTCCACGATGATCAGCATGGTACGGCCATCATTGCCTGTGCCGCTGTACTGGGCGCTCTGCGCTTTGTCAAAAAAGATATCTCCAGTGCCCGCTGTGTCGTCAACGGGTGCGGCGCTGCCGGCTCTGCCATTGGCAAGCTGCTGTACCGTCTGGGAGTCAAGGACCTTATCATGATTGACAGCAAAGGGGCCCTTTACAAAGGCCGTCCGGGCCATATGGACATGGCCAAGGAATATCTGGCCGGCGTGACCAACAAAAATCTCTATAAAGGAGATCTGGCCGGTGCCGTGAAGGGAGCCGACGTGGTCATTGGTGTATCGAAGCCCGGTGCCATCACGGCTGATATGATCCGCACAATGAATGACAAGCCCATCGTCTTTGCTCTAGCCAACCCTGTGCCCGAGATTTCCTATGAGGAAGCAAAGGCTGCCGGCGCTGCCGTAGCCGGGACCGGCCGCAGCGACACGCCGAACCAGGTAAACAATGTCTGCGTGTTCCCGGGTGTGTTCCGCGGAGCCCTGGACGTCCGCTCTTCCGCCATCACGGAAGAAATGAAAGTCGCCGCTGTCCACGCTATTGCCGGCCTCATCAAAGACGAGGAACTGCGTGAGGACTACGTCGTGGCCGGCGCCTTTGACCGGCGCATCGTGCCGGAAGTCGCCGCTGCCGTGGCAAAGGTCGCCATGGAGCAGGGAATCGCCCGCATCAAACGGGATCCTGAAGATATCAAAAAGGAAGCGGCAGCCCGCATCGCAAAGAACTGGAATGCCTGAAACCGCGGCTGTCCCGGTTTCCTGTACCGGCAGGAAGACGGCGTGCTGCCGGGACGGACGGTGATCCAATACACATTATCACAAAGGAGAGTTGTCTTATGAAGAAACTGATTGCAACTGTACTGGCTGTTGCTGCCCTGGCAGGCCTTGCAGCCGGCTGCGGCGGGGAGAAGAAAGCAGAAAAAACAGCGGGCGGCGACAAGAAGGTCGTCCTCAAGGTCGGTGCTACACCCGTGCCTCATGCGGAAATCCTGAATCATATCAAGGATGCCCTGGCCAAGGAAGGTGTCGATCTCCAGGTCGTTGAATTCACGGATTACGTAAAACCCAACCTGAGTCTCAATGACAAGGAACTGGACGCCAACTTCTTCCAGCATGAACCATACCTGAAGAAGTTCTGTGAAGACCGCAAACTGGAACTTGTATCGCTTTGCAAGGTCCATATCGAACCGATGGGTGTCTATTCCAAGAAGGTAAAAGACATCAAAGCGATCAAGGATGGTTCCGTCATTGCCATCCCGAACGACCCGACGAATGGCGGCCGTGCACTGAACATCCTGGCCAAGGCTGGCCTGCTTAAACTGAAGGACGGCGTCGGCATTGCCGCAACGGTCAATGATATCGTGGAGAATCCGAAGACCCTGAAGATCCAGGAAGCGGAAGCAGCCATGCTGCCCCGTACACTGGATGATGTGGATCTTGCCGTCATCAACTCCAACTTTGCCATGGAAGCCAAACTGAACCCGACGAAGGATGCTATCTTTATCGAACCGAAGGATTCCCCGTACGCCAATATCGTTGCTGTGAGAAAGGGTGATGAGAACCGTCCGGAAATCCAGAAACTGAAGAAGGCTCTGCTGACGGATGATGTCCGGAAATTCCTTGAAGATAAATACAAGGGATCCATCGTTCCTGCATTCTGATGAAACTGAAGAAGAGCTGCTGCAGCTGTGCGGCAGCTTTTTTTGTATCCCGGTCCAGTCCCTGGACGGCAGATTTTTTGACCTCCGCGTCCTCCGCAGTCTTTCAGCGGGTCTTCCCTGTCCGGCGGACCGGCACCGGAGAAAACGGCGGAGGTCTTCCTGGCTGCGCAGAAGATCTTTTCCAGACATGCCGAAAGGCCTCCCTCCGGCATCAGCCATGATCTGCCCTGTTTCTTCAGGAGCCGAAAACAGAGCTGCAGCCGGGCAGAGACCTGTCGGCCGGCTTTTCAAAAATTTTACCTGGCGTCAGTGATTAATGGGCGCTGGTATGGTACAATAATTACATATTTTCGAAGTGATAAAGGAAGAAGTGCCATGCGTGAATATACGAAAGCAATGATCACCCGCAAAGGTGAAAAGATGGCCCGCGGAGGGCATCCCTGGATCTTTGAAGGCGAAGTGGAACAGGTCGCCGGTCCTTATGAGAATGGGGATCTGGTGGATGTTGTCAGCGAAAAGGGAAAGTACATCGGGACGGGTTTCATCAATGACCATTCTAAAATCCGGATCCGTCTGATTTCGACAAATGCCAATGACCGGTTTGATGAAGCTTTCTTCGCAAGGAGGCTCCAGTACGCCCTGGATTACCGCAGGACCGTCATGCCCGGTCCGGATTTCCGCTGCTGCCGCCTGATCTTCGGAGAGGCAGATGGATTCCCGGGCCTTACGGTGGACCGCTTCGAAGACGTCCTGGTGGCTCAGGTCCTGTCCCTGGGAATCGAAAAACGGAAAGACATGATTTTTTCGCTGCTCCTGGAATTGCTTCGTAAAATGGGACAGGATGTCAAGGGCATCTATGAGCGCAATGATGTCAAGATCCGCGAGCTGGAAGGGCTCCGCGAAAATAAGGGCATTGCCGCTGTGGCCGGCAGCACCCTTACGGAAGCAGATCTTTGTCCTGTCATCGTGGAAAATGGCCTGCGCTACCGGGTGGATGTCATAAACGGGCAGAAAACAGGCTTCTTCCTCGATCAGAAATATAACCGTCTGGCCGTATCCCGTATCGCTGCAGGCCGGCATGTCCTGGACTGCTTCACCCATACGGGTGCCTTTGCCCTGAACGCTGCCCGGGGCGGGGCCGCAGCTGTGACGGCTGTCGATATTTCCGGAGAGGCGCTGCGTCAGGCACGGGAAAATATCGAACTCAACGGGTATGGCGGCACTGTGACGACTGTGGAAGCCAATGTCTTTAATTATCTGACCGATCTGGAAGAGAAGAAGCAGCATCCCTTTGACTTCATCATCCTTGATCCGCCGGCTTTCACCAAATCAGGACAGACTGTCCGCAACGCGTTCCGGGGGTATAAGGATATCAATTTCAGGGCCATGAAAGTCCTGCCCAGGGGCGGCTACCTGGCTACCTGTTCCTGTTCTCATTTTATGCGGGAAGAACTGTTCGTACAGATGCTCCGGGAAGCGGCTCATGACGCGTCCGTATCTCTGCGCCAGATCGAAGGCCGGCAGCAGTCGCCGGACCATCCAATCCTGTATTCCGTGCCTGAGACGGATTATTTGAAATTCTATCTGTTCCAGGTCGTGTAAGACTACGGCGCCGCCGCCCGCAGGCAGAGCAGTCCCGGATCAGGGGAATCCGGCCGGCAGTCACGGCGGCAGGAGCGGTGCGGACATGCATCATCTTTCTGTAAAAACATGGTCATATAAAACGGAGGGATTTTCGATGAAAAAGCAACTGATGGCTGCAGCAGCGGCCGTCTTTACAGCAGGATCGGCACTGGGACTGTCTTTCAGTCCTTCACGGGCAGAGGCGATGTCCACGGAGCAGAGGTATCACGAGTCCCGCATCATCATGATGACGACACATGACAACGCCGCGCTCTATGCGGAACCGAATAAATCAGCTCTGACCCTGGGATTTTATCCCAGAGGCACCATGTTCGTCCCCATCAATCAGAGCCGGAACATGGAAGAAGGCAAGACATACAATCTTGTCATCAGGTTTGACGGCGCCGTGGGCTGGATGAGCTCCGATGATGTCGTACTGAGCAAACGGTAAGGAAGCGGGCCGGTGTTTTCCCGGTGATGAAAACAAAATACTGAGGGGAAATACGGGTAAACAGCCGGAGGGCAGTGCTCTCCGGGATGTGGTCCGTCTTTGCGGCAGTGGGACAGGGTATTTTCCCGGGGGAAGGAGAAGACCTCACATGGAAGAAAACCAGGAAATTAAGGCACAGGATGAAGAAAAGCAGGAACAGCTGGAAGAACGGATGGAGAATGAACTGACGGCTGCCCTGAATCAGCGGGATGAAAAGGCTGTAGCAAAGCTTTTGGAGGAAGCCCACCCGATAGATATCGCCATTGCCCTGGAAGAGGTCACGGACAGCGACATCCTTTTCCTGAATCAGCTGATTTCTCCGGAGCAGATGGCTGAAATCATCGAGCAGGCCGATGAAGATCTTCAGGTCCGCATCATGAAACTCCTTGATATCGACAGGATCCTCCAGGTGTTCCAGCATATGTCGAAGGACGATATCGTCGATATCCTGGGCAATCTGCCGGCAAACCGCCGGAAAGAACTGGTGCGCTTCATGAAGACGAGCGACCAGCAGGTCATCCGGAATCTCCTGGGATATTCGGAGACGAGTGCCGGCGGCATCATGACCACCGAATACATTTCCATGCGCAGCACTCTGACCGTCAGCCAGGCTCTGGAAAAAGTCAAGGAAATTGCTCCGCGGACGGAAGAAATCGGCGTCCTTTACATTACGAATGAAAAAAAGCAGCTCATTGGGACCGTATCCCTGAGAGATCTTCTGGTTGCCAAAAATTATGACAAACTGGAAGATATCATGGAGGACAATGTCATTTCTGTCGAACCGGAAACGGACCAGGAAGATGTTGCCCGTATCGTATCCAAATATGACCTGCACGCCATCCCGGTCGTCAATAAAAGAAAGGGAATCATCGGAATCATCACCGTCGATGATATCATCGATGTCATCGAAGAGGAAAATACCGAAGATATCCTGAAACTCGGCGGTGTCAACAAAGAAGAGGAAGTGGACAGTACAATCCTCGAGTCGGTCAAGATGCGCCTGCCCTGGCTGCTCATCAATCTGGTGACGGCTTTCCTGGCTTCCGCCACGGTTTCTCTTTTTGAAGACACGATTTCTCAGGTCGTTGCCCTGGCAGCCGCCATGCCGATCGTCGCCGGAATGGGCGGCAATGCGGCGACACAGACACTGTCCGTCGTCATCCGCGGCATCGCCACAGGGGATATCACGCTGAAGGACAACAAAAAACGGGTCATCAAGAATGTATGCGTAGGCTGCATCAATGGCATCGTCAATGGTCTTCTGGCCGGTGTCGTGCTGGCTGTCCTGAACCATAATGTGTATCTCGGCATCATCATTTTTATTGCCATGATCTGCAACCTCATGATTGCCGCATTCGTCGGCTACATCGTACCCATTGTCCTGAAGGCACTGCATGCGGATCCTGCTGTGGCTTCGAGCATCTTCATTACGACTTTTACAGATGTCTGCGGTTTCTTTATTTTCCTGGGTCTTGCCAAAGCCTGCCTGCCGTTTCTCCTGGCAAACTGAAACTGCCGGCCGGTGGAGCACAGGAAACCGCCATTGTCCAATCATGGATGGATGAAGGGCCCTTTTGCCGGAGAAAGACTGCTTCCGGCGGGGGTCCTTTCTGCCGGATGGGAACCCGGATTTTCCGTTGACACCGTCTGGAAGGCCTTTCACTGCAAAATATATCCTGATTTGCCGGGGAACTGGTACAATAGCAGAAAAAACAAGCATCCATTCGGCAGATTGTCTTTCCGTATCTGCAGTGCCCTGTAAATTCCTGACAGGCTTCTGTTTTGTCTCTCGGCAGGCAGCAAAATGCGGAGGGCGAAGGTTGCGCATGGATGCGGAAAGTGTGGGATTCAGATGCCGGCAAAATCTTATCGCGACTATCACGTTTGGACCAGTGCCATGGAACTGGCCGTCAGGATCTATACCATGACGGAAGGCAAAGCAGCGGATCGGGAAGCACTCTTCGGCCAGCTGCGGGGAGGGGCCATTGCGATTCCTTCGAAAATCGCAGAAGGCCAGCAGATGCAGTCGGATCCTCATTTCATCCGCTGTCTCTATATGGCAGCGGGAACACTGGCCCGCCTGGAAACCCAGCTTATCCTCTGCGGACAGCTCAGGCTCCTGCCGGGGGAAAGTGTAAAAGACACACTGGCATTGTGTCAGAAAGTATCCATGCTTCTTGGAGGCCTGCTCAGGAAGCTGCTGGATCCGGAAGGCGCCGGCCGGAAACGGGATTGCCGCAAACCTGCCTGGGGAGCACGGCAGGGGACCGCTTCCAGTTTTGGACAGTCCCGGCGTCCGGAAAATCACATGGCAGGTCTGCAGCCGCCGGGAAGCGGCCTGCGCTCATAAGGAGTTTGATTGTACATGGATGGAGTTCACATATCGCCGGGTATCCTTACCCTGATCCTGATATTTTTTGTCTCTTTGTCGGCTTTCTTTTCAGCTGCTGAAACAGCTCTTACGGGTTCCAACAAACTGCGCCTGAAAAATCTGGCAAAGAACGGGGAAAAACGGGCTACAGTTGTCCTGCGCCTGCTTTCACGCTTTGACAAAGCCCTTACCACCATCCTCGTGGGCAACAATGTCGTGAATATTGCCACGGCTTCCCTGGCTACAGCTGTCTGTACTGCTTATATGGGCCCTTCGGGTCTTGCCGTGGCCACGGCCGTAACGACTGTCATCATCCTGATCTTCGGGGAAATCCTGCCCAAAAGCCTTGCCAAGGATTACCCGGAAAAATTTTCCATGGCCTGTGCGCCTTTTTTGAGCATCCTCAATTTTATCCTGACGCCGGTCACGGTCCTGTTCCAGCTTTTCCGGTCCGTTGTGGATCACCTGCGGCGGAATAAACAGGTCCGGACTGCTACGGAGGAAGAACTTCTCCTCATGGTGGATGAGGTGGAAAAAGGCGGCAGCATCAGGAAACAGGACAGCCAGCGCATCAAGTCCGCCATTGAGTTCAGTGACATCCGGGTGCGGGAAATCATGACACCCCGTGTGGATATCAGGGGAATCGATATTGCTGAAGGCAACAAGGCCGCCCTGGCTCTTTTTTCCACTCAGGGGTTTTCCCGGCTGCCCGTATTCAAGGATGATTACCGGGAAGTCATCGGCGCTCTCCATGCAAAGGATTTTTATGCGGCATATTTAAAAGACCCTGATATGGATTTGAAGACCATCCTCAAAAAAGTTGTTTTCGTCCATACATCGACCAAGATTGCCAAGGTGCTGGAAACGCTCCAGGAATCGAAGGTGGAAATGGCCATCGTCGTGGACAGCTACGGCACCATCGATGGCCTGGTGACGACCGAGGACATCGTAGAGGAGCTTGTCGGCGAAATCTGGGATGAACATGACACTTTTACCTCGGCATTTACCAAAATCGCCCGGAATACATATGTAGTCAACTGCAATTCCAATTCACAAAATGCGAACCTCTTTGATCTTTTCAAGTTCCTGGATCTTGATATTTCCGACTATCACCTGGAAAACGATTCGATCAGTGGCTGGGTCCTTGATTCACTGGGGACGCTTCCGGAAAAAGGCGCTGTCTTTGACTGCGGCAATCTGCACGTGACGGTTACGAAAGTCGAAGCAAGACGCGTGGAAGAGATCGTCATCGAGGTACGGGACGGCGTCCCTTCAAAGTAAGGCAGGGCAGAATTGCAGGCAGCTGCCGGAAAGCAAAAATCTGTCCGGTGTACTGGAACCGTGCGGGGAAGGGATTTCCCGCACGGGCTTTCGGTTTTTCAGAAGCTGGAAAGGGTATGATCCCTGCCGGGAGGTTCCGTCCGCTTCTTTCTTATGAGGAGCGCCCCATTCCGCAAAAAGCAGGAAATGCAGCCCGGAGCACAGCCGGGCCGCATGTCTGAAAAACAGTGCCACCCGGCACAGCCTGCGGATTTGTCCGGCAGACACGGCAAATTCACGGGAATTTCCACGGGAAGTTATGTTATAATAGTTTCGCTATGTGTAGAATCAATCAAATCATCCGGGCTCACCGCCGGACGTTATCCATCGAAATCAATAAGGATGCAGAACTGATTGTGCGGGCACCGCTGCGCATGGACCGGGCAGATATCGAGCGTTTTGTGAATTCCAAGGCTCACTGGATCGCGGTCCATCAGAAACGTGTCGAGGAAGAAAAAGAGCGTTTCGTGCCTTTTTCACTGACTGAGGGAGCAACAGTGCCTCTTGCAGGCCAGGTCTGTACACTGCATTTTTCTGCAGAACCGTCTTTCTCTCTTGACCGGGGGCGAAACATCCTCTGGGTCCCCAGGGATGCAGCAGTTCCTGATTTTCTGGAATGGCTGGGCGGATGCCTGCGGCGGTGCCTTGAGGAGCGTATTCCTCACTATGCCGCCCGCATGGGGCAGCCCGTGCCCCGTTTCAGACTGGCCAACGGCCGGTCCCGATGGGGCTACTGCAATTATAAGAATGAACTCGGTTTCAACTGGCACCTGGCTTTCTGCCCTGCAGAAGTAGTGGACTATGTGGTGGTACATGAACTCTGCCATCTGACCAATAAATCCCACGACCGCCACTTTTGGCAGGCTGTGGAATCCATTCTTCCGGACCGCAGGGACCGGGAGCAGTGGCTGAAAATCAATCGGAGGGTCATGGATATCCTATGAGTATCAACAAGAGAATTTTCCTGCTGCTCGCAGCGCTCCTTCTCATTGGCAGCGTTTCTTTCTATCTGCTCCATACGAGTCCAAAGTATATTGCCCAGCAGAAACAGGTCCGGGAATCACAGATCGTGCATGACAAAGATACAAAATTACCGTATGCTTTCCTGAACAATGTCATCGCCCAGTCCGGGTCTTCCTGCTCCGTCTATTACAAATCCCTTGACACGGGTGAAGTGTTCTACAACTTCTCCGGCAAGATGCCGGCCGGCGGCCTGATCCGGCCTTACGTGGCTGCCGCGGTCCTGCAGCAGGTCAAGGATGGAGACCTGAAACTTGCGGATCCGTATACCCTCACGGATAAGGAAAAACTGCCGGACAGCCCCCTCATGGGCAAAGTGCCGCCCGGCGGCAAAGTGACAGTCCAGAACCTGCTCGAAGCCATGATGCTGCAGAATGACCAGACCGCCATGAACAAACTCATTGCCATTGCCGGACGGGATCAGATCAATGCGTATCTCCTGGCGCAGGGGTATGCGGATACCTTCCTGAGCGGCAGGGATTTTGAGAATACCGATGAGGATCATGCCGTCAAGGATGCGGAAAAACAGATCAGCTTCACTTCGGTGAATGATACTGTAACGCTTCTGAGCAAGCTCTATGCAGGGACATGCGTCGATAAAAAACTGGATCTGTACCTGCTGTCTCTCTTTGAACAGCAGAGTGACCGGCACCTTATGGGTGCACTCCTGCCGCGGAACATCAAACTGGCTCAGCTGTCGTCCGATCATGGCCGGGTCATGAATGCTGCCGGGATCGTCTATGCCAACGAGAAATATATCCTTGCCATCATGACGGACAAGGCACTGCGTCCGGAGGAAACCAGGAAAATCATGAATCAGATTTCCTCCATCATTTTTAATACGGTCAACGATAAAGAGGTTTTTAAAAAATGAATCGACACCCTGATGTAGCCATTATCGGCGGAGGCCCGGCTGCCATTTATGCAGCCTATGAATTCGCACTGAAATATCCGGAAGTAAAGGTCCTGATCCTGGAGGAAGGACACTCCATCGAGCTTCGCAACTGTCCCATCATCGCGGGGCGGGCAGAGCACTGCCTGAGCTGTGTCCCCTGCAGCATCATGCGCGGTTTTGGCGGCGCCGGGGCCTTTTCGGACGGCAAATACAACTTTACGACGGAATTCGGCGGCTGGCTGAGCGATTACCTGCCGCGCAGCACTGTCATGGAACTTATCGATTATGTGGATCAGATCAATCTGCGCCACGGTGCACCCGGCGAAGTCTATTCCACCAAAAACTGCCGGATCGGCAGGATTGCCCTGGGCTATGATCTGCATCTGCTCAATGCCAAGGTCAGACATCTCGGGACGGACAATAACCGCAAACTCATGGCAAGCATCTGCCGTTTCCTTCTGGAACATGGCATCGAAATTGCCTGTGATACGCAGGTGGAGCGCTTTGACCGCTGTCCCGAAGGCTATCAGCTTTTCCTGAAGGGCGGGCAGGATCCCGTCACCTGTACCTATCTGATTGCTGCCCCCGGCCGGGCCGGCGCGGAATGGTTTTCCGAGCAGTGCGGGAATCTGGGACTTTCCATGCGCAACAACCAGGTCGATGTGGGTGTCCGCGTCGAAGTGCCCGCCCAGGTCTTTGAACATATTACGGATGAAGTCTACGAGGCAAAACTCGTCTATACGACTAAGCAGTACGGCGATCGGGTCCGTACATTCTGCATGAATCCGAACGGGTATGTGGTCGCAGAGAACACGGACGGCATCATCACTGTAAACGGACACAGTTTCAGCGATCCTGCCAAAAACAGCGGCAATACGAACTTTGCTTTGCTCGTGAGCAATCGTTTTACGGAACCTTTCAAGGAACCCCACAAGTACGGCAAGCATATTGCATCCCTGTCCAACATGCTGGGAGGCGGCGTGCTCGTCCAGCGTTTCGGGGATCTGATCAAAGGCCGCCGGACGAATGCCCACCGCATGAGCAAGAGCTTCCTGCGGCCCACGTTGAACGCGGTGCCGGGCGACCTGAGCCTGGTCCTGCCCAAACGTCATCTGGACAATATCATCGAAATGATCTATGCGCTTGACAAAGTGGCACCGGGGACAGCCAATGACGATACGCTTCTTTACGGTGTGGAAGTCAAGTTCTACAGCTCCCGCCTCGAACTGGATGACCAGCTGGAGACACAGATGCCGAATTTCTTTGCCATCGGTGATGGTGCCGGCATTACGCGCGGTCTTTCCCAGGCGAGTGCATCCGGTGTCTATGCAGCCCGCGTCATCGGCAGGCGGATCCGGGGAGAAGCCTGATGCTGAGAGCATTCTTTTATTCGGATATTTTTACGTATTATCTGCTCGTCCTCAATATCGTTACGTTTCTCCTCTATGCCCTGGATAAATACAAGGCTGTCCGCCATGTCTGGCGGATCCCCGAAAGCGTACTGCTCCTCGCCGTCCTTCTTGGCGGCGGCATCGGTGCCGTCATGGGAATGCAGCTTTGCCGGCACAAGACTCGACATGTGAAATTCCGGGTCGGTGTGCCTCTCATCATCCTGCTGCAGATGGGTCTGGTCATTTATTTCCGCTGAAACAGAGGCGGCAAAAGACAAACTGAAGGATGACATACTGTGTCCTTGGAAGAAATCCCGGTGTTCCCCGGTAAAGCAGGGAATGACCGGGATTTTTATATGCCCGGCACAGCTGTATCGCTGAGGATATGCTGCGTCACGGGCATGGATCCGGCGCAAAGAAGGGTTCCGGATCCTGCAGAAGATGCAGGAATCGTATGGAAAATCAAACGAAGCTCTGTCCGCTTCTGCATGGAGGCAGGGCCATCGTCTTTCTGTGATCCTGAGGGTCTGCTGCTGCGGGACTTAGTGTAAAATAGTTCTCGGTGGAATGAATAATCCCTTATAAAGTTGCAAAAAGAAAGACCTTCATCTTAAAATAGTTTTTGCTACAAAACTTAACCAAGAGAGAAGGTCTTCCTTAATCATGA
>Ga0256406_1002304_pt1 | contig 27477 bp, 24 predicted proteins | sample RumenRJG_03DNA_FD_185986 | JGI IMG/M metagenome (GOLD analysis project Ga0256406, IMG submission 185986) | Bovine rumen microbial communities from Lethbridge, Alberta, Canada - RJG_03 | ecosystem: Host-associated > Mammals > Digestive system > Stomach > Rumen | place: Canada: Alberta | collected...
GGATATACCATCTTGGCTCCGATTGCTGCAGGAATGGAATAGCCCATGGTGCCCATGCCGCCTGTGGTCATAAAGCGACCTTCCTTCATGATGTAATTGTCCGCACTCCATAGCTGATTTTGTCCGACATCAGCCACGTATATTGCATTGTCGTCCATCTTTTCGGAAAGCGTCTGCACCAGGAGATTCGGATTGACCAGTTTATCGCTGAACACTCTCTCATCAACGGTGTTTCGTTTAATCTCATCGAGTTCGGCTATCCAATCATCACTCTTGCGCTTTATATCCGCATCCATCATCATGGCAAATATCTCTTTGAGATCTCCGACGAGAGGCACCGTAGGTCCCATGTTTTTTCCAATCTCTGCGGTGTCAATATCTATATGGATGACCGCGCGCTTTGTCAGCTTCTCAGGCTTAGGAATCGCCCTGTCGGCAATTCTTGCTCCGACTACTATGAGAAGGTCAGCCCTCCCTACAGCCTTGTTGGCATAAGGCTTTCCGTTGTTACCGAGCATGCCGAACTTGAGCGGATGATTCTTAGGCATAACGCCCATACCCATCATTGTATGCACCAGAGGTATATTGAACTTCTCGGCAAACTCGCGGGTTACGGCCTCTCCGCCTGAGAGTATTACTCCGCCTCCTGCGCAGATCAGAGGTTTCTCTGCCTGGTCTATCATATTCACCACTCTCTTGAGCTGCACCGGATTAATCTTTATCTCCGGCTTGTATCCTCGAATAGTGACGCTCTTAGGATATTTGAATTCTTTCTTAAGGCTGCCGCTTTGGACATCCATAGGAATATCGATAAGGACAGGTCCCTTGCGTCCAGTTGAGGCTATATAGAAAGCCTCTTTGAATACGCGGGGAATATCATCCGGGTCTTTGATCAAGTAGCTGTGCTTTACGAAGGACCTTGTGGCTCCTCTCATGTCAGCTTCCTGAAACACATCTCTTCCGAGCAGTTTGCTGGATACCTGACCGGATATAGCTACGATAGGAATGCTGTCTGCGTGAGCTGTGGCGAGTGCAGTAATAAGGTTGGTTGCTCCCGGACCGGAAGTTACCACGCAAACCGCAGGCTTGCCTGATGCTCTGGCATATCCCGAGGCGGCATGCCCCGCGCTCTGCTCCTGCCTTACCAGCACGTGCTCTATATCCGAGTTATAAAGACCGTCATAAAAAGGAGCTATAGCAACTCCGGGATAACCGAAAACTCTGCTTATTCCCTCTGCCTCCAGGCATTTAATCATGGCCTCGGCACCTGTCATATTCGTCCTCCTTGATTGCTATTTTGTACAAAAAAACAAAAATGCGTGTAATCGTGTTCATTATACACTAAAAAAAGTGTATTTTCAGCACTTATCGGTATTAAAAGAAGTGCATATTACAGCATTTTAAGAATTTTGTTTATATTGACAAATATTGCTCTGTTGTAATAAATTTATACACAAGTTTTATGTAGTACAGGAAAAGGAAACGGACGGTAATTATTATGACTAATATCGAAATGATCAGAACCTACGGGCACGAACAGGTAGCCTATTTCAATAACGAGAGGGCCGGTCTCAGGGCCATTATCGCTCTCCACAATACCAATCTCGGACCTGCAGTCGGCGGTTGCCGCCTCTGGCCTTATGCAAGTGAAGAGGCAGCTCTCTTCGACGTACTTCGTCTATCTCGCGGCATGAGTCATAAGAACGCTGCAGCAGGACTTCCTCTCGGAGGAGCCAAGGGTGTTATTATGGCAGACCCATCCGAAAAGACAGAGGCCATGTTCGAGGCATTCGGCGAGGCAGTAAACACATTCATGGGTAAGTATTATACAGCCGAGGATGTAAACACGGATACCAAGGATGCGGACTATATCCTTCGCACCACCAAGTATGTTGTAGGTCAGGAAAAAGTATCCGGAGACCCTTCCCCATTCACCGTAATCGGTGTATATGACGGAATAAGAGCTGTCGCTCAGTTCATGAACGGATCGGACAGCGTCGAAGGTATGAAGATTGCTATTCAGGGACTCGGTAAAGTCGGACTCGGGCTCGCAGAGACTCTGCATGAGGCCGGAGCAGAACTCATCGTCTGCAACAACTCAAACCGCGAGGCCATGAAGTATGCAGTTGAAAAGCTCGGTGCTACCGAAGTATCAAAAGACGAGATCTATGCCGTAGATTGCGATATCTTCGCACCTTGCGCACTCGGAGCCATAGTCAATTCAAAGACCATCCCGCAGTTTAAGTGCAAGGCCATCGCAGGCGCCGCAAACAACGTCATCTACGATGATGCTGCAGGAGAAGCCCTCAAGGCTCGCGGCATACTCTACGCCCCTGACTTTATTATCAACGGCGGCGGAGTTATCAATGCAGGTCAGGAAGCCTTCACCACGTACGATAAGAATAAAGTCCTCGAGCAGGTACACGGCATCTACGATACTGTTTACAGAATGCTCGAAGAGTCCAAAGCCACAGGAAAGCCTGAAGGTGTAATTGCTACAGAATACGCCGAGAGCATCATCTATAAATAAAAACATCGCACTTGTGCTTTTAATACTTCATGCTTGTACATTTAAAAAACATTATCCTTGCACATTGAGTAATCCGGGAGTATAATAGCAACGTTTTGGAAATAATTTATACACCCTATACAGGGTTACGATGTGAGAAGAAAGGACAAAGGGAAAATGGCTAAGATTAAGTGGACCAACAAGTACAGCAATGAGACAGGATATGTAGCATCCGTATCAGCTAAGAACAGATGCTTCGTGAATACATTCGATCCGGCTGAGGCCAAGGAATATTCCGATAAGGCAGTTAAAGGCATCCTCACTAAGCTCGAATCGTACAACGAGGCCGAAAATAACGTCTTCGAAGTTGTTTCCGAGTAGTAGTAATTAGCAACAGTGTAGTATTAATGAGCAGCAGTTCCGAGCAGATGCTTTGGGCAGCTGCTCTTTAAATTCATAAACATAGCGCCCGTTTCACATTTCTTGTTATTGAGAGCTATAAAAATGTATACTGCAAGGAAATAATTAGCTCTAAATTATCTCTTTAAAAAATCATAATAATTAGCTCCCAAAATCTCATATTGATAATAGGGAGCTATATTTGTCAAATCCAGAACGGATTATCAGCGCGAAATATCATCGTAACCTTATTTCAGTTTTCCGCCGCCTTCCTCGAATGCTTCATAGTACGGCTTCAGCGACTCATCGTATTGCATGAGCTCATCGTAAAGAGCATTGCTCCAGAGCTTCATTTTTTCCTCTTCTCCGAAGGCTATAGGCATTCCTCTTGCGATTATCCATATTTCTTCGCAGGCCTTTATCTTTTTCTCCTCATCGGAGAGTTGTCTGAGACCGAAGAATCTGCTTCCGTAATGTGGATTTCCGCATGTGGAGAGGTATCTCTTTGCAGCATTTCGGAACTCCAAATAAAGCAGTGTCTGTTCCGTCTCATTCATTGATTCTGCATAGTCAAGATGGAGATCTTGGAGTATGGCAGTAGCTTCCCTTTTCATGGCTCCTCTGAAGAAAAAACGCTTATTGTAGAGCCCCGGCATGTAGACGAATTTGTAAATCCAATTATCTACCCTGCGCTCAGGTTTTTTCTTATCTGAATACCTATCGTTGTAAAGGCGCTCACAAAACTCCTTGACCTCATCGTCAACGACGCCCTCTGCCACCAAATTTTCGAACATAATCCTTCTGTCTCTCGGACTAAGCTCTCTGAAATATGCCATTAATTTCTTATCAATATCTACCATTATTCTTTACTCAATATTCATTGCCTCTTTAAGGACTTTTATCGATGTAAGATGTCCGTCAAGCATGGACATCGTCAGATCCTCCATCTCAAGAGAGATGACATCATCGTATCCGCTCATGCGAAGCACAGATACGAACTCTTTCCACCAGCGTACATCGTGACCGCAGCCGACGGCCACATAATTCCATGAACGATCGGCAAACTGGTCGATTGTCTTGGTGTCAAAAACTCCGTTAGGTCCGATGAGCCTTCTCTCCAGTCTGGAATCTTTGCCGTGCACGTAGTAGAGCGCATCCGCGTCTCCGAGAACCCTTGCAGCCTCTATAGGGTCTCCTCCCATCCAGAAAAGATGCGAAGGATCGAGGTTCATACCTATCATAGGATCAACCGCATCCCTGAGCCTCAGGCATGTCTCGGGGTTATATACAAGCTGCCAGGCATGGTTTTCAAGGGCAATTTTCTCTATTCCGTTATCCTTTGCAATCTTGACGAGCTCCTTCCACTTCGGAATGGCCACCTCTTCCCACTGGTATTTGAGAGTCTCTACTATCTCAGGAGGCCACGAGCCCGTGACCCAAACCGGGGTCTTATCCCCCGGACATCCTGCAGGAAGGCCGCTCATCATAACTACCTTCTTTACTCCGAGCATGCCCGCCAGCTTAAAAGTCTTGAGAGTGACGTCCATGTCACTCTCATAAGCAAGCTGATTACCGGAGCAGTTAAGAGCACATAGCTCAAGACCTGCATCTTTGATTTTACCGTACCACTCGTCCCTTGCGGCAGCGCTTTCTACAACTTCATCCAAGTCACTATGCGGAGCCGAAGACCAGTTTCCGGTCCCTATTTCCAGAGCTCCGATGTTTTGTTCTTTGCAGAACTTAAGCATTTCATCGAAGCTCATATCCAGTGTGCAGGTCTTGATAGCCAGTCTCATTAATTATCCCCTTATTTGTACATATCAGGTTTTTCGATCATCTCAATCTTCTTGAACTGAGATGTTCCTCTCGATGCATTGAGAGCATCAGCTGCTACGCATGCAGCATATCCGTCCCAAGCGCTAGGTCCTCTGAGTTTGCCCTCATGAACTGCGGAAACCCAGTCGTTGAACTCGATGTCATATGCATCGATGAAACGATCCTTCCAATCGACCATAATAGGCATGCTTTCGTTCGGAAGATTCTTAGGATCCGGACGGGAGCGGCGTACAACTGCATATGGATCAGGCAGTTTTACGGTACCGTTCTCACATACAACCTCGCACTGAATGTCGTAACCGTATCCGTCAGCGCACTGAATCTCTACATCGATGAAGCAACCCTTCTTGGTACGAAGAAGCACGGTCTGAGGATTATCATACTCTGTAGTATTCGATGTCTGACGCACCTTGATAACCTGTCCGTCTTCATACTCGTCATCGAGCAGCCAGCGGCAAATGTCGAGCTCGTGAATAGCCACATTTGTGATTCCGTTTTCGGTCTTAAATCCCGGTCCCTGAGAAACGTTTCTGTGTGCAGCCTTGATGATAAGAGGCTTGCCGATCTCACCGCTGTCTATGATTCTCTTCATCTCAGCATAACCGGTGTCATAGTGACGCATAAATCCTACCTGAATCATGCGCTTGCCGAATTCCTGCTCCTTGTTGATTATGGTTACGCAGTCATCTGCTGTAATAGCAAGAGGCTTCTCGCAGAAGCACCACTTGCCTGCCTCGAGAGTCTTCATAACATACTCAAAATGTGTCGGATCGATTGATGTGATGACTACAGCCTCAACATCAGCGTCCTTAATCATTGCATCGCAGTCATTTCCGTAGGACTTGATGCCGTACTGTGCAGCAGTATCATCCGCAGCCTGTGCAACGTAGTCAGAAACTGCAACTACCGTTACTCCCGGGATATTGTTGATAAGTCTTCTGCAGTGATCTCTTCCGATTGCACCGCAACCGACTATACCTACTTTTAATATTTTTTCCATAATGTATTCTCCTTACAAATTATGCCTGATTCTTAAAGACTAGTACTTGCGAGCTGTCTTGAGGTGCTCGAGCATATCTCTGTATGCAGCGCGGTTTGCAGGACGTGTGGAAACCTCAGTGTCTCCGCAGCGCCACCATGAGCTGTATCCCTCTGTCATTGTCTTAGGCAGCACCTTGATATCGAAGAGAACAGGTCTGTCCTTAATCTTCTTGGAATCGATAAGAGCAGCCTTCAGCTCTTCGAGAGTGCGGATTGAGTAGCTCTTGCAGCCGTATCCCTCTGCAACCTTAGCATAGTCAACATCCATGAATTTACCGGTAAGGCCTGTCTTGGTACGATAGCGCATCTCAGTTGCGAGAGTCTTGTTACCGTGTCCTACCTGCAGGTTATTGATGCAGCCGAAACTTGCGTTATCGAAGAGGCAAATATTGATTTTCTTGCCTTCCTGTACAGCTGTAAGAAGCTCGCTATGCATCATATTGAAACTTCCGTCTCCTACAAATGAGTAAACTTCCTTTTTGTCTCCGATAGCCAGCTTAACTCCGAGTGCGCCGGATATCTCATATCCCATCGTGGAGTAGCCGTATTCCATGTTGTATGTGTCAACAGCATTCGGACGCCACATTCTCTGCATATCTCCAGGCAGTGATCCGGCAGCACCGATTGCAACATCCTGCGGATCGATCATCGCATTGATAAGTCCGAGTGCCTCTACCTGTGTCAGCTGTGCATTGACATCCTTGGCAAATTTGTGTGCGGAGTCCATATTGGCATCCTGAACGATGGCCTTCCAAGTCTTTGTGTTCTTATATTTGAAGTTGTCCAATCTGTTGAGCTCCTTCTGCCATTTGTCGCGAGCCTTCTTGATTTCATCCTTGTAAGCAGGCTTATATCCCTTGAGAAGCTTTGCAAGTTCAGGAAGAGCTACCTTAGCATCAGCGAATACCGGAACAGCATCGAGCTTGAGTGCCTGGAACTGGCTGATGTTGATATTTACGAACTTGGCGCTTTCCTTGAAGAGCCAGCGTGAAGCTGTCGTAAAGTCGGTATATCTGGTACCTACACCGATAACGAGGTCTGCTTTTCTTGCAATCTCATTTGCAGCGGAGCATCCTGTAACACCGATTCCTCCGAGATTCAGTGGATGTGTCCAAACAACTGCGGACTTTCCTGCTTGAGTCTCACCGAAAGGAATACCGAACTTCTCGGCAAACTTTATGAACTCCTCATGCGCCTCTGAATATCTTACGCCGCCACCGCAAATCATAATCGGGCGCTTAGCCTTCTTGATTGCCGCAGCAGCTTTCTCGAGCACCTCTGCCTGTGGTGCTCTGCGGTCAAGCGTCCATACGCGCTTAGCAAAGAAGCTTTCAGGATAATCATATGCCTCACCCTCTACATCCTGCGGAATAGCGATGCACACAGCACCTGTATTTGCAGGGTCTGTCAGAGTTCTGAAGGCATTAAGCATAGCACTCATGAGCTGCTCAGGACGTACAATGCGGTCCCAGTAGCGGCATACGGCCTTGAAAGCATCATTTGTCGTAATTGCCAGAGACTGTGTCTGCTCTACTTGCTGAAGTACAGGATCCGGCTGACGACATGCGTATGTATCTCCCGGAAGAACCAGCAGCGGAATATTATTTGCTGTGGCCGTACCGCAGGCTGTTACCATATTGGCAGCGCCAGGGCCTACCGATGATGTGCAGGCAAAGATTTGCTTTCTCTTCATCTGCTTTGCAAATGCAACTGCAGCCTGAGCCATACCCTGCTCATTCTTACCCTGATAAACCTCGAGCTTCTTGGCTTCCTGAGTCAGCGCCTGTCCGAGTCCGAGCACGTTTCCGTGTCCCGGAATCATGAACACTCCTCTGACAAATTGCACTTCTTTTCCGTCATATGCCAGATACTGATTCTCCATGAAGCGAACCAGTGCCTGGGCCATTGTTAGTTTAACCGTTTTCATAATCCTACCTCCTGCACTCTATTTGTTCGGATAAATATGTTCATTTGCATCACTCTTCCAGAGCCATTCATGCTCCTTATCGTCTATGCGGGTCTTCTTCCAAGGGTCTCCCGGAAGGTGTCTGATGCCCCACGCATAGCACATAGCGTATCCAGGGGCAGCGCCCTGTGAATGGAAGCCCGATGTGATAGGAATCAGTCCGTTGTGTGTTGTCTTATAGATCTCACCATTGGCAAATCCCGCTCCGAATCCGTCCGGATAATCGAATCTGTAGAAATATACCTCAGGCTGCGGATGATGATGCGGCGGGTAGGATGACCATTTACCCGGGTAGTTCAGAACCTCTCCGAGCACCATGTTGGAGAACGGTGCGTTATCGTAATCGAAGAATGTTTTGATCTCTCTCTGCATACATCCCATAAGCTCTCCGTTGGAGCCCGCATGCTGCACATGTACAGTCTCAGGCGTGTACATTACTGACTCGTATTTGTCAGGATTCTTTGTGGCCTGTACGAATATCTCGCTGTGTGTCTTTGCCGTCAGGGTGATTTCCGTGTCGCAGGATGCCAGGAGGCAGTATGCCTCGTGGTGGAAGCAGTCAGGTCTGTCGGCCTCTACTGTATTTCCGTCCCACTGATAAGTGACCTTTCCTTCGAAGAGAAGGAGCGCCACTTCCTTTTCGGCCTCATGATATGTCCAAGAATCCCCTTCTTCCAAAATCAGGAGGCCTACATCCATAAGGGTACCGAGATCATCCACATCGCTGTCGATGTAGACGTTGTAGCCCTGCTTTAAGTCTTTCTTTTCTATATAGGAACTCATGTATTTATTCCTTTCAAATTATCTATAATCATTTAAGCTTTAACGCGGGTAGAGTTGAGTCCGGCAGGGCAATCTGAGGGCTCGGCCCTTAGTGATTGGCAAGCGCCAGCGCAGACAGAGCTTAGGGACGCTAGTCCGAAGCTTGAGTGCGAACGTCCCTGACGGACTGCAACTCTAACAGCGTTTAATTTAAAGTCCTGTATGCTCGCGAATATAAGCGCGGCCCTTCATAGCGTACTCCAGAGGATTGGCCTTTGCTGGGTCCTGCTCTGCTTCAACCAGCAGCCAGCCCTTGTAGCCCGCTTCCGAAAGAACCTTGAAGATAGGATCGAAGTCCACATCTCCGTCTCCCGGAACAGTGAACGCACCGCTTCTGACAGCCTGAAGGAAGCTCATATTGTTCTTTCTTACGTCTTCGACAACAGGAAGTCTCATGTCTTTCAGGTGAACATGTCCGATGCGGTCTGAGTATTTCTTAAGCATTGTCAGAGGGTCTTCTCCGGCAAATGTGAAGTGACCGGTATCATAGCAAAGGAAGACGAGATCAGGGTCTGTATTGGACATCATACGATCTGTCTCCTCACTTGTCTGTACCACCGTACCCATGTGGTGGTGGAAGCAGAGCTTGAAACCTCTGTCCTTTGCAATCTTTCCGAGATGATTCAGCCCCTTGCAGAATACATCCCACTCCTCATCGTTCATGACATATTTATTATCCCCTGTCAGAATAGGGGTGTCCATCTTACCCTGAATTGAATAGCTCTGTTCACTGACATTGATGCGATTTGCACCTACCGCAGCCAGAAAGTCGAGGTTAGCGATAAAATCCTTTTCCTCTTCTTCTATAGGTCTTGTGATAAGAAATGAAGAATACCAGCGGCTTGCGATTCTCATGCCGCGAAGATCCAACGCTTTCTTGAGTTCTGCCGGATCCGTAGGATACTTGTTTCCGATCTCACAGCCCGTAAAGCCTGCAAGTGCCATTTCGCTTACTATCTGCTGGAAGGTGTTCTCCCCACCGAGCTCAGGCATATCGTCATTGCACCAGCCGATAGGTGCTATTCCGAGATTCACTTCTTTTTCATTGAACATGCCCATTAGCACATCCTCCTTTTATCTATTATATTTTCGAAATAATTACTTAAGTCCCTTAACAACCTTAACGATGTGATCGCTTGTAAGATCAAACTTCTCACGAAGGTAATCTAGAGGTCCTACCTCACCGAATACATCCTCTACCGCAACGTATCCGAACTTCAGAGGAAGTCCGCAAACAGCTTCCTGTACAGCCGATGTAAGTCCGCCGATATGGTTGTGGTTCTCAGCTACTACTACAAGGCCTGTCTTCTCAGCGCATGCACGTATAGTCTCTGCATCGAGTGGCTTGATTGTTATAGGGTCCATAACCGTCATCTCGATTCCGTCCTTTGCCAGTGCCTCTGCTGCCTGAAGTGCCTCATGTACCATGATGCCGCTTGCAACGATGACTCCGTCTTTTCCTTCGCGAAGAACTACTGCCTTACCCGGTGTGAAATCAGAGCCGTCTGCATATACCTGATATGAGTCTTTTCTAGGTACTCTGATGTATTTAACTCCAGGCATATCCTTGGCCTGCTTCAGAGCGGAAACCAGCATAGGAACATCCGTGATGTCGAAGATGGTAGCCTCCGGAAGTGAGCGATAAAGCGCAACATCCTCAAATGGCATGTGTGTGCCGCCGTTAAATGCAGCAGTGATACCAGGATCTGTTCCGATCATGGTAATAGGGTTCTTTGCATATCCTGCAGCCAGGAATACCTGGTCAAAGCAGCGACGTGATGCAAACGGTCCGAAGGTATGCGCATAAGGCTTCATTCCTGATGCGGAAAGGCCTGCAGCAATACCTGCCATATTGGCCTCTGCGATACCGCAGTTAATAACTCTTTCTTCTTTTCCGTAAAGTTTGTTAGTTCCGCTGCATCCCATGAGGTCAGCATCGAGCCATACAACTTTATCGTCTTCTGCGAGGAGAGCTGCGACAGTCTCTCCGATTACATTCTTAAATTGACGGGAATCTTTCTCTCCGTTATATACAATCTTCATCTGCCTGCACCTCCCTATGCTTCAAGGGCAGCGAGTTTGCCCTTAATTTCATCAATCCAGCCATCGAATACTTCCTGTCCTACGGTCATGGAGTGGTTGCCTGCAGCCTCCTCTACCTCCGTTACGCCCTTACCCTTAACTGTGTCAAGGATGATAGCGATCGGCTTATCCGTAGCCTTCTTTGACAGTGCTTCTTTGAGCTGTGCAACGTCATTACCGTCTATTGTGCAAGCATCGAAACCGAATGCTCTGAACTTCTCTTCGAAATCAAAAGGCTCAAGGATGTCGGATACATATCCGTCGAGCTGCTTCTTGTTCCAGTCAATCAGCCAAACGAGATTAGTCAGTTTCTTAGCTGCCGTAAACATCGCAGCCTCCCAAACCTGTCCTTCATTTGCTTCGCCGTCACCTACAAGCAGATATGTCTTGCAATCTCTTCCCTGGAGCTTGTCACCGAGGGCAAGTCCTACCGCCTCGGAAGTTCCCTGTCCGAGTGAACCCGTAGTCATGTCAACTCCCGGTGTCTTGTTCATATCGCAGTGAGACGGGAAGTTTGTTCCCGGCTGATTCAGTGTAAGAAGATCTTCCTTAGGGAAGTATCCCTTAAGTGCAAGTGTTGCATATACTGCAGGACCTGCATGTCCCTTTGAGCTGACGAGCTTATCTCTGTCAGCCTTCTTAGGATTCTTAGGATCTACATTCATGATATCTCCGTACAGAACTGCAAGAGCGTCGCATACGGAGAGGCTTCCGCCTATGTGTCCAAATCCTCTTGATTTGATGCATTCAACTGTGGCCAGTCGAATTTCCAAAGCGAATTTTTCCAACTCTTTTGTGGTCATCTCTCTCCTCCTAATTTGTATATTTAATTAATTGTTACCACACATAAGGAGCCGCAAGATTAGATTCTTGCAACTCCGCTCTTTCTTGCAGCCTCGGCAACTGCCTTAGCAACGGCAGGCCCTACTGCAGGATCGAATGCCTCCGGAATGATGTAATCAGCCGAAAGCTTATCATCAGGAATGAGCTCAGCCAGTGCGTGAGCAGCAGCTATTTTCATCTCCTCATTGATCTCCTTTGCACGGCAATCGAATACTCCGCGGAAGATACCCGGGAATGCCAGTACGTTGTTGATCTGGTTAGGGAAATCACTTCTTCCAGTTGCGATTACGGCTGCACCGCCTGCCTTAGCATCCTCCGGGAAGATCTCAGGTGTCGGGTTAGCACATGCGAAGATGATGGCATCCTTGTTCATGGTCTTAACCATCTCTGTTGTGACCTGACCCGGTGCGGATACTCCGATAAAGATATCTGCGCCTACGAGCATGTCGGCCAGGCTGCCCTGACGCTTCTCGAGGTTGGTTTCCTTGGCCATCTCTTCCTTAATCCAGTTAAGGCCTTCTCTTCCTTCGTAAATAGCGCCCTTTCTGTCGCACATTACGATGTTCTTATATCCCGATGAGAGCAGGAGTTTAACGATAGCAATAGCTGCAGCTCCGGCTCCGGATGTTACGATCTTTACATCTTCCTTCTTCTTTCCGGTGATCTTCATGGCATTGGTGAGACCTGCCAGAGTGATTACTGCAGTACCGTGCTGGTCATCGTGGAAGATAGGGATATCGCACTTTTCTTTGAGTTTTCTCTCAATCTCGAAGCAGCGAGGTGCCGAGATGTCCTCGAGGTTGATACCACCGAATGAACCCGAGATCAGATATACTGCGTTTACGAACTCATCAACATCATGTGTTTTAACGCAGAGAGGAAATGCGTCTACATCTCCGAAGGATTTGAAGAGCACACACTTTCCTTCCATTACAGGCATTCCGCCTTCAGGACCTACATCGCCGAGTCCGAGTACGGCAGTTCCGTCAGTGATAACTGCGCACATATTATGACGGCGTGTAAGGTCATATGACTTTTCGATATCCTTTTGAATCTCAAGGCAAGGCTGTGCAACACCCGGCGTATATGCCAGCGACAGGTCTTCCTTGGATGCTACAGGTACTGTTGAGATTACCTCAATCTTACCCTTCCATTCTTCATGTAGTCTCAGTGACTCTTTTGCATAATCCATATTTACATTCCTTTCGTAAAGCTGAAATTAATTATCTTTTTTACTCATTAACTGCAATCGGAAGCGTCGCTCCGCCGAAAGGCATTGCGATAACCGTTGCGTCTTCTCCGTATTTCTCAAATGCCTCGTCAAGAGCCTTTTGGGCGCTTGGCTGAGGATTAAGGAAGATGCTGCGCACAAAGTCCGGATCCATATCGGATACAAGATCGATTGATGCATTCTCAAGAACCATCGCGATAGCAGCGGCTTTGTGACCTCCGAGTTGGAAGTTCTTCTCGATGCGCTCGATCATTGAATGAGCCGTCGGAGCATTTACCAGCCACTCCTCAAAGTGAGCGGAGCCGAGCCCCTCCTTGCAAGATCCGATTACAATAATTGTGCCGCCTTTTTTTACAGCGTGCTTGGAGTTGTCGAGCGCCTTCTGAGTCTGATAAAGATTTGCATCCTTTGGTGCTCCGCCCTGAGATACGATTACGATGTCCGCCCTCTCAGGAATCTCAACCCTGTACATCTTGTCAAGATATGCGCAGCCGACTCTGTGAGCCTCAACTGAATCACCTGCAACCGCATAGACTATGTGCTTGTGCTCATCGAGCACAGCGTTGACGATGTAGTCTATGCCGACCAAGGCTCCGGCTTCCTCAATGTCCGCACGCACCGGATTACCTTCGAGCTTACCTGCGCAGGCATCAGAAGATACCATCATGCTGTGGTTGGCCTGAATCGCATCAGGTGTCGATACGCCCGGCATAATGGCCTTTGCTCCGCCGGAGTAACCGGCAAAGTAATGAAATTCAATATTACCGAGGCAAATGCGTTTATCCGCCTCAGCAACCGATCTTGTAATATCTATAGGAGTCCCTGTCTTGGTATCTCCCATATGAATACAGTCATCTACATCGGAGTCGATGCATTTGACGCGATCATATACGGCATCCCCTACGAGATGACGCATCTCTTCTTCCGTTTGCTTTCTGTGAGAGCCGAGCCCGAATACTACGGTGATATCCTCATCCGGAATGCCCGCTGCGCTAAGCTCATCGAGCACTGCCGGTATGACATCGAAGCTCGGGAGAGGTCTTGAAATGTCGCTCGTTATAATTACAATCTTCTCTCCCGGATGCACTTCGTCTCTGAGAAGTCCCTTGCCGATAGGATTAGCAAGAGCATAGCGAACCGCGTCTTCTCCTCTTCTCTCATGATTTAATTTGTTTGCCCTCAGCGTGGCTATAAGATTCTTTTCCGGAAGTTCTACCTCCTGGACTCCGTCTCCAAATCCGAATTCTAATCTCATCTTCATTCTCCCGTCTCTTATTTCTTTTCCGGTCCGAATTTCGATCCCGCATAGCGAAGAGCTTTTACAACAGGAAGTTCCTCACCTGTCAGGAATCTGATGAGAGCACCGCCTCCGGTGCAGACATATCCGAGTTTGTCCGTAACCTTATATTTCTTGGCTGCCGTAACGCTGTCTCCTCCGCCTACTACAGTGTAGGCTGCAGTATCGGCGAGGGCTTCAAATACAGCCTTGGTGCCCGCCTCACTTGGAGCCTCTTCGAATACACCCATCGGACCGTTTACGAACACGGTCTTGGCATTTGCGATGAGATTTTCGTACATCTTAATGGTCTCTGCGCCTATATCGATTGCACCGATTTCTGCAGGTACTTCACCGATTTTGCACTCTTTCCTGGCACCGCCCTCTACATATCCGAGGTCGACAGGAAGTACGATCTTGTCGCTGTACTTGTCGAAGAGTTCCTTGGCTTTCGGAATATAGTCCTCGTAGTTCTTTGCATAGATGAAGTCTACGCTTCCCTTTCCGATGTCTTTTCCGACTGCGTGCAGGAGAATATTACCAACAAGGCCGCCTGTGAGGACCTTATCCGCAACACCCTTGCCGAGCACTGTCTCCATCATGATGAAGGCATCGGAAATCTTGGATCCGCCGAGTACGAAAACGCATGGTTTATCAGGCGACTCCATAAGCTCTGAAATGACTACATACTCCTTTTCGAAAAGTCTTCCCATTGCAGAAGGCAGAACCTGTTCAAATCCGCAGAGAGTCGGCTGGTCTCTGTGTGATGCGGCAAATGCGTCGCATACGTAGAGGTCACCGAGCGGTGCGAGTTTCTTTACGACCTGTGTCTTGGCCTGCTCTTCATGTGAAAGATTAAGCTTCATCTCGAAGAGAGTCTGCTCTTCTGAGCAATAGCGGACGTTGTCGAGGAGAAGGATTTCTCCGTCCTTAAGTGCGGAAATAGCCTCGCGTGCTGTAGGTCCGCATACGTCCTCTACCCATTTAACTTCTTTGCCAATCAGGCCTTCCAGCACCTTGGCATGAGGTCTTGTGTTATAGAAGTTCTCATACTCAATGTCGCTACCCTGATGCGCCATAACTACCAGCTTTGCACCGGCGTCGGAGATTTCCTTCAGTGTAGGCGCACAGGCCTCTATTCTGGCTGTGCTCTTGAGAGCATCGTTTTCCCAGTCGATCGGCTGGTTCATATCAACACGGCAGAGTACTGTCTTACCCTGCAGATTGAATTCGTCTAATGTACAAATACCGAAACGCACTTTATGCTCCTTTCCTGTTTCTTTTCAATAAAAGAAAACACGAGGGAGACGGGGATTTTAACCCCACCTCCCTTGAGTTCTTATTGTCTCTTACTTCTTAAATTTGCCGATTCCCAGGTACTTGTTGGTCTCAGCAGTTCCCTCATCACGGGTTGTCTGCATGCTCATCGAAGCACGAATAGCATCGATAGTCTCAGGAATAGTTACCGACTCCTGTGGGATGTGAATAGCAAACATAATGTCGTTGCCGGACTCTACAATCGAATCCTCCCAGAGACCAATCTCATAGATGTCGCCTCTTCTGTTACCGAGATCACGACCATACTTGAAGAAAGAAGCATTGCCGCTGAAACCTTCATCAATCTTGACCACACGGATACGAGGGTGCTTCTGGAATGCTGCCAGAGCCTCTTCCTTTGTGATCTTCTTTCCATCCTTACCGGAAGCAAGAACTGTAATGATGTGGCCGTGAGTTACCGGAGTATGTACGAGAATACCGGTAGCCTCTACGTGCGGCATAATTGTCATAAGGTCAACTGCCTGATGTGAAGGAGCCTTGTCCATCTGAAGTGCGTTGGTGAGACCTCTGTGATAGTCACCAGGGTCAGCTACACGACGGATGATAGTGATAGCTACCTTGCCGATACCGAACTCGCGGTCGAGGCAATCAACTGTACGAATCAGACCTGTAGTATTGCAGGATGTGAGCTTGAGGTACTCCTGGCCTACGCCCTTCTCAAAGTTTGCATAACCATGGAAGAATACGTTAGCTACGGAGTTCTTCTCTCCACCCTGGAAGATAGCCTTAACGCCATACTTCTCGTAATAGTTCTCCTTGTTCTTTGCGCCGACACCGCCAGGAGATGAATCCAGCATGATGTCTACCTTCTTGCAAAGCTCTTCGAAAGTTCCTGCAACAGGAATGTCCTTAGCATCGAATGCAGCCTTGTCAGCTCCGTCTACCAGATACACGTTGTACTTAACTCCGTTAGCACCGATCATATCTCTTTCTCTAAGTGCCTGAAGTGACAGTGTTGGTGCAAGATCTGCAATTCCTACGAGCTCCATATCTCCCTGCATTGCTACACCGTCTGCCAGTCTCTGTCCGATAGTGCCGTATCCGGCTACACCCACTTTAATTTTGCCCATAACAAGTTACCTCCTTTTATTATGTGCTTTAGTGATTTGTTTTCTCGAATCCGACGGCAGCCCCCCGCTATCCGCAAGAACTTCTTAAAAACAAGAAGAAAAATATATGTTAAATTGTAACAAACAACTAGTGTTACCGCAATAATTCCAAGGCAATCTTCATCATAAAAACATGAATAATTAGCCTTCTATTTCATCCATCTTGACCGTGCGTCCCTCATCGAGAGATTTCTTGGCGGCAAGTGCGATGCGAACCGGCTGAAGTCCGTCGTTTCCGTCGACAGGTATCGGCTTATTGTTTACTATGCAATCTATGAAATCCTTTTCCTCAGCAACGAAGGCATCGTTGTATCGCTCCAGAAAGAACCAAGTCGGCTTTGCGGAGACTACACCGTCTGCGCGGCTGATGAAAGCCTCGTTTTCGAGGTCGTTTCGATCCTGCACGCATCCCTTCTCACAGTGAACTTCAACGCGCTGGTCATATCCGTAAGGTGCTGTGCGGCAGTTGTCGATGACACCTATTGCACCGTTGGCAAATTTAAGTGTTACGATTGCAGTATCCACATCGTCATACTTAGCATAGCCAGGATCTGTAAGAACTGCTCCGACCGCATTTACTTCCGTGACCTCACTGCCCGAAAGATAACGAACCATGTCGAAATCGTGTATCATCATATCGTTGAATATGCCGCCCGATACTTCTACATAAGACATCGGAGGTCCCTCAGGATCGCGGGATGTGACCTTTACTACATAGATCTTTCCGAGCTCACCGGATACAGCGACATCTCGAACGGCTTTATGGTTGTGGTCAAAGCGACGAACGAATCCCACCTGAAGCTTTACCCCGCACTCCTCTACAACCGCAAGCGCTTCTTTTATCTTGGAGATGTCAGTGTGAATAGGCTTCTCACAAAAGATATCTTTTCCTGCCTTTGCAGCCTTGATAATAAACTCGGCATGAGTATCCGTCGATGAGCAGATAAATACAGCATCGACATCAGGATCTGCGAAGACTTCATCCGCTTCCTTGGTGCACTTAGGAATCCCTATGCTCTTGGTCCAAGCCTCCATATCCTCATTCATGAAAGGGTCCGCAACAACTGTTACCTCTGCGTCAGGGACGTAGTTCATGAGATTAGTTCCGTGCAATTTTCCGATGCGTCCCGCACCGAGTAATCCGACTCTTACTTTCATCTTTTCTCCTTTCATCGCGGCTACGCGGCAGCTATTCCGCATCCTCTTCCGGATCCGGCAAACTCTCCTGAGCCACCTCATCAGCATCATCGCTGCTTTGTACCGGCTTTTCTGCGTATTCCTCTGATTCCGGATGCTGATTCCTCACGTACTTCACTCCGTACCACATAGCACCCAAAGCAATAATCAAGGCAATTCCAAACGGAACCTTGAAATGTAACATTACCAGATAGAAAACTATGGTAGCTGCAAGAACTCCGATTAATTTTATTAAACGCATTTTAAACCTTTTTATTTAAATCAACTTTATAATTTAACAATTTCACCTTTTTTCCATGATTCCGTAGTGGCAAACCCGACCTTGGTAGATGCAACTCCGTCATCAACATTGACACTCGGTGTTTTGTCATTAAGCACGCAGTCAATGAAGTGCTCCATCTCAATTCGATAAGCCTCGTCGAAGCGTACGCCGAAATTTTCGATGCACTCCTTAACGGCACCGTGCTCGTTGTATATCATCGTTAGATTCTTCTCAGGTACAGGTGAGATGCGAAGCGTGCCGTCAGTACCGACTATTTCCGTCTCTACATGATAGCCGTGTGGAGCCGTGCGTCCTACATGAATGGTACCGAGCGCTCCGTTATCGAACTTAAACATTCCCACGCCTGTCTCGTCATCACCCGCATCAGAGAATTCTTTGTGCTTGAATGTGCAGCCTGCCGCAAAGACTTCCGTAGGCTCTGCGCCTAGGAACCAGCGCATGAGGTCGATGTCATGAACTGCCATGTCGAGGAAGATCCCTCCGGAGTTCTTCGCAAAGCGAATCGAGCCCTCTACCGTAGCCTCGGGATCTATTCCAATGGCTTTTACGAGATAAGGCTTTCCAATTGCACCCTCTTCTATCTTTTTCTTTGCATATGCATAGGACGGATCGAATCTTCTCATGAAGCCGAGGAAGAATTTCAGCTCAGGATGAGCGTCTACCGCTGCCTTAGCCTGCAGGCATTCCTCCAAAGTTACGCCGAGAGGTTTGTCGCTGAAGACATGCTTACCGGCATTCATGGCAGCCTCAATCTGCCAGCAGTGCTCGGATGATGTCGTGACGATTGCAGCGGCATCGATATCCGGGTTATTGATCATTTCGTTGAAATCCGTATATAACGCTTCGATGCCGAATTCCTTCTTTGCATAGTCGAGCTCGGCTTCCATAATGGAACAGGCTGCCACGAGCTCGGCATCCTTAATCTTGTTTGCGATATTGTTGGCATGTACCTTTCCGAGTCTGCCAAGTCCTGCGATTCCTACGCGTACCTTGTCCATAGAACCCTCCTGTCAAAGTTTTTATTTCCAAAACATAGAAAGTTGTATCTTTTTATTTTTAAAGGTCAGCAATTACATCTTTGATTGCACTGACCGCTGTTTCTGTATCCTTTACCGGATAGAATTCGAATCCTATCGTTTCCTTATAATCCAATTCTTTCAAAACTTCAAATACCTTGCGGTAGTTGATTGCACCCGTTCCCGGCTCTCCTCTTCCCGGGCAATCGGCCACGTGTACGTATCCGATTTGATCGATGTATTTTGTAATCGTCTCACAGGTCTTACCCTCATTCAGATACATGTGGTAAGCATCAAAGAGCACCTTGATATTAGGCGAACCTACCATCGATGTAATCTCAGCAGAATCCTTCGTGTATTTGAGGAAGTTGCCCAGGTGATCCGTGACGACGTTGAGCGCCTCAAGGCAGAATGTAACGCCTGCTTCTTCTGCAAGCGGAGCCATAGCAGACAGGGTGCGGAACATGGCCAGCGTTTTTACGGTATCCGAGTATTGTTCGAATGTATCTGCCGCATACTGATTAGGCTCAGGCAGTAGCTCGTTTGAATGAACAATGAGCACCGGACAATTTATCTTCTTTGCTGCCTCTATAGACTGCTTTATGAAGTCCAGATACTCTGCTCCGTGCTCCGGATCGCACATGGAAATCGGGCCGTCACCGCTCATGCCGCTTATCTTGAGTTCGTTTTCTGCGAGAAGTCTATTTACCTCGTCCAAATCCTTGTTGTTCCAATCCCAAAACTCTATGTAATTGAAGCCGTCTTTCTTGGCTGCGGCAAAGCGCTGCTCAAATGGTAATTCCGTATACATTACTTCGATATTTGCTGACCACTTCATAGTTATTCCCCCTTGCTCCTCAATTACATTTATCTTGATATTTCAACAGGTCTTGTAAAACAGGGGTATCTCCCTTTAATTGAGATACCCCTGTCCCAAGTTTTTAATTCAGACGAAAAAGCATCGCTTTTTCATTGTCCATGAACTATTAGTTCTTTGCAGCTGCCAGACGGCGACGCTTAACCTCTCTCTCCTCACGGACAACGTCCATGAATACGGAGAGGATAATAACGAGACCGAGTACTACGTTCTGTACCGCAGAGTCTACTGACAGCAGTGTGAATCCGTTACGGAGTACGGCGATGATCAGACAACCGAGCATGGTTCCGACCATTGTACCCTTACCTCCCATGAAGGAAGCACCACCGATGATACATGCTGCGATAGCGTCTGTATCGTATGGCTGTGTCGCATTCGCACCGTTACAAATACCTGAACGTCCTACCGAGAGGATACCGGCAAGAGATGCCATCAGACCTGACAGTGAATAGCAGAAGAGAAGTACTCTGTCTGTATTGATACCTGAAAGTCTGGTCGCCTCTTTGTTACCGCCCAAGCAGTAGATGGAACGTCCCAGAGCTGTACGGCTCAGGAATATATGCATAATTATATATAAGACTATAATGACCAGGAAACTGATTGGGAAACCTGCCACAATCGTCTTCTTACCGAGCCACTGCACGGATTCCGGGAATGCACTAACCATTTGGGAATTGGTAACTACCAAAGCCAGACCCCATAACACGTTCTTCATACCGAGCGTAGAAACGAACGGGTGCGGCAGATGCAGTTTGGTAAGGAGTAATCCGTTTGTACAACCGACGGCTGTACCCAAAAGAACTGCCACGAGAATCATCAGAAGTCCGTTTGACATACCTGCCTGTTTCATGGCACCCATGATACATGCACAGAATACAGCGTTAGCACCGACGGAGAGGTCAATACCGGCTGTAATGAGACAGAGCAGCATACCTGTTGCCAGGAATGCGTTAAAGGCTGTCTGCTTGAAAACGCTCATGATGTTTGTGACGTTGTAGAAGTTGTGATTCAAAATTGAAAGAACCACACACATCAGAACAAGCGCCAAAACAGTACCCATCTGGAAACCGCCCTTTTGTTTCTTTAGGGCTTTTTCTTCGGCTGCTTCTACCGCTACGTCTTTAACTTCTTCGTTGAGATTTTTTTGATCACTCATCTAAACTACCTCCCCATGCCGCTTTCATGATGTCTTCCTGATTGAAATGCTTGCTGTCACGTTCGATTTCCGCCATGACTTTGCCTCCACGCATTACGACGACTCGGTCGGACATACCCAAGACTTCCGGCATTTCGGAAGAAACCATGATGACACATTTTCCTGCTTTTACCAAGCGGTTCATAACATTATATACCTCGACTTTAGCACCTACATCGATACCTCTGGTCGGCTCATCAAATATGTAGATGTCTGCATCGGCATTTACCCATTTTCCGATAACCACCTTCTGCTGGTTACCACCTGAGAGCTGTCCGGTGATCTCATCAAGAGAAGGCGCTTTTATCCTGAGGTCTGACATATTCTTCTGTCCGCTCTCCTCGATTTTCTTATCATCGAGAAGGAATCCTGACGAATGATCTTTCAGACTGGACAGAATCAGATTGGTTCTAATCGGCTGTGCAAGCACGAGGCCCTGACCTTTTCTGTCCTCTGTCAGAAGAGCAATACCGGCATCAATAGCCTGTTCAGGGGACTTAATTTTAATCTCTTTTCCCTTGACCTCAATCGTTCCTTCATCTATTGGATCGGCTCCGAAAATGGCTCTTACCGTCTCTGTACGGCCGGCGCCGACAAGTCCGGCAAGACCGAGTATCTGTCCGCCGTATGCCTCAAAGTTGACATGATCCAATACACCGCCGATCGTAAGATCCTTGACCTTAAGGAAGCATTCGCCTTTTTCTCCGAACTCCTTAGGGAACTGATTGTCCAGTGTACGACCTACCATGGCAGCGATAAGAGAATCATTATCCCACTCGGATATATCCTTTGTGGCTATATATTCACCGTCACGCATTACGGTAACTCTGTCACAGAGTTCAAACAGCTCTTCCAATTTATGTGATACAAAGAGAATTCCTATCCCTCTTGCTTTCAGATCGCGACAGGTCTTCATGAGTTGTACTACTTCCTTCTCACCGAGTGAAGAAGTCGGCTCATCCATGATGATGACCTTGGCGTCAAGCAATACCGCCTTGCCGATTTCAATCATCTGTTGGATACCCATACCGTAGGTACCGGCGGCCTTATGAACATCGACTTCCTGGCCGAGGGAACTCATGATCTCTGCTGCTCTTTTATGCATGCTGTCATAATCAAGCAGAATACCCTTTTTTATCCAGTTGTTGATAAAAACATTGTCCGTGACACTCAGGAGCTTTTCAATATTCAGTTCCTGGTATACACAGGCAATACCTTTAGCTTTTGATTCGTTCGGATCTTTAAACTTGCACACTTCGCCTTCGACAATGATTTCTCCTTCGTCAGGCTGATGTACACCGGTAAGCACCTTTATCAGTGTTGACTTTCCGGCTCCGTTCTCTCCGATTAATCCATGGATTTCTCCGGGTCTTATCGTAAGCTGCATATTACTGAGTGCAACTACACCCGGGAAACGTTTTGTTACATTTTTTAATTCGACTATATTTTCGCTCACTATATCACCTGCTTTTCTCTTGCATTAAGTTCGTGATATTTGTTGGATTAAGCTCCTTATAAATTATTCCGCTTAGGGGCTAAGCCCCTAAGCGGAATAGGCGCATCATTAAGATGTCTTAATTATTTTCCGAGATATCCGTTAAGAGTATCCATACGTGCCTGAGCATTGTCAGGTGTTACTACGTCAGCACCGGAGTCGATGAACGCCTCGAGCTGCTCGCCGTCGATTGCCTTGCAGCAAGCCTCAACAGCCTTGTAACCCATCTCGTATGCCATCTGAGCAACTGACATTGTCTCCTCGCCCTTAAGAATTGATTCGCAAGCGGAGAGAGTTCCGTCGAAGCCGAGGAATACTGTGTTCTTGAATGCCTCGTTTCCTGCAGCAGCACGTGCAGCAGCCTGAGCCATATCGTCGTTGTTAGCGCAGATGATAGCTACGCCCTCTGGATGGTTCTGCATGATAGCTTCCATAGCTGTAGTAGCCTTGTCAGCTGTACCGTCAGCATACTGAACCTCACCCTCGAGGAACTCACCACCAGCCTCGTTAACGCCGGCCTTGTATCCGTTCATACGGTCAGTGTTAGTCTGGTCACCCTGTACACCGGCGATCTCGATGCACTTAATGTCTTCCCAGCCTTTTTCCTTTGCAAGCTCAACAGCCTTGCCGGCACCGAGCTTAGCAGCTGCTTCGTTACCTGTACCTACGAAGGACTTAATTTCCGGAGCCTCAATCTTTGTATCTACAGCAAGGATTGGCTTTTCCTTTCCGGCGATTAATGTTGCTACCGTATCACTCTGAAGAGGTGCGATAACATAACCATCATAGGAGTCATCGTTAAGATCTGTCTCGATCATGTTCTGCTGCTCATCAAATGAAGTCTCTGATGGAGGGCCCTTAACAGTAACTGTTACGCCTTCATGCTCATCAGCATATGCATTAGCACCAGCCTGAACATATCCCCAGTACTCTGAAGATGTTGTCTTGAGAATAACGTCGATGTTGTAGCTGCCACCCGAAGCTTCAGCTGTTTCTTCTGCTGCTGGCTCTTCTGCAGGGGCTTCTTCACCGCCGCCACCGCCGCAAGCTGCCAGTGAGAATACAAGCAGTCCTGCGAAAAGTAATGCAAGTAACTTTCTAACTTTCATAATTACTAATCCTCCTTATAAAAATGTTGAAGCAACTTAGTCCAACAACTAAAATATAGCAAAAGTTAACTATTATCGCAATGATTATTGAAAAAATATCAATTTCGCAAAAATGGCTCTTTCACTTGGCATTTATATATTTGCAGTTGTCGCCTTTGCCTTTGTTATCAAGGGTTTGGTTGGTTTTGGCGACCCTCTGCTCTTTAACCCGCTTCTGTCCGTACGATTGGACAACAAGTATATTTCACCGGGATTACTGCCCGTATCGCTGCTTTTGAACGCGATTATCGTCTATCGAAGCCGTAATTCAATACACCCCGGGAGACTTCTTCCGATAATGTTTTGGATGGTCCTCGGCATCATCCCGGGCACGCTTTTACTCAAATATGCCACTTCCTGGATACTGAAAGTCGTGCTGGGCGTATTGATCATCCTTCTCGGTTTGGAAATGCTTACCAGGTCTGAAGAAACTAAATCAAAGCCGAACATATTCTTTATGGCAGTGATGAGTTTTTCATCCGGCGTCAGCGCGGCTCTCTTCGGCATAAACCTTCTCTTCCTGGTATATCTGGAGAGGACTACTACGGACCGCGATGAATTCCGTGGCAGTATATGCTTGGTATTTCTGATAGAAAGCATCTTCCGCCTGATTGTCTATGCGTTCAACGGCATAATTACGCCGTTTACGATGGAGATTGCCGCGATAGCACTTCCGGCCGCGTTAATCGGCACCTGGGTAGGCATGCAAATAGATAAGAGAATCGATGACACCCTCATTCGCAAACTGATTGTGTATGTATTTATAATCGGAGGAATAAGCACGGTCATAAGAGCCCTTATCACTCATTCATAGCTTTAAGAAGATGACATCAAAAAAGGAAGGCGGAGATTATTCCGTCTTCCCTATTATATTCAGGACGTACTGAATTAATTTACGATTGCAGGTAGAAATCTCTCAGACTCTCCATATCCGTAATTCCGTAATCGGACAAATGCAATTTGTCGTTAATAATCGCTATTCCCTCATACCACTTCATGAGCCCATCTATATTCGGCATTTCAACACCTGCTATATTACCTATCTGCTGTATAACGGCAAGCCCGTAAGGGAAATCCGCCGTAAAATACCTTGAGTGAAGGTCAGGGATGAGACGTGCCGCCTCCTTCGTGCTTTTATTATCATCCTTATCCTTTCCTCTTTTGTGCCTGTCTCTCCAGCGCTCTCTTCTTTCAGAATGGATATTGCCCCATAGACCTCTTCTTCGATTTCTGCGCCTGAATCCAACGCGTCCTCTTCCCTGCACTGCTTCAGACTCTGCGTTTACAGACGGAGTTCCGAGTCCCTTCAGTGACTCCTCCGTTGTTATCGCATGCGTCATTTCTTCGACAGTATTTGCACTGTAGAATTCCCTTTCCGACACTACATACTCGAGACCGAAATCAGGAAGCGCCTTGCATATCTCCTGTATCTCATCATCGCAGGCCATAAGAAGCTCGGACGAAGGATCATCCCACTCCTCATAGAACAGCGGAAGAGAATCGTATGTAACACCCGGCTCGTAATCCTTGAAGATTGTTTTGAGTCTGGCCGTATGAAGTATAGGGTTTGATGGCGTGAGAGTCAAAGCCATGAAACCCGGAAGTCTCACACACGGGATATCGTAAATACTTTCTATGAGTGCGCTGCACATCTCGGTCTTATCTGCCGGAAGCGCACCTATAAAGAGCTTGTCCTTATATCCCGAGCATGTAACTGACTTACCTCTGTCCTTAATACGTGCAATAGCAGGCACCCTGTCTATTCCGAAGAGGACATTGCCTCTTTCGATGCAGTCCTTAAATGCCAGTTCAAATCCGCCGTTGCCCGGCACAAATCCGATAATGGCATCCTTGCTTGCGTGCTCATATATTACTTCTGCAAGCGGAATCATCATGGTAGGCGGCATAGTGATCATTATCATTTCCGCATCTGCAAAAGCCTTCTCCGGATCGTTTGTAGCACAGCAAATATCACCCTCGTGAAGAACGTTTCCGTCATGATCGATAACGCTCAGGTGTTTGTCGAACAGCTTAGGATTTGAAGTTGATATAGTTACTTCGTGCCCCTTTTCTGCGCTGTGAACCGCAAACTGCGTTCCTATATTCCCTCCTCCTACAACGGTAATTTTCATTCTTCAGCCCCTCCGTCTCTATTCGACACTCTTTTATTTGATACTGTCGGCTGCCCTGGCTTGCTTATTAATCTCCTTAGCCTTATACATCAGTCTCTCAGCCTGTCCGAATATGTCGATTGTGCTGGCCTTAGAGTCATCGCAAGGTATGTATCCTACACTGATAGGTATTTCGTAAGGAAGCCCCTCTTCTTTAACTCTGTTATTGAGATTATTGGTGAACATACGAATAAGCACTTCGGGCTCAGGTATTCCGTTCTTTCTGGCAATCAACACGAATTCATCTCCGCCCCATCTGGCCACATAGCAGTTAAATCTTATCGAAAGCTTTTCAAGTTCACTTCCGATTATCTTTAGAGCCCTGTCACCCTCAAGATGACCGTACTTATCGTTAATAATCTTGAAGTCATCGCAGTCTGCCAGGAAGAAATACAGCGGATTGTCCGGCGCTGCTAATCCGAGATGAGTCCTCAAATACTTGTCCGCAACTCGGCGATTGTTCATGCCCGTAAGAGCATCGACATATATCAGCTTATCCTGGAACGCAATATAGAAGAGTACTATACTGATTAATAACGCAAGCTCCATGACAGGAAGATGCGGAACTGCCAAGTCTATCAAACCTGCAAGTATAGGCAAGAATGCAAATGACAGCAGATACATATACTCTTTTCTGACAGAAGGTGAGTGTGTGGCGAAGATTCGTTTGATAATATGTATTGCCGCATACGCCAGATAGAATAACCCCACAAAAATCAAAATGAAGTACAACGGGCCGCGCGCATAGCTGCCGTCGTCATCATAATAGTAAATCAGCCTTGTAAACATACTGGTGGATATGAGTAAGATGATTATCAGGAGCGGCATGAAATTCAAAGTATTAACCAGCTTGGAATGATCAGCTATATCCAGCTTAGCTTCAATGAACCTGAACCAAAAGAATGCACATGCACAAAGTGACGTGAGATTCACCAAAGTAAATATATAACCGGAGTTATAATCCTTCACATAATTTGCCCAAAGGCAGAGACCATTCGACAACACAAATGACAGGTAACATCCGATTAATCTCTTGTAAGAATTAACCTGCAGCTCCGTACCCATCTCGTACGACGTGCGATCAAGAATAATCCTCGCAATTACCGTACATGTTATTGTTACCAGAAAGTATGTCAGTGCTTGAGCTAAAGTCATAAAACCCCTGAAAAACAAAGTGTACTAATAAGGGTCAGTATACCATCTACCCATGTTTTATTTCTACAGATATTATCATTTATATATATACGAGCATTCCTTGCGCCATGCTGAGGAACTGTTTACAATAATAATATGAAAAAAGTGGTTTACAAATTCATTCGTTTTTGGGTTTGGCTGCTCTATCCGAAGATTGCAGTAAACGGAGAGGAAAACCTGTCTGACGGACCGACCGTGGTAGTCGGAAATCATGCGCAAATGAACGCTCCGATAGCATGCCAACTGTACTTTCCGGGCAAGTTCAGCATCTGGACAGCCGGTGAGATGATGAATCTCAAAGAAGTACCTGAATATGCATACCGTGACTTTTGGTCTGCCAAGCCTGCTTATATAAGGTGGCTCTACAAGGGGCTTTCCTATGTTGTAGCACCTATCTCTGTTTGCATTTTTAATAGTGCGGACTGCATACCCGTTTATCATGACAGCAG
>Ga0256406_1002306_pt1 | contig 27450 bp, 30 predicted proteins | sample RumenRJG_03DNA_FD_185986 | JGI IMG/M metagenome (GOLD analysis project Ga0256406, IMG submission 185986) | Bovine rumen microbial communities from Lethbridge, Alberta, Canada - RJG_03 | ecosystem: Host-associated > Mammals > Digestive system > Stomach > Rumen | place: Canada: Alberta | collected...
ATTCCCGTATATCGGGCTGAGAAGGCACTGAAGTTTATGACACCCCGTGTGGGTATCAGAGTGGCAGAGACCGTCGGTACGCTGACTGGTGACATGCAGTTCGGACCTTATAACGAGGACCGTGAGGATAACCAGGACGTGAAGATCACGCCACGCACCCTCTTCACATATCTGGGTAGCGTCGTGAAGAACTTCCGTCCCAACACCATCGTTCAGAGCATCTGGGGTCCCTCAGTGCTGCACGGTGAGGGTATGAAGAATACCGAACTGGCCCGCATGGTGCTTACCATGCTCACCCGCCAGATGGGTGACCATCTCTATAAGGAGCTCTTTACCGCCGTGCGTAACGCCAATGGCGATACCACGCACGATCTCTTCAACGGCTTTGACACCATTGCAAAGACCGAGATGACCGCCATCGAGGCTAACGTAGCTCAGGGCATCGAGGCAAAGCCTGCTGCTATCACCACCGCTCTTGGCAACAAGGTGGTCATTGAGGCCATCACCAAGAACAATGCCTATGATGTGCTTCGCGCCATCTGTAAGGCAGCCAACGAGCACCTCATGGATGAGGAAGAGCTTCTGCTTTTCTGCCCGAAGCACGTCGTTTGGGACTATGAGGAGGATTACAAGACCACCACTGGCGGTACTGCGTACAACCGCGAGTTCCACAAGTACGTCATCGAGGGCTTCGAGAACGTCACCTTCGTTCCGCTGTCATGTAAGAACGGCTCACCGTTCCTGCAGCTGACCACCAAGCGCAACATGCTCTATGGTGTCGACCAAATCTCTGATAAGGAGAATGTCGAGGTGGCACGCTTCAAGGCATTCGTGCTCCAGTTCATCGCCACGATGTTCTTCGGCGTACAGTACGAGAGCATCGACAAGGAACGTATCCTCTTTGCTACCATCGATGGCACTACCGCCATCTGATGAATAAGGTATCAGGGGTTGGCGGCTAAGGATTAAAAGCGTCGGGGCTGCCGCCCCACTTTCATTCACATCAAAAAACGAAAGAAAATGCCACAAGATTGTTCAAACGAGAAAACCCTGCTGCAGGATGTCAAGTTCTGCCAGGGTAAGAAGTCGCTTCCTGGTACAAAGAAGCGCGTATATTTGGCTGACATCCGTAATATCGTGAAGTTCCCGAAACTGGCAGACCGCTCAGCAGAGGGCGCTAAGCTCTCAGATGTCGCAACATATCCCGCTACTATCGCGTCCGGAGAAACCAATGTTGCCAACGGCTTCGTGATGGCTCAGGGAAAATGTTTTATTCAGGTGGACATTATTAACAATAATGGCCAACTGACATGTGAACCTCAGGGAACCTTCGGTTCGAAAACATACAAGAACACCTATAAAGGTAATGCTCCTGGTACAGAAGAGGAAGTAACAGGCTTGATTGCCGAACTTCTCAATGCTGAGGTTATTGCCGTGGTTCCTACCCGCACAGGTAAGTTCCGCGTAGTCGGTTCTGATGAGTTCCCTGCAGAGGTGAACCCCAATCAGGACACCGGCCAGGCTCTCACAGACACCAACCAGACGGCCCTTGAAATCGTTGCCGATGATGAGATGCCCGCTCCCTTCTATTACGGAAAACTTCCTGTATCAGATGGTGAGTTAGACTGCACAACTGGTGAGGTTACTGAAAAACCATAGAGCCTCATTTTCTCTATTCATACGAATTAATAAATAAAAAACCGGAGGCGGGATGCGGCAAGGTTGCCTCGTTCCGCCTTTTTAATTAGAAAAATATGAAGGGTATAGACAAACTTTTTCGAGCCAGAGTAGAAGAATGGCTCTCCAAGAAAAAGCACACTGAAGCCGAACTGGCAGACGGTGCAATGATGGTGCTGCAGTGCAACCGCAACCGCGCCATGTACAACACCATGATGCGAAAGCCTTCTCACTATGAGGAGAAAATGGTCTATGAACTGAAGAAACACCTGGCCTATCTTCAGAATGACATGAACCTTGAGGATGTGAAGAATCTAGAGAAACAAATCCTCCCTGTCATCGGCAAGGCCATCGCTGACACCGAGGAGGCCACTGATAAGGCTGCAGCAGCCCTCGGTGAGATTCCAGAGGATAGTTTCCTCCCTGCTCCGGCACTCTCTTCTGAGGAGCCATACAAGCAGACGGATGCCATCGTCGCACGCGGCAAGCGTACCGACCATGACACCCTTCCTGAAACCATCCGTGCCATCTGGGATAAGAACGCAGAGCGCTATAAGAAAATGAAGCAGGCACACGAGACCTGTAAGACCCTCACAGCAGCCTGCGACCGCTATGAGTTCACATCGGCCATTGCCGAACTGTGGGATGCCTATAAGAAAGACTTCGATACCTACGACCACTATGTGCTCGTTGACATCAATGAGGAAGCTGGTACTCAGACTCCTACAGCCGATGATGTACAACTGTCTGCACAGGACATCAAGGATATCAAGGCAGCTCGCCCATACATCTCCAAGAACATGCCCAAGTTGCTTGCCCTGGTTGCTGCAGCCAAGCAGGAAGGATTCAACGATGCACAGGCTAAGGAGCTGGAGAGTTTGCGCGACCGCATACAGCAGCGCGTCGACGTGCTGATCCGCACGAAACAGGTCATCACGGATGAACTCCGCCAGCAGCTGACGGAGGCTGATATCAAACTCGAGATTTCTGATTCAGATGGGCAGGGGCAGGAACATAGCGACGATACTCCAGCCACTGAATAAGTGCGCCTCTCAGTGCTATCTGGGTACTGGACTTCATACGCTCGGTCTCTTGAACTGGATTCTTCAGCAGACCGGGCGTGCTGATGTATATGTCAGCACCTTCAGCACCAGCGAGGCTTTCCTGAATGGCTTCTACAACCTCCGTAAGAAGAAACTCATTGGTCACAGCGTACTGTTAGCTGACCTGAAGGCCTCTAAGAAAACGCTGCATCTTTACCGTCTGATGCAGTCGTGCTTTGATTCCGTATATCTGGGGATGAACCACTCGAAGATCGTACTCGTGCAGAATGACACACACCTGGTGTCTGTCATTTCCTCACAGAACCAGACATACGGCGACCGTGCGGAATGTACCATGGTCACAACTGACCAGATGGCATTCTATGACCTCTACAGCGGATTGCGCGATATCGTGGATAAAAACTCAATACAACTCAATGGACTATTCAACAGAATTACTGAAAGAGATAACCAGGTGCGCGAGAACACTAATGACCCCATCGATGGTGTCTTTCCGTTTGGGTATTGATGAAGTGCAGCTTCATGACGATATCAACACCCTCGGGCATCCTGCCCGACGTGCCTACTACTCAGGACTGGAAGAGACAGATAAGGAACTGCGCCAGCAGCAGCTGGACCTGATGCGTGCCGGCAGCCCGTCAGCCATCACTGACTGTCAGCAGCGCATCGAACGCATCCTGAATGAAATAACCGTCTAAAAACAGATGCTATGCCACTGCCTACCAACCTCGATGATTATACAAAGTACATCGTAAAGAGCGATGAAGAACTCCTCGAAGAACGAGTGAGTCCTACCATTATCCAGCGGCTTCACCGCCTGCGTGGACTGTACGCCTATTGGCTCCAGTTCCCGGATAAGTTCGAGCGCGATATCATGCAGCAGGATATGGCACTCTTCAATGTGGGCAGGGCACAGGCTTACGATGACGTGCGCCTGGTGCAGATCATCCTGGGCAACATGCAGCAGGCAAGCCGTAACTTCATGCGGTGGAAGATCAACCAGGATCTGGAACAAGACCTGAAGGCAGCACGCCGTGCCGGAGAGCACAAGGCCGTAGCCGCCATCGAGAAGGTACGTGTGCTGAATAACCGCACCGATAAGGAGGATGAGCCGGATACGAACTACGACCGCATCCCGCTCTTTGGTGTCGTGTTTACCAGCAATCCCGCTGCGCTTAAGATTCCAGGCTATGACAATGAGGCCTCACTGCGTAAGGATATCCTCACGATGAACAAACGCTATAACCGCGAGATAGAAAAAGAGAAGGATTATACCGAATACGAAGAGGTGGAAGAGGATGGAACAGCAGGAACCGATATTTGAGCAGTACCTGAACGACGGCCAGGCATACATGCTGATGATGATGCCGCGCGACCTCGTTGCCGAATGCGGACGTGGCTTCGGCAAGGGTCTCGTGCAGGCAGGTCGCATCCTTACCGCTGCACAGCAGATGGAAGGATCCTGCGGCGCTGCCGTCTGTCCGTCCGTGAAACGTGGCCTGACAAACATCGTTCCCTCATGGATGATACACTGGGAGAACTGGGGCCTGCGGCGCGACCGCCACTATATCGTCGGTAAAAAGCCATGGAAAGCCCTCGGATGGAAGAAACCTATCTTCGAGCCTGCCAACTGGGAGAATACCATTGCATTCTACAATGGCTCCATCATCAACCTGGTCAGTCAGGACCGAAGCGGTACCAGTAACTCACTGTCTCTCGACTTCGTGGTTCTGGATGAAGCAAAGCTTCTCGACTTCGAGCAGCTGAAAGATGAGACGTTCCAGGCGAACCGTGGCAATCAGATGTATTTCGGCAAGTGCTATATGCATCATGGCATGACCATCACCAGTGATACGGCCATGACCAAGAAAGGATCCTGGTACTTCAGATATGAGGAACAGATGGACTCCGCTCTGGTTCGCGTCATCGAGGGATTGGTCAATCATATCTGGGTACTTAAGCAGAAGCTGAAAAATCACCCTGAACGTGCCATCTACTATGACCGTAAAATCAGAAAAGAGGAAGAGCAGCTGAACTTTTTCCGCTCCAAATGCTTGCTCTACTGTAAATACTCCAGCATTACGAACCTCGCCGTATTGGGGGCTGAATTCGTCAAGCGCATGAAGCGTGAACTGCCTCTGCTTACCTTCATGACGTCCATCATGTGCATCCGTGTGGGTATCTCCCTCGACGGATTCTATGGCGGTATGCGCGAGTCGGTGAACCTCTATACAGCACCGAACAATAAGGTGCTCCAGCTGGAAGCCATCAACAATGAAGGTGGCATTCCGAATGACTGTCGCACCGACGGCGATCTGGAGGCGGACAAACCGATTATCATTGCCTTTGATGCCAACGCGCTCATCAACTGGCTCGTGTGCGGCCAGGTAGGCGATGACGGCAAACTCCGTGTCCTGAAATCGTTCTTTGTCAAATACGACCGCAAACTGGAGGAACTGTGCGAGGACTTCATGGAGTACTACTATTACCATCGCACCCATCGCGTCATCTTCTACTACGATTCCACGTTCTTAGGTCAGGAATATGCGTCGTCAAGGGGGCAGAGCTTCGCCGCGATCATCAAGAGCATGTTCCGTCGTCATCAGTGGGCTGTCCGTGAAAAATATATCGGCAATCCTTGGGACCATATCAAGAAAAACGAGCTGATCAACCGTATGTTCCAGGGACGCGCCCAGCATCAGGTGCTCATCAACCGCGACAACAACCCTGATTTGCTCATCTCCATACAGTCTGCAGGTGTGCGTAACGGAAAGAAGGATAAATCGGGCGAGAAACTCGCAGAGACGGAGGAAGACCGCCTGGAGGCCCGCACCGATGGCTCTGATGCTTTCGACACCCTCTGCATAGGCGTGGAGCGTTATCCTGTGGCTTGGGGTCGTGGTGGTCAGGCGAACGAGTACCCTAACAGTTGAACTGAATCTTTCTTGTTCATGTCCAGAAAGCGTTCTGTGACTCGGATTAAATAATTAAACGTTAATATCACCGGCAGGTCTGCGTCGTGAGACGATGGCCTGTCTTTTTTTATGGTATGGCGCTTTGTGCTGTATGGCATTCCGTGCTTCAATATATATACTGCAAAGCGTGACAACCCATTTGTTCCCTCTCCTGACTTCACCGTCGTACCGAGGATAACATCCGTTCCATCACATTGTCTTCGGGTCTGCCGTTGCTGCTTCTTCGACCATGCAGGTCAGGTCTGCTGCCCATGGGCGTGTCTGCTCTTGGCGCTCTGCCTCTCATGCCTCATTTCTCACTCCTTTCGTTATCCGTGCTGGCGTTGATTTCCATTTCCTGATGCTTGCTCATTATTCCATGCTGCCGCACTACGTTGGCGACGTCTGATTGTTGTCATAACATTTTTCTGAGAACTCTCCAGCGTCAGGGCTGCTTTGATTTTTCCTTTGCAAAGGTAGGGGAAGCCCGTGCCCTGCAAGTACCGGTCGCAAACTCCCTATTTCTTCACAAAATTCCAACACGCTTTCCGCATTTTCTTCTTAACGCCAGGTAGTGGCTAAAGAAAATGTGGTTTTTCAGAATTTTGCTTGAAATTCCTTGCATCCAGGCACTACCACTTCCTACCTGTGTGAAGCAACGTAAAAATTACAAAAGCTCCCAGAGCTTCTAAGTTAAATCTCAAAAAATTAAAGTTATGACAACAATTATTCAGACATCGGCAATCAACTCTCAGTTCGGCTATCGCAGAAACAGAAGAGCAAGCAATATCTACAATGTAGTGATCAACGCTGAGGACGGAAACTATCAGGAGTACGAGATAGAGGCATCATCTGAGGCAGAGGCACATGCCAAGGCAGACAGCATCGCCCAGAGCAGCATGATCGACGTGACCTACATCGAGGTCTACAAAGTAGCTTAACGTTAACCCGATTAGATATATGAGATTATGGAACAGAAGTTATTCATCCTGGTTAAGACCGAGAAGTCCAACAGGTCAGAGAACAATGTATGGGTCGTCAGCACCCGCAGTTACAAAAAGAAGTACTGCAGAAATGCCCTCACGGCACTCAGGTACGCCTTCATCCTTAAGAAGCAGACAGGCAGGGACATCGCCCAAGACGCTTTCGACCGCCTCATTCAAGAGATTAAAATCCGTAAGTCACAAACAATTTCAAAACAAGTACAGTCATGAAAAGAAACAGTTCAACAACAGTCAGCGGTACTGACCGCATCGTCGGACAATTCGCCGACATGATGATCGAGACCATCACCAGCCTCCAGAACGGATGGCGAAAGACATGGATCAGCACCACCGCAAACGGGCGTCCAGTAAACTTCGGCGGACGCGAGTACAACCGATTCAATGAATTCTTCCTTTACCTGCTCTGTGAGGCGAAGAGCTATCAGTATCCGGTCTTCGTCACGATCAACAAGGCCAATGAGCTGGGAGCGTCCGTAAAGAAAGGTGAGAAATCAGCTCCAGTGCTTTTCTGGAAGCTCTACATCAAGGATGCCAACGGACGGAATGTCACTGAGGACGATTACAGGCAAATGTCACATGCTGACCAGCGAGCCTGCGACGTCCACCCTGTACTGAAGTACTACAACGTGTTCAACGTGGAGCAGACGAACCTCGCGGAGGTGCAGCCTGAGAAGCTGAAGAAACTCGTTGAGTCCAAGTTCGCCGTTCCTGAGCTGCGTAGCACGGACGGTATGTACGATAACCCGGAGCTGGATGCCGTCATCGATGAGCAGACATGGGTATGTCCCGTCGCCTGCAAAGAGCAGGACAGGGCTTTCTACTCGCCCGCTACCGACTCCATCACGCTGCCGTTGAAGCAACAGTTCAACCTCGGTGGTTCCGAGGATGATGTTTTCCTCGCTGGGCAGGAGTTCTATTCGACGATGCTGCATGAGATGGCTCACTCCACTGGCAGCAAAAACCGCCTGAACCGCCTTGGAGGCAGTGCTTTCGGCTCTGAGGACTATGCCAAGGAGGAACTCGTGGCAGAACTCACGGCAGCGCTTATAGGCCACAGCCTCGGTTTCAATACGAGGGTTCGCGAGAACAATGCGGCGTATCTCTCCAGTTGGCTGAAAAGCCTTAAAGAGGAGCCTAAGTTCCTGGTCAGCGTACTGTCTGACGTGAGCAAGGCTGCTCAGATGATTGAAAGTTCATTGTTTCACAAGGAGGTGGCTTAGGCTGCCTCCTTTTTTAATCCGCATCGCCATGCTGAAGTACGCATTGTTCGACTACGTTCCGAACCGGAAGCTGAGTAAGGCTTCATTCGAGTTGCAAGATCTGCACCGTATGATCCTTGGATTCAAGGATGGCCGTAACATTTACACACGATGGGCTGCAAGGCTTTTCGCCCGTGCACTGTCAGCAATGGATCTGTCGGATACGGTCATTGTCTGCATACCTGCCAGCACTCGATATTCTAATGTCAGACGCTGGAAACGTTTCTCTGACATCCTCTGCCGGTTGACAGGAGCCATAGACGGCTTCGACCGCATACAGGTAAGCGGTAGCCGCAAGCGGGCTCATATCACTGGTGACTATGAACTGGCTACGAATATCAAGCACTATGTGCATATCGATGCAGAATATTTCCGTGGCCGTAAAGTCCTGGTCATCGATGATATATACACCACAGGGCAGTCGTCAGCTGCATTCATAGCAGCTATGGAATCTGCAGGTGCAACTGTCACCATGGCTATGTTCCTCGCTAAGACAAAAAGGTACAGGGTCTGAAAAGGTCCGTATTTCGGACCCTGTATAATAGGTATTGCGCCTATCGTACCCCGCCCACCCTGGGCCGTGCGCTTTGCTTATGCCCGGTGAACGATAGGCGCAATGGGGCAAAGCCCCGTTTTTCTATGGTCCCACCCTCACTCCCCTGCGCACCTGAACGTTCATAATTCGACACTGTCAGATGAACAGACAGAGTCATTCACGTTCCCCATACAGGACGCGCACACTGCCACCACGCCCCTGCTGCCAGTACCATTGCTCCGCTCCGTTGCGCATGAGATGCCGAGAGAGCCTTATTGGCTGAGATGTGGTGGTTCGCATCGAAGAGAGCATGATATATCATCACGCACACATCGATGACGTGCCAAGGCACCACCGCCACGTCTCAGCCAGGCACACCCGTCATCTGATGCTCCACTATGCTCCACGTAGGTATTGGCTACAGGGGCGGATGGCATAGTGCCACCCTGTATGCACGTATTGCTGCGTGAAGGTGCTTGCCTTGCTGTGTCCTATAGCTGGCCACGACCGCGGATATGGTTCGGCTGACTTGTTCGGCAGCGACACAAGGCGGCAATTGCCATAAGTAAAAAGTCGTTACATATTCCGCTAAGACAAAAAGGGCAATTGCCTCGGGAGCGTAGGGCGGTGGGGGCTGCTGAAGCAGGCGCTTCGCTCGTTTTCCGCGCTCAAACCTCTAAAGTGGGCTTTTTATCGAGGTTTTCGCGCGGGAGATAGTGGAATTTTTGTAAAAAACGACCCAAATTGCCACTCTCCGAGATGACAATTCGGGGCCCAAAGCGGAAAAACGGGGTCACTTGCCTGTCGCCCATGGGCGATTGCCTCCCGTTTTGGTTGAAAAATGAAAAAGTCTGCAGACAGTGCATTTCTTTCGAAAAAAATGCTTACCTTTGCAGCCATGAAGGCAAATAATGAGGAGCTACAGTTTTTCTACAAAGTGAAAGATATCTTTGAGGCCAACGGTTTCGTATGGCGCGAGGACGTCGAGGGCGGTTTTCTTTGGTGTGACCGCGATGACAGAACTGGTCTGGCATGGATGTTCTTTCTTTATGCTGATGCTATTACGTTTATTCTTGGTGTTAATGGGTTCCAAAGAGGAGCTATTTGCATGGATGAAGGTGCCTTTTTCCATCTTTATCAAGAAAGCGGTGGAAAAGGATCATCTGTTCTTGATATGACAAAGGATGATTTGTCTTCAATACTATCACATTACTGGGATATTGTTAGAAACAGGATAAATTCAAAGAAAGAAATATGATAAATAGTAAAACTAATCAAAAGGAATCGCTTCACGAAGCAATTGAAAAATATAATGAAGCTATTTCCGACCAGATGCAGCCCGTTATAATAGCATTTTCTAATTTTTTAAAAAAAATTATACCCAAATATTTTGGCTTATGAAAAAAGTATTTATCATTATGATGATGGCTCTGATAAGAGTCGGTGCTTATGCACAAAATGGTGTTTATTGCAAGCCTTTAATGCATGCAGCAGTATCAGAAGCAAACTACTCCGGAGATATAGTTATTCCGCAGACGGTTGAAATTAGTGGCAATACATACATTGTCACATCAATTTCTGATTATGCATTCAGAGGCTGTAAAGAAGTAACTTCTATTAATATACCTAATACTGTCACAAGCTTTGGTGCTTATGCTATGGCAGGATGCTCATATAAAGAAATCATACTGCCCTCTAGGGTCATGGATATAGGTATAGGTTCTTTGCACACCGAGACACTTGAAAATATTATCGTCAGTGAGGACAATACCTATTTTACTTCAGAAGATGGCATACTTTACAATAAGGAAAAGACTATTCTATATCAATACCCTTGTGCCAAGAAAACTGATATTTGCGTGATACCTGAAGGGGTAAGAAAGTTTGTGTCCAGTTCTTTTTCTGGATTGCAAGCTCAGGAACTCGACTTGCCTTCTACTTTGGAATGGCTTGCAGATTGGAACCTGATGCAGACGCCAAATCTTGTCAAACTCATAGTTAGATCGAAGAAAACTCCTTGGTGTCACAACAGCTTCAATAAGACTCTCTGCGAGAACTGTATATTATTCGTTCCGGATGACGTTATTGAGGATTATAAGAATCATGAGGATTGGGGATCGTTTAAAGATATAAGACCATTAAGCGAAGCATCATCTGTTTCTTCGCCTTCAGCAAATAAAGCAAGGATTAAAGCAGTTTATGGATTGAATGGCAGCAGAAAGGAAAGTGTAACAAAGGGGATTAATATTGTAGTAAAAGAGGGTGGAAAATCTTCGAAAATAATAAAATAATAGCAATTTTACACAAATAATCCCGAATTTCTTTGGAGGTTCGGGATTTTTTTGTACCTTTGCCCTCGGTTCAAAGATAGTGGTAGACCACTCGGCAGGGCGCACGTCAGACGCTCAGCTATAACAGCCGGGCATTTTTTTATGCCATCAGAGTCGTTACTCGTAACATACCTCTACGGCTGCCATCTCGAAAGAAAACGATTGCCCTCTGGGTGAGTCACTATCTTTGAACCACGGGATGTGCAGCCGTTTCTCTGTCTCTGCGCCAGTGCGGTACGCTGGTAGGTTCAAAGATAGTGCAATATGCAACAAACAACAATCAGATTTGACGGAGCGCTGCAGGTGCAGCAGCCCGTCGACGTGATGGCACCGGCACGAAAGGCGGTGAAAGTAGTAAACAAGTGGCTTGACTCAAAGAGCGAGTTCTATAGCCGTATCCTCGGACAGAGCATCAGCTGGCGTAAGGCACTGCGCATCGGTGTGGTTCTGCCCCTTCTCGTAGTGATTGTAGCCATTTGCGTAATTGAAGCACCTGTGGTGGCTGGTACCAGCCTAGCGAGTGCAGGATGGATCGTGTACAGGTTGAACAAGGAAGAGGAGGTGAAGAGTGATGAATAAGATGACACTTACCCCAGAACTGACGGAGGCTCTTTGCAACTTCTGTGGCGATGTGTCCATGATGGAGAACAACGTGGACCTGATCAGCAGCGTGGAGGATCACCTGATTGATGAAGAAACCAACGAGCCCGCCAAGGTGCTCGACACTCTCAAGTCGCTTCGCAACCTGAAGCGTGATATGACAGATATATTGAAGGCAATGAGAAAAGCAGAAGGAGTATGAAAGAGATGAGTGATAAGATGAAAGATAGCGTGAAGAAATGGCTGGAGTCGCTCGATGAACAGGAGCGCTGTCAGGTGGAAGTGCTGGATGCCTACTTCACGTTCCGTACGAACATGCCTGGTGAGGATCCCGGCTTCGGCAAGGCCTCAGAGGAACCGAAGACTACGGAGGATATCATGGATGACCTCACGCCGATGATGACCATGAGCAAGGATGTGGTGGCTGGGTATATGCGTTCCCACGAATACGGCTTTACCACTCTGCCCGACGGAACTGTCAGGTGGGCCATCTGGCGATACATGGATGTAACCGTTCTGACGTGAACATACATTAATAATTTTTGGAAACATTTGTGCCGGTGGTGCGTCGTGATGATGCGTCACCGGTTTTCTCGTTGTATTTTTAGTTTGAAGGATGTCTTTGTACCTTTGCCGAAAAGAAAAGATCGCAATGGAACATGTCAGTCTTTCATCACTCAACGGCAAGATATATTTCACTTCGGGGATGCCCGATGTGACAATACCCGGTACTGACGGAACACCGGAGCTGGTGACTGTCACCTGCGATGGTGAGCAGCTGCTGCAGGAATCGCTCTGGCCAATAAACAATGTCATCACACTTTCAGATCTCGGAGAGCTGATGGAACCGTATGCCAGGAAGCAGCTGGTATGCAGCGTTTCGATATCTGCCGACAGTTCCTCTTCTGCCTGCACCGTCCTCTACGCCATGGTCGATGTGGGCATCAGTGCCCAGGAGTTCTACACCGGCTACTTCCTCTCCATCCTGATGGGGACGAAGATCACCGCAAGCGGACGCCGCGAACTGTTGTGGTACTATGGCAGCGACTTTGCCTCAGTCGTCGCCGAATATGCCGACGGCACAACAGGATCCTTCTCGGCTTCTACTGCCGGAGGCAGCAGCACATATACTTGCATCGATGTGAGCCCCGATAACTTCGTGACCTCAGGAAAGCAGCTGGTGGCATACACCGTTATAGCCGGAAGTCGCAGACAGCGCTTCGAGATGGACTTCTCAGAACCTGACTGTGCGCCTATCCTGGAATTCTACAACTCCTTCGGTGTCTGGGAATATATGTACTGCACGGGCACGCATCATGTGGGTAGCGACTTCAAACGCTCTCAGGCTCGTGTCGGCGGCAAACTCAGGAACTATAAGATTGAGGAAACACGAACCTTCAAAGCTGACACCGGCTTCCTGAATACGGCAATGGCCAACTGGGCAGAAGACCTGTTCCGCTCTGATGAGGTGTATGTGGTTAATGTCGTGAACGGCAGCGTACAGGATGCCAACGGCGGTAAGGAGGTTGTATTGTCCGACTCGAAGTCGGACAGAACCAACGAGGATGACCACATGCCGCGCTTCACCTTCTCGTACCAGTATGCGCAGCGCATCCAAAACGTGCTGCAGATGGACCGCGTCGGACGTATTTTCGACAACACGTTTGACCATACCTTCAACTAGGATGAAAGAGGCTTTACATATCAACGACGTGCTGAAGCTGCTGGATAAGGCAGGCAAGGAGCGTAGGAAAGTCAACGTCAGGGCTTGGAAAAAGGATGGCAACGAGGTTGACTATATCGGATGGCTGCCGCTCACCGGCCACTGGCGAGGTGGCATCCATCGCCTGATGAATCCCCAGAATGGGCAAGTGAGAGCCGTCATTGACGTGCTGATTTATGAGTTTAACGGACATACAGTATATCTATGAACGAAGAGAATAAGCAAGAGATGGTGCCAATAGGGCGCCGACCCGGATGGACACGATACTGCGTTGCCCCTGCAGGCGTGGTAGATATCGCTGAGGAGGGCAGCCCTGCCACAAAGTACCAGGAGAGCCGCGTCATTGTTCAGGATTTCGATGAGAAACTGAATACCACACCCATCACCATCGGCAAGCAGAACTACGAATATGTGCCTTATGGCGATGATGACCAGCTGCCGTTCAAGGTGATGCAGCGCATAGGTGAGAACATGGTGACCTCGCAGTGCCAGCTGTTCAACGTGCAGGCCTGCTACGGTCAGGGCGTGCGCTTCATCGACCGCGACACCCGCGAGGACACACAGGAAGCGGACATCCGCTCCTTCTGCCTCAGGAACTCGCTGCACGAGCTGTTCCTGGAGCAGGCCACGGACATGAAGTTCTTCTTCACCTCCATCACGAAGATCATCCTCTGCCGTGACCATAGCCGGATAGTGAAGGTGCGCCACAAGGAGATGTGCTACTGCCGCTTTGCCCGTCTGGCAGGTAAGAAGCGCTTCGAATATGTGCTGTATGGTGACTGGCGCGACGGTGCTCCAGACCCAAACGATATCGAGGTGCTGCCGATGCTTGACTTCTACGACCCCTTGGGCGACCTGATGGTCCGCATGGGTAAGGAGGCCGACCCCATGACAGGCGAGAAGCGCAAGGCACCGAAGGACGGCACGGACTGCGAATTTGCCATCGTTTGCCGTATGGCTACACCTGGCAGGCAGATCTATTCCAGACCCTACTATTTCTCTGCCTTCCGCGATTCATGGTTTGATATCTACGAGCTGATTGGCATCGGCAAGCGGTTCATGATCCAGAATACATCAGCGCCACGCTTACAGATTGAAGTGCATGATGACTATTGGGATGTTGTCTGTGACAATGATGGTATCACTGATGAAGATGAGCGCAAGGCACGTATCAAGGAGGAAAAGCAGCGTATCATCGACTTTGTATGCGGTCCGAAGAATGCAGGTAAGGCACTCATCAGCGGCTACTACGTTGACCCCTCAGGCAAGGAGCACTCCATGGTTCGTGTCATCAACCTGAACCAGGGAAAGAAAGAGGGTGGCGATTGGGCCGACGACATGCAGGAGGCAGCCAATACCCTGTGCTTTGCTTTCGGTGTACATCCTAATTTAATTGGAGCCACACCAGGAAAGAGTCAGATGAACAATTCGGGCTCAGATAAGCGCGAGCTGTTCACCATGAAGCAGGCTCTTGAAAAGCCGTTCCACGACGTGATGATGAAGCCTTACCACGTCATCCTCCACTATAACGGCTGGAGCAAAAACGTGACTGTCGACGTGCCCATGCTGATGCTCACCACCCTCGATGAGAATAAGGATGCAGAGAAGGTGACTGCTGATGACGGCTCCACAAGGAAGCTGGAGAATATGAAGGATATCCTGAATCACGGATATACCAGTGATGAAATGATTGATTTAATTAAGAGCCTGATCTATGGAGATAACTAAGCAAGAATTTGAAGCGATACTGAGTGTTGCGACGTCCTCCCATGTGGAGGTATATGAGAAGGTGGAGCCACATTTTTCGGCTTCATATGACGAATGCAAGGCTGACGTTCTCGGAGATGTGGGGACGTCAGCCGCTGAGGGAGAGAATAATGAAAAGCTGACTGTGGCCGTGAAGCAATGGGTGGCTATCCATGCATTCCTCGCCGTGTTCCGACAGCTCGACCTGGTACTGACTCCCACCGGCTTCGGCGTGGTCAGTTCCAATCAGATGGCTCCTGCATCTAAGCAGCGTGTGGACGCCCTGATCGGCCATCTTCGTGACAGTGCGCTGCGGGCTCATGGTGAACTCCTCTTCCATCTATGTCATGTGGACGGTTGGGGTGCAACTGACCAGGCTAAAGAGAATATCGATACGCTATTCTACGACTTCAGGATGCTACAGAAGATGCAAGGCCCTGCGGCTTCGCATCTTGAATGGCAGGCTGCACAGCGGCTCATCAGCGAGGCCGACGAAGCACTGCGCCTGAAACTGAGCAACCAGTATATGGACGCACTCCTGAATCATGTGCGCTGCGGCACGGTGACTGTCGATGACAAACCGGTCATCTTCCTGTGCAAGCACATCATCAACCTCTGGATTGCCGGTGATCAGGAGGCCGTCAAACTGAAGATGCGCCGACTGTTGAACATGCTCGACTCTGACTTGGAGAAATATTCCATATATGCTGAACACGGATATCCTGTAAACCATCATGAGACTTTTAAGAACACTCCGGACGCACCGGCCTACATTTTTAGCTGATGGCTCGATAGACCTCTATGCGCCCACTTCATGGCAGAAGATGACACAGCAGCAGCTGCGCTATGTGCTGACTCTGCTGTCATTGTTTGACAACTTGGCAACAGTCAAAACGTATATGCTTATCCGGCTGAGCGGCATACATATCGAAGGCTATACCGTGCGCACTTCACACGATGAGCCGCAGAGCTACCGCTGCTGGTTCCGACCTGCATGGTGGAAGCCTCGCCGCTGGTTCACGCTGCAGGTGTGGCAGGTGCAGAGCTTCATCCGGCAATTCGACTTCATCGATCCGTTCGACGGCATGGATGTGCGGCTGGAGCGCATTCACGGCTGTCGGGCGGTCGACGATATCCTGGACCACTACCCGTTCGGTGACTACCTCCTGGCAGAACAATACTACCAGTTGGCTGTCAGCAGCGGCAAGCCGGAAATGATTGAACGCCTAGCTACGTTCCTGTATTTGAAGCGTAACGGCAAGCATCCTAAGCGACTGTCACTCTCTCCTGCGGAACAGATGGGTACTCTGCGCTGGTTTGCCCACATAAAAAGCGTATTCGCTGAACGTTGGCCGCACTTCTTCAGGAAGGTGGATGCAGATGTCGAAGAGCTGGACATTGACCTGATGGGCGCCATGGACGCACAGATCCGCGCACTTACCGAGGGTGACATCACCAAGGAAGAGACCATTAAGGCCCTTCCCTGCTGGCGTGCACTGACTGAACTGAATGAGAAGGCCCGAGAGGCCAAGGAGTTTCACGAGAAATACGATAAGAAATGATATTCGACGCACTTGAATACTTTAAGACACTGGGTAAAAAGAACCGTCTGTGCAAACAGCATGGCTTCAAGCCAGTATTCTGCTCGGGCCCCGACAGCATCGAGGGTGTGATGCAGGAGTTTCAGAAAACGGCCAATTTTGTGATGATCGATGACACCACTGACGGGAATACGTTCAGTGAAGGCGTCTCTTTCTTTCAACGCCGTGTATATACTGTGTTCATCCTTGCTGCATACCGCTGGGATGACATGGAAGACCGAAAGGCAAAGTTGAATTTGTGCAGGGAGATCTTCAAGCAGTTCGTTCGCCGCATGATCTGGGACAGGGCACAGCTTGAGAATGAGGATAAAGATGATGACTTCACTTTTCTCAATGTCGAGAAGATATATTCCAGGGAGTTCGGACGCTATACCATGAATGGTGTTACCGGTCTCTACTTCATGGTAGAGAACGATGAGCCGGAATCGATGGAATATGAGGATGAACTCCAGATGGAAAGTGAGTGGGATATAGATTAATGTACGACGATGGGAGCACATGCTGAGCGGATGAGGGCGCAGGAGCGCGGCGGCTATGGCCGTGGCAAACTCTATCACTTCACAAAGGAGCAGATAGAGCAATACGAGCGTGGCTGGTCGAGAATGATGATCGATATCTGGAGAGAGAAAATCATCCAGCTGAACATCACCGACTCAGGCGCCCTGCAAGGATCACTCCAGGAACTCGTTTCAACGGGGCATGTGAGCACCATCGAGCACAAGTTCCTGCAATACGGTCTCTTTGTAGCTGCAGGTGTCGGCAAGGGCTTCGCCCATGGTAACGGCGGCAACCTGCTCTTCATGGGCGATAAGTTCCGCGAGGGCAAGCATGAATACGGCGCCCGTCAGGTGGGTGCCGGACTGTCGGAGGAACACATGAGAAGCCCGAAGTTCAAGGAGGTGACCGTGCAGCGTGGCCCGAATGCCGGCAAGCGTGCTGCTCTTACCTCCGGAGAGAAACGCATGCCCCGCGACTGGTTCTTCAAGAAATACTACTATAGCATCCGTCGCCTGAACCTCACCGAGGCTGAGTTCTACGGCAAGGCATACCAGGGTCTGATGTCCTCGTTCCTCGACGAACTATTCACAGGAACCATCCGGAGCAACCGCTTCTAGGTATTTTTATACCAGGCACGATTTTCATAATTTCGCAGAAAAATAACAGATATGGCAAAAAAGACGCTTGCAGAACTGCAGTCGATGTTCAATACGATCCATGATGAGAGACGGACGCATGCGAACACAGCGGAGAGGATAGGTAACGCTTTCCTCGCCATATTGCCATATCTTGGTGAATACCTCAGGAAAGACCAGCCTGAGACGCTGGAGTACCTATTGACCCTCCTGAATGGTGCCGTCATCGGCAACAGTCGCCAGATAACCCTCAATCCCGATGGCAGCATCACCTGCGGCAGCATCTACGTGGAGGGAAGTGCCATCTTCGAGGAACTTGTTATAAACAAACAGTCCGTCAACGAAGGTGACCAAGTGTTCTCTAACAGAGGTATCATTGAGATAGTTGACCAGACCTCTGCTAACCAGTTTCGTCTTACTTTCCGGAAGGAGTATGAAAACGACAGGATCTCATTCAAAGAGAATGACTGTCTGAAATGCAAGATCAATAATCTCGATACCGAAGGCACGGACTTCACAAGCTGGTTCCGTGTTCTTTCGGTTGACTACGAGAATAACACCGCAGATGTCATCCTCTATCCTGACAACGAGGTTCCGGGTGGTCACAACTATGCGCCCATCGAGGGGGCTGTAGTGGCCAGATGGGGAAATCCAGTCGAAACAGACAGGCAGCAGATGTTCTATCTGAGTTCCACAGACGGCATCTTCGCCTTCCTGCAGGGTGTCACAAAGCCTATCATCAATGATGTAGGCAGTAATGTGACCGCCTATATAGGACTTCCCAATGACATTCCAGCAGTCCAGAAGCTCATTCGGGATGGTATGCTGCAGCGCAACAAACCTATCCTGTATGCAAAGACGGCCGTAGTAGAAAACCTGATAACCGTAAAGCACGATGGTTCACCTGACTATATCCAGCGCGAATGGGACTCGTGGGATAATGAAAAACAGTATATCATGGGCTTTGACAGTACCGAAGAGCGGTATGTCCAGGATAACTGTTGGCATGGTGGTTCCCTTTGGCGCTGTATCGTACCTCAGGCACGAATTGGGGTGGAACCGTCGCTGATGAACACAGACTGGGCCTGCATACGTAGCGGCGGCCTGGTGCTCGATATAGAATCAACAGAAGGTGACTGGTATAATGGTGATAAGAATTTCACCACTATCTTAGTGGCAATGTTGGAACATGGCGACCTGATCATATCAGATGAATATATAGAGTCGGTTGTGTGGACCCGTGAGTCGGGTGATGCTGCAGCCGACGAAGCATGGAACATCAACCAGGCTAAAAAGCCACAGTCGATGTCGCTGAGCGTGACATACAACCTTGACCACCCGGAGAGGTCCGACATACCAGTAGAGACAGGCTATGGCAGCAAGTGCGGCTTCCGCTGCACCGTCATGATCGCTGGCAAACCGATAACGAATATACACAACATACAATGAAACTAAGGAAAAAAGAAGGTAATATCATACACCAGCCGCTCGACCCGCTTTTCTCGATGCAGGAGTTGTTCGGATCGCTGCAGCAGAAGTACGATGCTGTCGCAGGCACATACATTGCCGACCGCACTAAGACGCCTATGGTGCTTAAGCCACAGTTCTCTGTATCGGACAAGGAGGGCAAGATATCGGGCGATCATACCGCCGAGCTTGTCAACGTCGTCTGGGCGATATCGGCAAAGGTAGGTAAGAGCGCTCCTGTGAAGGGCACGCACTACACGATAGACGAGAAGACGCATGCCCTGACGCTGAAGTTTAACCTCGACCCTGACACGGCAGGCACCGTAATCTTCGATGCCGACTTCATCGACCCGCGGCGCAAGGACGTGATCAAGGCGCACTGGAAGGGTTCGCTGTCGTGCGTCTCGGCAACGGAGTGGCGCATGACTCTGCAGACGCTGTGGCCGATGCGCACGGACCTGGTACCATGGAAGGACAGGGGGACGTTCCAGATACCGGTGCAGCTGATGAACGGCGCCACCAAGGTAAAGGATGATGCCAGTGTGTACCGCTGGCAGGTGTTCGAGGACAGCGAGTGGCGCGACGTGGACGTCGAAAAGGATTTCTGGTGCAGGGGCGGGGCTGCCACGAAGGCGCTCACCGTTGAGCAGAGGTTCATCCAGCGCATACTGATCAGATGCCTGGCATACCCCAAGGACAATACAGCAGAACTGCAGGCGGCTGCATTCTTGCTGCGCAGGTTCTACGGATACTATGATGACGACCTCGACATACTCGAGGGGCAATATATCTTCCCGGAGACGTCACGCGCAGTGGCTGAAGCCTACGTCGTAAACAGGCAGGGCGGACGCATACCCGCTCCTGAGCAGTATTTCGACATGGAGATACTCTACAGCCGAGGCGACGGCACTTGGTGGCATGTGGCGCACGGCAGCAGGGGCGAGGTTCCTCGCTCCATGTTCCCCGTCGACGCTACGATGAAGCACCAGTTCGGGTGGCTCACGCGCGAGATATCGGCTCTCTTGCCATTCACCATCAATGGAGAGGTGTTGACGCTTGACGGCGAAATCCTCGTGGGGCATCACCCTGTCATAGACAATGATTTCGAAGAATAAGATATGAAGTACTTTATCATTCCACAATCGATTGCGGATGCACTGGGCATCACTGCCTACCGCTATGGCAATGCTGCCGACGGATACCTTGTAAACATCGGCGACCTTGCAGTATACGGCATGGAGAAGGCACTGTCGGAAGGTGCCAGGGAAGTGTCGGAGAGAGAGGCAACAGAGTTCGTTAACAAAAACATGAGATAATATGGGACAACAGATAAGCAGAATCAAGAACCTCTTCAAATATGAGGACGGTGATCAGATCACTCCCCGGATGGGAGTGAGCATCGACGAGGGCTTCGGCCTTACGCAGTATTGGGACGAACAGCAGGGCAAGGTCGTCAACACCGACTTCACCAAGCACCCTGCCACTCTGTACCCGCTGCCGTACTCCTCGAAGAGGGGACAGTATATACTGCCGGAAACGCAGGGGCAGCAGTGGTATTATAACAATCCCGAGACGGAGACTGCAGGAATACTCGACGGGAACGGCAACGTGAAGGCAGCCTACGCCAGCCTTTTCGAGAAGACAACCATCGTCATCAGCGGTGCTACCTATCCAGCCCTGAAGATCAAGGGCAACCTCTGCAGCGCTCAGGATCTTACCGACAAGCACATCTATTACAAGAGTACTTACAGGGGCAAGCCTTTCACGTGTTCAGAGCGCATCCCTGTGCAGACCACTGTAGGCAATGCCAAGGAGGTGCTCATATCGCTGACGACCGAAGACGGCAGCGGCAGCAATGTACTGTCGAACACCAACAGATGGGTTGAGATGACAGCCGTCCTGCAGCGTGCAGGCGCAAGCATCTCGGGTGCCACATTCCAGTGGCAGAAATGGACTGCCGGAGCGTGGACTAACGTCACAAGCCAGCTGGGCGTGATAGAGGTCCTTTCGTCAAACAAGATAAAGGTGTACGGGGCAGGTGTCGACGGAGAGGAAATCTTCCGTATAGTCGCCACACATGATGGTGAGTCATTGTATAAGACTCAGCAGCTGACAGACATCGCTGATCCTTACTACATATATGACGGATGCAGCCAGGCCGGCGATGCCGTCGAGGAGGGTGTGGATGTCACATTCCACCCCGTAGTGTATGACCGTACGAAGAACGTTCCGGACACTACGAACACCTGGTCTTTCTCATATCAGATGCTCAACATGGTGACAGGCGCTCAGGTAGGATCTGTCGCCACTGGCTCGTCATTCACAGTTTTACACACCGTGCTCGACGAGGAGAAGGGCGTCTCGGTGGTAATATCAGCAAACAACGAATAAATGAAACTTCGTAAAGTAAAGGATCTGCTGCTGGCTCCGAAGGATGCCGAGGGGCTGTATCTTGTGGTCACGCCCTCCCAGTTGGTGCTCGACAAGGATACCAACTGGAAGGACGGCCGCAGTGCGGTAAGCATCGAGGTGTGGCGACGAAAGGGCAATGCCAATCCTACACAGGAGGGCATGGGTGACTATTCGGTCAGCGTGTTCAAGAACGGATCGTCAACAGTGTCCGTGCTGAAGCGCAACACTCCGAGCTTTTCCGTATCTGCAGCCAAGACGGACAAGTCGCTGGAGATAGTCCTGATTAAGGGCGATACCAAGGTTGACACCAAGACCGTGACTGTTAGCAAAGACGGCAAAGACGGCACAGACGGCACTCCAGGTGGCAACACGGCGACCGTTTACCTTTTCAGGCGCAGCGCGTCGGCCATCAGTGCCATCGACTGGTCGGCGACGCTGACCTATACGTTTGCCACCCAACGGCTCGACTCGGTGCCTACAGGCTGGACACTCAACAAGATTCCTTCTGGAACTGACCCCATCTACGTGACAGCAGCCACCGCCTACAGCACCGGGGCTACAGACACGATAGCCGCCAGCGAGTGGGCCACGCCCGTCCTGTTCGTCGAAAACGGCGAGCAGGGCGAGCATGGTCTGAACTCGGCACCCGTTTTCCTTTTCAAGCGCAGCGCGTCGAAGCCCAGCAAGCCGACGACCACGCTGACATACACCTTCGCGACAGGCAAGCTCAGCGGCTCCCTGGCTGGATGGTCACAGAACATCCCCGCCACAGACGGCAACCCGTGCTGGGTGATTCAGGCGACCGCAGTAGGAACCGGGGCCACCGACACCATCGCTGCCAGTGAGTGGAGCGACCAGCAGGAATATGTCAAGGACGGTGACACAGGCGGGACAGGGCCGACAGGACCGACAGGACCTGAAGGTAACGGCGTCACAGGCCACAAGACTTTCTATCTGGCTACGACGATGGCAACCGGCGTCACACGCAGCACCGAAGCCTCCAGCTGGACGGAGAACTACCAGACGGCCACTGCCGACAAACCCTTCGTGTGGCGCTATGAGGTGACCTATTACAGGGATACGTCACCCTCGTATACAGACTGCGAGCTGATATTCTCTTACTCCGCCGGGGCCAACCCGAACCTGCTCGAGCAGACCAACTTCTCTTCGCTGCAGGCTCTAGACAAATGGACCACAAGGAACTCGTTGAGTCCCTTGTCCGGCGTTTCTCTTTCACAAGAGAACTATGCAAGCATTACAACGGGCATTCAGGCGCACAACGCCTATTATGACCGTACAACTAAGACTACTGCTCAGATTCAGTATAAAGAAGTACTGCAGCAGTGCCTGTGGAATACAACCGGAACGATCAAGAAACTGGAGCCTAGCACATGGTACACGTTGTCGTTCTGGGCGAAGGGTGTCAACGTTGCGACATTCATCTATCCCAGCGTGTTCGACAATACGGTTATCAGCTATAAAGACGGTGTTATGCAGAACGCCAATACAATGGGTGCAGATGCATACATCCTCTGGAGTCTGAGCAATACCTGGAAGCGACACACATTCACTTTCAAGACTAAGAGCACCATTGGCAGTGCAGACCAAAAACTGTTGTTCCGACTTTACCCTAAAGCAAGCTCAAGCACATTGAATGACGTGTACTTATGTATGCCGAAACTGGAAGTGGGTATGCAGGCCACAAGCTACATTTCCAATGAGGAAAGCACGCATTTCGGACAAGTGAGAAATAGGAGGTGGGCTATAAACACTCAGTACCAGGCAGGCAAGGTGGATGAGCAATTCGATGATACCGTCCTCTTCGGAGAATCGGGGTTCTTCCATTGTATCAAGTCACATATATCTACTCTAGACAATGCTCCGAATGGGACAAACGGTAGCATTTACTGGGAAGCGACATCAAAGGTTGCTGTCCTGGCAACAGACATTTTCTTTGCAGAAAAAGCCCTTATCAATAACCTCGTAGCCACCCTGATTCAGACCGGCTATAGCGGCAGTCCGCACATCGAGGCTGAAGGCTCTGAGTTCAAGATCTTCGGCAAGGGTCAATACCCTGCCATCTACCTGGCCGTCAATAGTGACAATAAGGCCGTGCTCAGATTCCAGAACGAGAACACGGGCGAGTTCCTGTATGACCTCGGCCCGGACGGCATCATGAAGGAGTTCAGCGAGGTGTCCGACTCCTATACGGAAATCGAACTGCACAAGCTGACCAATGTAAAGAGAGTGTCGGAGGTGCTTGACATCGGTGATAGTGATTGCACCACCTACTACAGGTTCAATGAAGGCTACAAGAAAATCGGCAGCGGAACGAGCGCGACGAAACAGTACCACGTATCAGGAACGTCCACCCCTTCAGCTAAGAACTCAGCCTATTTTACTTCTAAGAACTACAACGGTACACAAATCGCCGATGGGTGGTATTGCCGGAAGAACAACGGCAACTATATGCAGCTGCGTACATATGGCACCTATGTAAATGAAGATGGACTCACAGAAGACAAGAGAATATACCAGGTGAACATCATGAATTTCATAAGCGGGAAATTGGCCCAGACGGCACAAGTATTATTCCAATACACAGACTACCAGCATGCCAGCAAGAGTGTAGGATGCGACGAGAATGGCAACGAGCTGAGCACATTGACATACACCTATCTATATTCATATTGGCAGCAGAACAACATAACATTGTAATATTATGACAAACGAAATTAATTTAAAGGAAATGAAGACGGTGGAGCCCTTACAGAGCATCACCGACAACACGCAGATCCTCGGCTACGATGGGACTGCAAACAAGTACGGACTAATCTCCGTAGGTAAGATTAACCAGACGCAATGGTGCGGAAGCCGCTGGCGTAAAGATTCACTGACGACAGTCGGTGAGCCGTGCGGTTCGCTCCCGAAGATCGAGCGCATGGCAGAACTGTTCGGACTAGGCGGCTACCTGGTACGCAACGACCACTCCAGACGTAAGCTGTCACCGTCGACACACAACGAGTTCGCGGACGGCGGTACCGCCCTGCTCGACGGCAGCATGGGTCATTACCAGTGGGGTAGTGGTGTGACCATCTACTATGCTTTCTGGGAGGATGAGACCTACCTGTACGAGGCAGTGGACACAAAGCCCATCCCCGGACAGCTGAACTACAAGATCCCCGTATTCTCTCGCTCGTGTGCCGGATATGCCACTATCGACCGCACGAACAAAATCCTGGTGAGCTACATCAACAGTGCTGCACAGTATCGAGGGGGCAACAATGATGCATCGCTCGACTCGCTTTTCAATTCGCAGCTTGGAAAGCCTGCTACTAACATCGGAGTGCCAACGGCAGCGACCTACGCACGAAAGAACGGTGCCCTGTGGTTCGCCAACGAGCGCGTGGTGTTTGCTATCACGGCAATCCTGAAGCGTATATACTTCCACAACAGAAGCATTCAGGCAGCATACAATGCGACACTGACGGCTGACGGCCTGCACCAGGGCGGTACCGGCGACGGTTGCTCAATGCCTGTCGACTGGAACAACGACTGGCACTACTACCCATTTATACCATTGTCTGCAGGTGTCGAGCGTGGGGACTTCGTGGGCGTATTCTCGCACAGCATCACAGACAAGGCGGGCGCAAGGACCATCAGCGGCATTCCGTCATTCCTCGGTCTTAAGAATGACTACAAGTACCTGGGATGTATCGAGGAGGATACCCTTCTGGTCTGCAACAGCGACAAGTCGCAGGGTGTCTACATCGAGAACAACATCGACGGACACACATTCGACGTCAGTACCGTCAACGGAAAGATGTTCGTCGGCACGACACCGCCAAAGGACGAGGGAGGATGGACAGGCATCAAAAAGCTCAATCTTTCGAACCTCTGCAATTTTCCGCTTGAAGTTGGAACAACAGCCACGACGGGCTATGGCGACAGCTATTACAATCCTGCCGCAACAAGCGGTCTTCGCGGTGCTTATCGTCTCGGCTATGCGGACAATGGCGTCGGTGCCGGCTCGGTGTACCTCAGTGGCAACCGTGCGCCCTCGTATGCCGCTGCGCACTACGGCGTGGCCCTCTGTGAAATCAAGGAAGCGTGCAGCACGGAGCCTTCGCTGGTCGCGTAGGAATTGCAGTGCTCGGAGAGCACAAAGGACACAGGCGCGGTAGCGCCCCTCCGCTCCGTCAAGGAGCGGAGCGATTTTTTTAAAAATTAAAAAATATAAAATTCGCTCTTTGACTTGTTGGATTACAGTAGAAAAAGTGTATCTTTGCATCGCTTTTCAAGCAGGTAGAACCCTCACGCGCGGTCTTCGCGGTGCTTATCGTCTCGGCAATGCGAACAATGGCGACAATGCCGGCTCGGTGTACCTCAATGGCAACAATGCGCCCTCGAATGCCAATGCGAACTACGGCGTGGCCCTCAATAGATCTTTTCACCAAGAGGGTGAGCCTTCCCTAATGGGAGAACATAGATAAGATGACGGCGAGGCTCGTAGGATCATGCCGAGCGCCATACCCGTCCGGACGATCTAACAGACGTCCACCAGACCCCACATTCAATAATCACTCAAGACCCCGGCTATGCGTAGAATCAAGGACAGTCGGGAGAATGAGACGGAGCAGAACGCAAGGGATGCTTTCGACAACTATGCGGACGGCAAGCATAAGCGGGCCGATATCCGCAGGTACGAAGCAGATCTTGATGAGAATGTCCGTCTGGTACTCGCCGACATCATCAATGAGACCTTTGAGCCGCAAGGCTATAAGGAGGCTCATATCTTCGACAAAAAGCACAGGAAGCTGGCTAAGGCTCCCGTCCGCGACCACCATACGGAGGCCGCAGCCATGCTGCCGTACGAACAGCAGGTGTATGACTACATCTCCTGGAGAGCACCGGCAGTAAGGCCAGGGCTGGGAACCCACGCCTTTTTCCGCTTCATCAGGAACGAGTTGTACCGATATCCGCAACTGGAAGTCGGATACAACCTCCCACTTGACATCCATCACTATTTCCCGATGATGGATCATTCCATCCTCAAACAGAAGATTGCAAACAAGTTCAAGAAAGGCAAACTGCGTAACTTTATATATAAGGTTATAGACAGTTACCTGCAGGGGGCTCCTCTCGGCATAAAGATTGCCCAACTCTTCGGCATGCTCGACCTTGCAGACTTCGACCGTAAGGCGGAGCGTTTCTTCGGTATCGCCGACGATCCGGAGCGCATGGCTTACTGGACCAGCCACTACATCAGCGAGAAGATCCTGACTGCGAAGACGCCCGAGGAAGAGGAATTGTTAGGGAGAGGGAGCCAGTTCCTGGCAGAGCGGTTCCAGAGGTTCGCCCATGAAGGACTGCAGCACTACTTCCGCTTCGTGGATAACATTCTGGTTTTGCACGAAGACAAAACCTTCCTCCGAATCGTCAGGGACTTGATGATTATGCATCTGACACGGGACTACCTCTTCGTCCTGAATACCGACTACAACGTAAGGCCTACATGGATGGGCATCCGCATCTGCGGATATACATTCTACCATGACCACGTTGGAGCGGCGAAGCGCAACAAGCAGAATCTCGCAAGGCGAATCAAGCGGTTGCAGAAGAAAGGTATAGAGGAGGAACAGATCCGTATCAAGGTGGCCAGCCAACTCGGATTCATCAAACATGCAGATTGCATAAACTTACTAAAATCTTTAGGTATGGAAAAGTCATTAGGAAAAATCATCAACAAGAGGAGAATCAAGCCTCCATTCCCGGGAATGGCTCCCGAACAGAAAATTCACTTTGCGTCAATTGTGAATAAGTGTGAATCGGGGGAGGCTGTCCGAAAACATAATGTGAGCTAAATTGAGTATATGAGCATCTTTTTTTGCAACCTTCTGATTATCAATAAGTTTAATTGTTTTTAACCTAATAAACTCTTTAAT
>Ga0256406_1002307_pt1 | contig 27439 bp, 24 predicted proteins | sample RumenRJG_03DNA_FD_185986 | JGI IMG/M metagenome (GOLD analysis project Ga0256406, IMG submission 185986) | Bovine rumen microbial communities from Lethbridge, Alberta, Canada - RJG_03 | ecosystem: Host-associated > Mammals > Digestive system > Stomach > Rumen | place: Canada: Alberta | collected...
TTGAGCGCTGCTTGTAGCATAAGAATGAAAAAGAAGTTGTAACTTTGCACACTCAAGGGGAAAGTGAGCACTGGCCTGTTGCGGCTCGCTGTCATCACTTTTTGCCATTTGTGACAAGGCACTATATATAGAATCAATCGCAAAATTTTATCGCAATGACACAACTCAATCCTGAATATATGACAACCAAGCAAACTAAAATTGTGGCTTCAATCTCCGACTTGAGATGTGAAGAAGACTTCATCAGGTCGCTCTTTGAGGCTGGCATGAACGTGGTGCGCATGAATACCGCCCACGGCACCCAGGAGGGCATGACCAAGCTCATCGCCAACGTGCGACGCGTGAGCAACAGCATCGCCCTGCTCATCGACACCAAGGGCCCCGAGGTGCGCACCACCACCATCGACGGCGGCGCCGACACCATCACCTTCCACGCGGGCGACAGGGTGCGCATTGTGGGCAAGCCCGAGTTGCTCACCACCCGCGAGCAGATTGCTGTGAGCTACCCCAACTTTGTGCGCGACCTCAAGCTGGGCGCCGATGTGCTCATCGACGACGGCGAGATTGAGATGAAGGTAGTGGAGAAGGGCGGCGACTACCTCACTTGCGAGGTGCTCAACGAGTCGGTGCTGGGCCACCGCAAGAGCGTGAACGTGCCCGGCGTGCGCATCAACCTGCCCTCGCTCACCGAGAAGGACAAGCGCAACATCCAGTTTGCCATCGACAACAACCTCGACTTTATCGCCCACTCCTTTGTGCGCAACCGCCAGGACATTCTCGACATACGCAAGATACTCGACGAGCGTCATTCCGACATCCAGATCATTGCCAAAATCGAGAACCAGGAGGGGGTTGACAAAATAGATGAAATCATCGAGGCTGCCGACGGTGTGATGGTGGCACGCGGCGACCTGGGCATCGAGGTGCCGCAGGAAAACATACCTGGCATTCAGCGTGCCATCATACGCAAGTGCGTGCATGCGCGCAAGCCCGTGATTGTGGCCACCCAGATGCTGCACACCATGATCGAGCACCCGCGTCCCACCCGGGCCGAGGTGACCGACATTGCCAATGCCATCTACTCCAATACCGATGCCGTGATGCTCTCGGGCGAAACTGCCTATGGCAAGTATCCCGTCGAGGCTGTCGCGACCATGGCACGCGTGGCCCGGCGCGCCGAGGCCGACAAGACGCCCGACCTCGACATCATCATGCACGTGGCCGACGAGCCCGACGTGACAGCCTTCCTGGCCAAGCAGGCCGTGAAGGCGACGGCCCTGCTGCCCGTGAAGGCCATCATCACCGATTCCTACTCGGGCCGCACGGCACGCTATCTGGCCTCCTATCGCGGCAAGGTGCCCGTGCTGGCTATATGCCACAGCGAGAAGACGATGCGCCGCCTGGCTTTGTCCTATGGCGTCGATGCCGTGTATCTGCCTGGCAAGATCAACGGCCAGGACTATTACTTCTCGGCCCTGCACCTGTTGCTCAACAAGGGGGTGCTTAGCCCCGACGAGATGGTGGCCTACTTGAGCAGCGGCCTGCAGAGCACCCACACCACCTTCTTGGAAATCAACAAGGTGAGCGAGGTGCTCGAGGCCGGTGTCAGCTATGTGCTGCCCAACAGCAACAGGCTCGTGTGAGCCGCTGCCGCTGCTGTAGCTATGGGTTCAAAACAAGATTGATGAGCGCCGTGACGTCGCTCACGTTGACCGTGCCGTCGCCGTCGATGTCGCTCACGTCGAGGCTGTAGCTGGCCGAGCCCAGCACGCAGTTGATGAGCACCGTGACGTCGCTCACGTTGACCATGCCGTCGCCGTCGATGTCGCCATGCCGTTGCACGGCGGGGCCCACGCCCACAAGGTGGGGATAGCCCTCGTTGACGGCAGCGTCGATCGCCCACACGCGGGCAAAATCCCAGTGGGCTGCTGCGTAGGTGTCTTGCACTTTCATCTGCGCGGTGGTCTTGGCCTCGCACTGGCAGTCGTTGTGGGCGAAGCCGCCCACGCCCTCGGCCTGTTGCGATATCTCCTTGTCGTAGTAGCAGCTCTTCACGGTGGCCGTGTACGACTTGTTGCCCACCAGCCCGCCGGCTATGGCAGCATTGGTGGCGGTGACCTGGCCGGCCGCGTAGCAGCGTGCCACGTCGCTGCCGCTGTAGTCGAGCGAGCCGATGAGGCCGCCCACGCTCGACTCTCCCTCGACCGTTGAGCGGGCAAAGCAGTCGTTCACAGCCGTCTCCTCGTTTTTGCCCACGAGGCCGCCCACATAGGTGATGCCCTTCACGCGGTTGCCGGCTGCATAGCTGTGTGCGATCACCGACTTCACGGCCACGCCCACGAGGCCGCCCATCTGGTTGCCGCCCACGACCTCGACGCTGCTGCTGCAGGAGTCGACGTGAGCGTTGCTCAGGTAGCCCACAAGGCCTCCGGCCAGGCGGCCCACCTGTTGCGAGCCGTCGGTCTCGGTCTTGGTGATGCTGGCTATTTTTCCTGTGGCATGGCAGCGGGTCACGGTGCCCTCCACACACCAGCTCACGATGCCTCCCAGGTAGTCGTAGCCCGAGATGGCAGCGTCGACGGTGCAGTCGCGTGTGGTGCCATAGCTCTGGTAGCCCATGAGGCCGCCCAGATAGATGCCGCTGCCCTTCACCGTCGACTGGGCAACGTGGCAGTCGGTGACTTCCTCTTCAAAGGCGTAGCCTGTGAGCACTCCCAGGTTTTCGGTGCCCTCGATGTGAGCGCCGTTGAGGCGCAGGCCGCGCACCGAGCCGCCGTAGACGTAGCCAAACAGCCCCTGGAAATCGGTGGGGCGGTTGACGTAGAGCTGATTGATGGCGTGCCCCTGGCCGTCGTAGTGCCCCCTGAAAGCCATTTTCTTGACCATGCCGTTCACGGTTTGCATGCCGCCTATGGCCGCCCAGCCGTGCCCGCCATCCCATTGCCGGGTGGGGCTGCAGTCGATGTCCTGCGTCTGCACGAGATAGGTGTCGGCCAGGTCGATGCCCCCGTTCACCTGCTGGGCTATCCACAGCAGGTTGTGGAGGGTTGCAATCTGGTAGGGCGAGCGGGCGGTGCCGTCGCCATCGGGTTTCTTGCTGGCGTCGTAGTAGCCTTGGGCGGCAGCGAGCACAGGCAATAGTGCTGCCAGCATGAGCAGGCAGCACCGGGGTATCGATGTGTTCATTCTACAGGCAGTGTGACGCGTTTTACTGGAACATGACTTTCACAGCCTGGCCGTTGACGACCACAATGTAGACCGAGCCCTTGCTTGCACCGTCGACGTGGAACACGGCTTGCCCGCCTGCTATCGCTTTCTGGCCCAGGCATGCGCCTTGCAGGCTGTAGAGTGCAGCCGTGCCACTGCCGGCCGTGACGCTGATGGTGCCGTCGCTGGCGCTGGCAACAGCGGTGAGCCCTTGCAGCTCGACGGCCGTCACGCCGGTATACTCGGCCTCGGGCACGACCTCGACGTCGAGATTGTCGATGGCCATGAGCGTGAGCGAGTTGTCGGTGAAGTACTCGCCGCTTGCATCGGTATAGGGCTTGCCGTTGACCAGCCAGTGGTGCACATTCACCTTGCCCGAGGGATTGTCGGGCGGAGCGACTTCAAAGAGAATCTGGTCGCCAGGCGTGACCGTGGCGCCCGAGGCAATGACCGGGCTGTCATACTCGCTGCGGTTGTAGCATGTGAGCAGGGCCGTGTGCGGCTGCCTGTAGGTCACGGTGCGGGTCTCGCCGTCTTTGTAAAACGCCACAGTCAGATAGAAGCCGCTGGGCACATTGTTTTTGTAGAACTGGTCGGGGTGGGAAGGGAAGATGGAGTTGTCCTCAAATTTCCACACCAGGATGTTGTAGCCGTCGGCCGGGCGGGGATCGAAGTAGGCGCCGCGGCCCTCGGGCAGCATGTAGGTGATGCCGTCGGCCTCGGGGGCGATCAGGCGGCCGAAGTCGCCTTGCTCCTCAACGTTGACTTCGGCTCCGAGCGTGCCCTCCTTGGGCACGACAAAGGTGGCTGGCACCAGCTTGCACACGTCGGCCGTCACAACCAGGTCGGAGCCCACGCTTTTCAAGGTTTGCTCGGTCGAGGAGTAGGACTCCCTGATTTCGGACAGGTTGCTCTCGCTGGCGCCCTTCTGCCACACATACACGACATAGCCCTTGTCGGGGGTCACCTTGAGCTTGACGTTGCTGCCCGACGGAACCGTGTAGGTGTAGCCGTCGCTGGCCGGGGTGAGCTTTTCTTCTTGCGCAGTGGTGGCGTCGACCAGGTAGGCCTCGGTCGAGGCATGCGTCACACCCTGGGCAAACTTGATTGAAACATTGCCTGCAATGAGGGTGAGGGTGTTGAGTAGTAAGATGGCTGCAGCACAGCACTTCTTGTAGGTTTTGTTCATGTTGTGGTAGAAAATAGTAGGGGGTTAAACAAACATTAATAATTGCAAATGTAGATAAAACCTCTTTAACTCACAAGACCGTGCTGGCCTTGCTGTGCATTTTTTTTGATTGTAGCGGCAGAAAAAATAACAGGGGCATCACTGCTCCTGCTATTTCTTTACAATTGTTGCCAATTGTACATTAAAATCACTACTAAGAATATTTTTCATTACTTTTCAAAGTCTAAACCCCTTAATAACCCTATTATAAACCCTATTAGTGTTTTGAACAGTGCAAAGAAACGAAGAATTTTTTTGCCCGCCAAATTTTTTATACCAATCGGCGATTTTTATCGATAAATTAACGTTTCATTTCGATTATTTCCTTCTCTTTGCCTTTTGGTTTACTTTTCGAAATATTAGGGTGGGTAAACTTACGATGTGTCACCAATCCTTACCCATAGGCGACACTTATCAAGTTGCAACCTTATTGGTGCTTGAAGATTGTCGCTCCATGACATCATTATAACGTGACAACTCCGCTTATATTGTCTTGTACCGCATTCCCATTGCCGCAGCCCAGGCGATTTCACTCGGTGAATTTCTGCTACACCCAGTCCAGCATTTTTCAAAAGGATATTTCTTTTGGATAGGGCGTTGATTGCTCTACCCCAATGGCACTGTGTCGCCCACATAATTGAAGGAGAATTGCCCTATTTGCAATAGGAGATAGCTTATATTGAAATAAATAAACTTCCCTTCTAAAATTGGTAAAACATTGCTGCTGCATGACATTTCTCCGCTGCTCATAGGTGGCAGGCAGGAGGCTTTTCTCCTGTCGCTACGTGTGGTTGACAGAAGTTTAACGATTTTATATCGGCACAACTTCTTTTTATAGGGCTTGACTTCATACCGGTCGATGAAACTAAGGCCTTTACCGCTTAAGTCACGGTTTTCTATCTCTACTGTTTTACTGTCTACAAAGTGAAACGTCAGGTTTCGTTCTTTTCGGTCACCGAACTTGTATAGATATTTCTTGAACTTACCAATTCCCAACCTTGCGTACAACAGAGGGCTCACTAAATTTGTTTTGGACATCCATTTCAGGCTGTCGGTGCTTCTAAGAATAAAATTGGCTGCGGATAACAACGAATAGTCTTCTGAGAAGGTTATGACACCGTCGGATAAAAGAGGAAAAATCTGGCAACTGTAATTCACTTTTTGGGATGTATTCATTCTTGCAGGCAGAATGGGTTTCTTCCTCACTGTATAATCATCACGGTTGGTTGTTGACAAGTGTAGGCCTATTTTCCTATGGCTGATCCAGTTATAACGATATGTGTCGGAAAAGAAAAGAATGTGTTTCCAGCCATTATTCTCATTCTCTCTATTCGAGATCGTAACAGTTGAATCATTCTCAAACCTCATGGTTATCATCCGCAATGGACTATCCTCAAACACATATAGCTTTTGAATGTTGTTGCCTGAAGTGCTTTCGGCCAGGCAGCATAGCGGGAATAAGATGAAGCAATATAGAAGTTTCATTTCTCAAACCACTCCTTTCTTTTCTTCTGCATTATCGTGATTCTTTCTTTTTACTGCTAATTGGAAGAGCGACGTTGAATTCGAATGTCTCACTAATTTTTCCGTCTTGTTCTATTCTCGCAGGCACAAATTTCAGCAGTCTTATTTTTGACATTAGCATGTCAAAGAAGATGGGATACTCGTTACGGGGTGGGTAACAATCTTTTAAGTCGATGTTAGCAACATCCCCGTCCTTGCCTATTAACATGTAGGCCTGGGCAGAGAATTGCTCTGGTGCTGCAATTTTAGGAACAGAAGTATACAAAGAGCTAAATATTGAGTCAACATTGATGTCCTTTCTCAATTTAGGATATTTGAAACCCCATCTCTCCTCAGGCCTGACCGTCAAGACAATATTTTGATTTTTTGATTTCTCAAACACCCTTTGCCTTGCATCTTTTCCACAAGAAGCCAAAACCAATGTGTCCTCGGTCAATTTTATGATTCTATCGGCATTGTAATATAGTTTATCTCTTGTTTTTATGCCCTCACGCCCGCCATAGAAATATCGGATTGAATCATGGTAGATGTCAAAATATTTGTAAGAAATACAATCAGTGTATATCATTCCTTTGCCATCATACTCTACAAAGCTATGATTCTTTTTGAAGGCAATCCCAAATTTACCATCGGTCAAATTCCAATACTTGATGCTGTCGGCAGTAAGCATGAGAAATTTAGCCGGCTTGGCCGACCTGCACGATGAAAGCAGACCGATTGATAATAGTAGAAAAAATGCGTATATAATGAATCTCATCATTAAATTCTATTTTGTAAGTGTGATAACCACATCGGGAAGCGAAAGACTCCTGATAACCATGTTGTTTGTTATATCATAATTGAATGTTGCGATACCAATGAATGCGGCATTCAATCTTGAAACATATTGGCTGATTGTTTCTGCATCACACACCTTGTTTTCGATAGCCTTGTTCAAGCTGATTTCTGCACCGTTTGGGTCAATTCTGTTAATGGGATTACCATGACAATATGAATATGGGCTGGCAGAATAGTATTTCTCCGCCATAGGATCCATGGTAATGAACCGCGTAATAGTGGGGTAGTGGCGGGCCTGGCTGTCGTACCAGTCGAGGCCGTTCTCACGGTCGAGCTCCTTGCCGCCGTACTTGCGGGGCTGCACACCGCTGCCAGCGGCACCCATGAGCCCACCGTAGGGGTAGTAGTTGTTCACCTCCTCGAGCCTGCCCGCCTCGTCGATGACGGCACGCACGTTGCCCTGGTAGTCCTTGATGTAGTAGTGATACCTGCCGCCGGCCCAGTAGCCGTAGTCGTTATGCACCCGCTCGAGCACCCCATTGCGGTACTCGTGCCCCGCGCAGTACTCCACCGCGCTGAGCGTGACGGGGCCTGTGGCAGCCTCCTCCCCCGGAGCGGTGGCTGCACCAGTTACTGGCTGTGCACTGCCCATGGTCGCGACACTCAAGATAGCTACCCAAAGGAGGAAAATAGCAGCAATATTAGGGTTGGGGGGCATTTTTGTCCTCATAAGGCCGGTTTAAGTTTGTTAGGTTTCAAATTTAAACAAAAATTTCAAACGAAACAGACAATAGAGAAATGTTTTGGCCGTATATTAATTTTTTTTTAGTATTGAATGCATGGGAATTATCGTTTTGGAATAATGCCGTGCACAACCCAGTGAATCAGGCTTTGTTAATAGAGGAACGTACGGGGCTATATATGTCGTCTAGGTATCTTTCTTCCCCAAAAGCTGGCTCCGTGATCCATTCTCCCAAGGGGCCTGTGCGAAATTTTACAATTAGCGGGCCGGTTTTAGTCATGCAACGATAATACAAAGAGTCGCGTGATATTGTTTTATCAAAATTGAGATACCCCTCTTCTATGTTGCCTTCACTCTGGCTCCTATTTGACTCAGCCAGGTTGACGCGTTGTTTTTTATAATTCCTACATATTTCTCTCAGTTTAAAGAATCTGTTGTCGTTGTTGAGGTCTTCATTGGCCCCCGGAGTGATGATCACACAATTATGCTTGGTTTTCAGATAGATCTGAGTGTACCATATGATATAGCTTTCGTTTTCGGTGGCAACAGCACGTCTCGTTACCTCTTGTTCGATGATTGTGTCATTATAAAAGAATCTGTAAACGGTGGTCATCTTCTCATCCTCAGGATTTTTCATGACTGAGCTCCAGTACTTTCCCTTGGCATGGTAGGTGTAGGACCTCTGTTTGGTGTAATTGCCCATCAATGCAACAATGATTTTATTGCCCGATGAATACACCCGCACATATGGGGCTTTCTTTGCCACACCCTCTCCTTTCATGGTGTATTCGTTAAACGTCTCATACTTTGGCCATGTTCCTTTAAACAGCCTCTTGCAAGAAGTGGCCATGAGCAAGAGTGCCATTAAAACACAAATGTTGATTTTCTTAGTTTTCATATTTTTTTCAGGCTTTGCCTGATTGATGAGGATTATCGTTTTAGGATAATGACGTGCACCACCAGGTGAATAATGTGTTTCTTCCTTTCATTCAATTCACATTCTTGTTTGAGGATTGAAAGTCTCATTCGGTGAATTCCAGCAGCACCCAGTGCCAGCATTTCACCGCTTCGCCATCACGCATGGCCGGCCGCCTGTAGCGGAACCTCCGGGCCATCTTGAGCACCCACTGGTCTTGGGCCTCATTCCCTCCGGAGCTCCTCAATTCGGCCTTCAGCACCTGGCCCCTCTCATCTATCATGAGGTCGACAATATACTCTTTCCCTTTGAGCCATTTGTTCTTGAGCATGCGAGTCTCGCAACCATCCTTGTATGTCACATTCCCATTGGCAGGAACGGGGCTCACATCCACATAGTGCTTCAACCGCGGCCAGTCATAGTAGGCTCCCTCCCTGGTGTAGCTGGCTTCTTCATTGTATTCCCAACTTTTCTCGCTGCCACTAAAACCTGGTCCTGTGCCCCATTCGCCCAGGCTGCCAAAAGGGAATTTTTCTAATATCAGGCCTTTTTTCACTCTGCTGCAATAAATCATAGAGTCTCCTGATATGATTTTTTCAAAGTCGAGATACCCTTCATCTCCATCGTATATTCTGTCGTCTATCTTCGACAGATCCCGGCATCGTTTCTTGTAATTGCGACACAGATCCCGCAGTTTAACAAACCGGTTGGTGTCGTAATAATCATTAACGGTATCAGGCCTTATGCTCACGCAATTGTGTTTGGTTTTCATATAAATTTTAATAAACAATTTTACACGATGTTCCTCGTAGCTTGAGTCAGGGACAGAACAATACCCTATCCTTTGTTCAATGATTGTGTCATTATAAAAGAATCTGTAGATGGAGTCCACTCCATCTGTGTTCACAATAATCGAGCTCCAGTACTTTGCATCGGGATGATAGGTGTAGGCTGCGAGTTTTCTGAGTTTGTCCGACGAGGCTACGATAATTCTATTACCCGATGAATGCACATATACAAACGGAGCCCTCTTTGCAACACCATCGGCTTTCATAGTGTATTCGTTAAAAGTCTGATACTTTTTGAATCCTACGAGGTTGTAGACTCTGTCTGCTTCACTATTGCATGAAATGGCCATGAGCAAGAGTGCCATGAAAACACAAATGTGGGTTATATTAGTCATCATAATATAATGGTATTATGCATTCATTTCCAAAATCTTCCCATTCAAATCCGTCATTGATGTCAATTGAGAGGTGGTAAATATTTCTAGCTTTCGAACCATTCTCCGAAATACGATAGTCATTTCCCAAGTTGAAACCTAATTTCCATAAAAATTTCTCAAAAGAAGAGGCAAAAGTTAATCCAAGTCCTCCTCGATAATTATAACCCATCAAAATGTTGTGTCTAGAAGTGATGGTGGTGGATTGCGTTAGGCGGGCGAACTTCACGGTGAATTCTTTTCCTTTATTACCTGCCCCCGTGTTGCAAGCTTCGATAAAGACCGACTTTCCTTTAAGGCCATCCTTCAAAATCTTCATTTGGTCTTCATCTCCTGTCGTGATATTTGTTTCACCTATCAAGAACTCCCCACTGTCTCCATGGCTGTTAATCACGAAGCCTTTGAACCCATGTTCAGGGTACATGTCGAGTGCATCGGCAAAGTCTTGTGCGTCTTTTACCAGAAGTATGGGTGTTCCTATACGTTCGGCTGCTAAAAAATCTGGTTCCAGGCTGGGACCATTCTCTGGATTTTTATAGTTCATAGGGAATACCACCACATAGGGGTAGGATTCGTTGTAGTGAGTGTTTTTCCTCACAAATGACCCATCAGGGTCTATATTTCTCACTGGATTACCGGCACACCATAGGTAGGGGCTCATGCTATAGAAGCTCTCGGCCTTGGAGTCCATAGTGGGTGTTCGGCCCGCGGTGGGATCGTAGTGGCGGGCCTGGCTGTCGTACCAGTCGAGGCCGTTCTCGCGGTCGAGCTCCTTGCCGCCGTATTTGCGGGACTGAACACCGCTGCCAGCGGCACCCATGAGCCCACCGTAGGGGTAGTAGTTGTTCACCTCCTCGAGCCTGCCCGCCTCGTCGATGACGGCACGCACGTTGCCCTGGTAGTCCTTGATGTAGTAGTGATACCTGCCGCCGGCCCAGTAGCCGTAGTCGTTATCGACTCGTTCAATTTCATTGTTGAGGTACTCTAAATCTCCACAATAACTCTTGGTCATGATAGTTTGCAGCGAAACAGCATCATGCGTATCATTGAAAGTACCTTCAGTCGCACTATTAGGAACTTCATTAACCCTAGATGGAAGAGGTGAGGAAGAGAACGCACCATAGTCACGTGCATCAATCACTCCTGTATTGCTTATCATATATTCGACTCTAAGTTTTCTCCCGTCAGAGGTATATGTGTAACGGTTGATATGGCCGTCAGCAAAATGAATCTCATAGGGCAGATTCAAGAAATTGTATGTGATTTTTGTGATATTTCTATTCATGTCGCTCGTCATGTTCCCATTGGCATCCCATGAGTACTGATTCGATTTAGCGGTTCTAGCCTTGAAATCCATGGCTGCAGCGTAGGTAAGAGACTCGCAATCATCGTAGGCTCGAATCAACTGGTTGCCATCATACTCGAATTTGGCATCGTCTATCATCCCAAAGTTCCAACACTTGAAATCGAAAGCTTGAACCGACATTGCTACGCCATTGCGGGTTAATGAGGTGATGTTGCCGTTCAAGTCATAAGCATACTCACACGAGTAATCGGCTTGGTTGCCGATGATTAGCCCACCATTTATCTCTTTTGAGCCGGTTTGAATATAGGAAGCCTTGACCAAACGGTTTTTGTAGTCATAATCAAAGGCGTAGTGATGGGAAGTTGACCTTTCGGCATAGATTGCGTCTTTTCCCTCCCACCAAACTGCGCTTATGTTACCATTGAAACACGGATTGTTGTTGCCTTTGGAGTCGTTGGAATAAAAAAGTTCCTGTGTGAAATGTGGACTGATTATCGCAGTAGGCCACCCTCTAACGTCATACCTGTAGCCAATCCGGCCATTGGCACTTGTCCCAAGCTGAAGAGATTCGATTCTCCCAGTCCTATCGTATGAGGTATGGTTGAGTCTCTTCATTCCTTCCCCGTCGTGGGAAGACGACACACTCACCAGACGGTCCATGCCGTCATAAGAATAAGCTAGCACATCAGTCACAGTAGTGTCGGCAGTCGTATGCACTCGTTTGACTGAGACAGGCTTTCCCGTGAATGACAATTTGTAAAAGCAATGGTCATATCCGCCCATGATGTTCTGCTCATGGCTTTGTATTAGCCTTCCGTTATGATCGTAAAAGAAAGAGGCGTATAGTCTCACAGCATTTCCCTCAACCAGTGTCCTCGTCATGCTGCCTGTCATCATGCCCTGGGCGGAACGTGTTGGGCATGTCTTCGAAGTGTAGCAGACATCAAAATCCACCATGGGGATATAAGAAAGGTTGTTGTCTTTGGCAACAGAGCTGATGAAATCATATGTGTCATAGAATTTTTTGGAGATTGTCTCACTCTCGCGAAGAGAAGCCATTGAAGGCGTATAGCCTTTGCCGTCCTCATATCTTACTCTCTTAACATTATTTTCAATATATTCTTGCGAGACATCTCCCATATTTTCGGTCAAAGAGGTGTAAGCCACTCTTCCTATCGCATCGTAAGAAGTGATTAGCCATTGACCGCTTTTGGCCATATTCCCGTCTTGCATACCGACAATGTTCCCTGACCTATCATAGCACAGCCTGATGGCCTCTCGCCCCGGCAATTTTTTTAATACTGGCATCAAACGGCTATCATATTTGTAGATATAGGCCAGAGCATTCATGTCTTCATGGCTGACAGGGATGTATCCAGTTGTATTTTTGAGTTTCTCTTGGAAGAAATAGTGATACTTTAAGACACAATCACCATTTACCGGTAGATGGGGCTTTTCAAGGAAGAATCCGTTCCCAAAAACTGGTATCGGTAGCGATGCCATGGCTATCGTTATCGTTGCCATAACTAAAGAGGTGCATGATTTCAACATAAAGATTTCTAGTTTTTAAGTGAAGGTAGATCAAGCCCATGGGAGACTTGGGTTTATTAGATAATTTTATTTGCAAATATAATAGTTTTTTTAGTCTTTAATTGTTAAAAATTACTATATTTTTAATTGATAAACGATGTCACTCATTCTTTTTTTGTCTGAGATTTGTTGGAAATAGAACTATGTTTGCAATTTTCCTGTTGCAGCATAAAAACTTTTTTTAATAAGGCTTTTCGTGCTTGAGGTTTATCGTTTCTTGATGGGCATGTATACATCGTCGTCGTTATCGGCCGAGCTTTGGTTCACCCGTTTGCCTTGGCTTTTTGCCTTTTGGTTGGCGCTTTGCTGTTGAGCCTTGCGAGCGGCCTCTTGCTTGCGCGCTTTCTCGCGAGCTCGCTCGGCGTCTTTGAGCGCCTGCTTTTGCTCCTGCTTTTGCCTGGCTTGCTGCTGCTCCAGGGCCTTGCGGTCTTGTTCTCTTTTTTTTTCAGCCGCCTTTTGGGCTTCGGCTTCTCGCTTGGCTTTGGCCTTGGCTTCGGCCTCGGCCTGCTTGCGCGCCTGTTCGCGAGCCTTCTCAGCCTCTTTGCGCGCTTGCTTCTCGGCCTTTTCCTGGGCTTTGCGCTGCTTTTCCATCTCCTTCTTGCTCAGGGGCACTTGCTGCTGCTGGGGTTTAGGCGCAACCTTGCGCGGCGGCACTGCCGTGGTGCGGGTGGTGGCACGTGCCGGGCGGCGGCCCTTGATGAGGAGGCTGTTGAGGTTGCAACCGGTGTTGAAGCGGCACAGGTCGACATAGCTGTCGATGCCGGCAATGCGGCCGCGCTCAGAAAATTGCCACAGCGTCCAGGTGGCGTCGGCGAGTCGGGGTGGATACTTGGAATAGCGGGCGATAAAGAGCTTGTAGCCTGCCAGGCGGCCGCGCAGGTAGCTGTTGTAGAACGAGCTGCCCGTGTAGATCATGGGGCGACAGCCGTAGTGGCGCTCGAGCATGCGGGCAAAGGCCAGCACGCTGTCGGCCACCTGGGCGCCCGTGAGCCCCCCTTTGGTCTCGATGTCGATGAGCGGCACCAGGTCTTGCTCGTCGAGCTTCACGATCGAGGTGAAGTTCTGAAATTGCTTGATGACCGGGATGTTGGGCCGGTAGAAGTGGTAGCTGCCCACACGCAGGCCGTGCTTGCGTGCATTCTCGATGTTGTACTGGTAGTGGCGCGACTTGTAGCTGGTGCCCTCGGTGGCCTTGACGTAGACAAACTTGATGTTCTTGTCGCTGGCCGTGGCGCTCCAGTCGATGTCCTCCTGGTAGCTCGACACGTCGATGCCGTCATACACCAGGTCGCGTATTTCGGGCGAGTTGCTGCTCAGGTCCAGCTCGCGTTGCTGCGCTTGCAGGCTCGCGGTCGTGACCAGTATCGTGATGACTGATATGAGAAATGCTCGCATCGTGGGTGCCGATAAAAATTACATGTTGACAAAGATAATAAAAAACGTGCTTAAATTGTGCTCGATTGCCGCCGCTGGGCGCGTGTCGCCAGCACAAAGCACGCTTTTTAATCCTTTTTTAGATTTTTTTCACCTGAACAGCCTCCCCACCACGGGCAACTTGGCCAGCATGCCGCTCATGTGCTCCCGCTTGACCACGACAACGGCATAGATGGCAATGAGGCCGGTGTTCACCAGCAGGCACGGCACCGAGCCCAGCCGCGACTGGGCGACCTCCATGCCGGCAAAGAGCACTGCGGCCAGGGCGGTGTAGAAGAATATCTCCTTGAGGGGATAGTTGATGGGGTAGTACTTCTGCCCGAAGATGTAGCTGGCCACCATGCTGATGCCGTAGGCTGCAAAGCCGGCCCAGGCACAAGCCATGTAGCTGAACTTGGGGATGAGGAAAATGTCGATGGCTATGAGCACCAGGCAACCCAGCCCCGAGAAGTAGGCACCCCATATCGTGCGGTCGGTGAGCTTGTACCAGAAGCTCAGGTTGAAATACACGCCAAACATGATCTCGGCCGCCATCACGATGGGCACCACCTTGAGCCCCTCCCAGTAGGACGGCCCCACCAGGTAGCGCAGGATGTCCATGTAGCCTATCACGCTCAGAAATGCCAGCAGCGTGAAGATGATGTAGTACTTCATCACGCGGGCATAGGTCTGCTTCTTGTCGGCACTCTTGTTGCCGAACACAAAGGGCTCGTAGGCAAAACGGAAAGCTTGGGTGATGATGACCATGATCATGGCTATCTTGATGCAGCTGCCGTATATGCCCAGCTGCGTGTGGGCCTCGTGCACGCTGCCGCTGTAGAAGTAGGGAAACAGGATGGTCGACGCACTCTGGTTGAGCTGGCCGGCCAGCCCCAGGATGAGCATGGGCCAGGTGTAGGAGAGCATGCGCTTGCACAGCCCCCAGTCGAAGCCTGCCCGCACACCTCGCACCTCCTTGTAGAGCATGAGCAGCGTCACGATTGAGCACGCCAGGTTGATGTAGAACACGATGCCCACGTCGGGCACATAGTGCTGGTCGTAGATGCCGAAGGCGTTGATCTTGAGCTTGGGAAACACGATGAGAAACAGGCACACCGAGATCACGTTGATCATGATGTTGGCTATCTTGAGCAAGGCAAACTTCATGGGTCGGTGCTGGTAGCGCAGGTAGTCGAAGAGGATGCACGACCACGAGTCGATAGCCACGCATATGGCCATCGTGCCTATGTACCACGGGTGCTCGGTATAGCCCATGGCGGCGGTCACGGGCTTGAGAAAGAGGATCACGAGCGCGGCAAAGGCAACCACTACCGTGCCCACCATGCGCAGCACGGTCGAGTAGACCAATGGGGCATTCTCGCCCTCCTTGTTGGCAAAACGGAAAAACGTGGTTTCCATGCCGAAGGTGAGCGCGATGATGAGCAGCCCTATATAGGAGTACACATTGGTGATGATGCCATACTGGCCCCCGCTGGCTGTCCACGAGAAGGTCTCGATGGGCACGAGCAGGTAGTTGATGAAGCGGGCCGCGATGCTGCTCAGCCCGTATATTGCTGTGTCTTTAGCTAACGATTTTAAATTTGCAGCCATTGTTGTGATTTTGAGCACGGCCGCACAACTGTGATGCGGCCTGCGTGTGCGAGATGAAAAAATGTTGTCAAAACAGGGTGCCCGACGCTTGCGCGCGCGTGCGGTGCAGGTGCGTGTAGGCCAGCTCGGTGGCCTCGCGGCCTCGAGGTGTGCGGTTGATGAAGCCTTCCTTGATGAGGTAGGGCTCATACACTTCCTCGATGGTGCCGGGGTCCTCGCTCAGGGCGGTGGCGATGGTGCCCAGGCCCACCGGGCCGCCGTGAAACTTGTCGATGATCGTGAGCAATATCTTGTTGTCGATGTCGTCGAGGCCGTACTGGTCGATGTTGAGGGCCTCGAGGGCATAGCGGGCTATCTTGCTGTCGATGGTGCCGGTGCCCTTGACCTGGGCGAAGTCGCGCACACGGCGCAGCAGCGAGTTGGCAATACGCGGCGTGCCACGGCTGCGCAGGGCAATCTCGAGCGCGGCATCGTCGGTGATGGGCACGTTGAGCAGGCGTGCCGAGCGCTTGACGATGCCCTCGAGCACCTTGTGGTCGTAGTACTGCAAGTGGCAGTTGATGCCGAAGCGCGCGCGCAGGGGCGAGGTGAGCAGGCCGCTGCGGGTGGTGGCGCCTATCAGGGTGAAGGGCGCCAGCGTGAGCTGCACCGAGCGGGCGCCGGGGCCCTTGTCGATCATGATGTCGATGCGGTAGTCCTCCATCGCGCTGTACAGGTACTCCTCAACCACGGGGCTCAGGCGGTGTATCTCGTCGATAAAGAGCACGTCGTTCTCCTCGAGCGAGGTGAGGATGCCGGCCAGGTCGCCGGGCTTGTCGAGCACGGGGCCCGACGTCACCTTGAAGCCCACTCCCAGCTCGTTGGCAATGATGTTGCTCAGTGTGGTCTTGCCCAGGCCTGGAGGACCGTGAAACAAGATGTGGTCGAGTGCCTCGTGGCGCATGCGGGCCGCAGCGACAAACACGCGCAGGTTGTCGATGATTTTGTCTTGACCGGCAAAATCGTCAAATTGCATGGGACGCAAGGCTTTCTCAAAGTCTTGGTCGCTCTTCTGGCGCGGGTTCCTGATGTCGAAGTCTTCGTCCATGTTCTCTTGATTGACGCGCAAAATTACTAATTATTTTCCGATAAAAGAAATCACCCGGGAGCAACAGTGGCTTCCCGGGTGATGAAAATGAGGCAACTGGCAGTGGAGCAAGTTATTTCTTCTGGCTCCCCCGGCCCGGGGTGCCCTTGCCGCTCCTGGCGCGCACGCCCTTCTTGTTGGGTACCACGCGGGTGGCCGAGCCCACGGGGGTCTTGATGTTCTGGGTCTTCACGCCGGCTGGCTTGTCAGTGTCGAGGCCTATGGCGTTGATTTCAAATTGCAGTGTCTCGCCTGGCGCGATGGCATACTTGCCGGTGCGCTGGTCGAAGCCGGCGCCGTTGTCGCCGTAGGCGATGCTGCTGGGCATGATCACCATGGCCTTGCTGCCGGGGCGCATGAGCGTGAGGGCCTCTTTGAAGCCTGCAACCACATGCTTGAGGTCCATGGCGATGGTGTCTTTCGACTCGTCGAAGGTGCTGCCGTCGATGTGGGTGCCCTTGTAGGTGAGGCGCACGCTGGCCGTGTCGGCAAATGTGGCGCCGCTGCCGGCTGCCAGCATCTTGATGGCCAGGCCCGAGGCGGTCTTTTTCCAGCCTTTCTCGCTCTTGAGGGTCTTGGCGATATAGGCTGCGCCCTTCTCCTGGTTGCTCTGGCTCAGGCGCTGCTTCACTGCGGCCTGCACGGCGATGAAGCTGTTGCGGGCCTCGTTGTTGACGGCCATGAGCTGCTGCTGGCCCAGTGCGGGGCCGTTGAGGGTGGATTGCAGGTACTGGGCCACGAGGTTGCGGTCGAGAGCGATGCCGTCGCGCTGCTTCATCTGCTTCATTTGGGCATAGAGCTCGGCACCCATCTCCAGGCCGTCCATGTAGCTGGTGCGCGTGGTGTCGGCCTTCATCACCTGCATGAAACCGGCGATGAAGTCTTGCTTGTTGAAGGTGGAGTCCTTGCTGGCGATCGACGAGAATTGTGCGCCGCACAGCTTGCCCATGGCCATGCTCAGCGTGTCTTGCTTGGCCTTGAACTCGGCGTCGGTGACGGCGCTTGCACTCTGGGCTGTGAGTGTGGCCGCGAGGGCGGCCAGTAGTAGTATCTTTTTCATTGTGTGTGTGTGATGAGTTTTAGTGAAAAGCCCCCTCCAGTCTCCCCTGTGGCAGGGAAGCGGGTGGGGGGCTTGTTGTGTTTTTTGTTTGCACTGTGGCCTGTCACAGGGGGTGAAGGCTGCACACGGGCGTGTTACTTAGCCTTCTTGGCGTCGGCTTGCTTCTGTGCGGCTTCGGCGGCCTTCTTGAGCTGTGCGGCCTGCTCGGGAGTGAGCTTCTGGCCTTGTTGCGGCACGGCCTGGCCTTGCTGCTTGGGGGCGTTCTTCATGAAACGCTCCTGAGCCTGGCCCAGCAGTTGCTGCAGCTGCTTGCCCAGCTCCTGCATCTCTTTTTCGGTGGGAGCCTTCTTGCCGTTGAGGGCCGTCTCCAGCTTCTGCACAAAGATGTCTTTGTTGAAGTTGATGCCTTGCTGCTCCTTCATCTGCGGGATGCCGCCACCCAGTTGAGCTCCCATCTCGAAGCCCTGCATGTAGGCCATGTCGGCGGCTGTGGTGTCGAGGGCCAATCCGGCCTTCAGGCCTCTCAGGAATTGTGCCTTGTCGAGTTTCTTCTTAGCTTGCCCGTACATGCCGCCCACAGGCTGTGCGTCTTGCATGAGCAGCTGCATGCCGGTGCCCTTGCCGTAGATTGCGCTTATCGAGTCGTCGAGCGGGGCGGGTTTGTCACTGTTGGCTTTCTTGTTGCAGCTCACTGTGCCTGCCATGACCAAGGCGGCCATTACGAGATACATTACTTTTTTCATTTTCTTTGGGATTTTATTAGTCGTTTTGATTTGTTGTCTTGATTGCTGTTTCACTTGTCAAGGCCCACGGCCTCGATTTCAAAGACGAGGGTCTCGTTGGGGGCGATGCTGCCGTCGGGGGTGCCTTGCTGGCCGTAGGCCAGGTCGCCCGGAATGATGCAGTAGGCCTTGGCGCCAGGTCGCATCATGAGCAGCATCTGCTTGAAGCCGGGCACTACAGCGGCTACCGGGAAGCTCACGGCCTGCCCGTTGCTTGAGTCAAACACCTGTCCGTCGACGTGCTTGCCCGTGTAGATGACTTTCACCTTGTCGTCTTCCTTAAATTGCTCGCCGCTGCCCGGGGCCGTGATTTTGTAGACCAGCCCGCTGGCCGTCTGCTTCAGGGCGGTGTCGGCCTTGAGCTGCCGGGCGATGAAGGCCTTGCCCTCGCTTTGTGCGGTCGACAGCTCTTGGTATTGCTCTTGGGCTGCGGTGGCGTCTTGGTCGCTTATGTTGTACTTGTGCTTGCAGCTGCTTGTGGCTACGGCTGCAAGGGCTACGGTGGCCAGGATGATAGCTTTGTTCATTGTCGTTGGTTCGTATTATTGATAGTCGTCGTATTGTTGTTCCTGCCGGTCTTGCTCGGCTTGGTACTGCTTCACCTGGGCAGGGGTGGCCTTGGGGCCGGCTTCGATGTCGAAGACCAGGGCCTCGCCGGGCTTGATGCCGCTATCGTCGTCGCCCTCCATGCCGTAGGCCAGGTTGCCAGGTATGATCACGCTCAGGCGGGCTCCGGGTCTCAGCATCTTGAGTGCCTCGACAAAGCCCTCGATGAAGTCGAGATCGGTGATTTGCACGATTTCGCCTTTCTGGCTTTGGTCAAACACGGTGCCGTCGGTGTGCATGCCCTTGTAGCTGATGTGCACATAGTCGCCGGCCATGAAGCGGTCGCCCTTGCCAGCCCGCAGCACCTTGTAGGCAATGCCGCTGGGGGCCTTGGTGTAGCCGGCATTCCTTACCTGCCGGGCAATGTAGTTTTGCCCCTCGACGAGGTAGGTCTTGCCCAGCTCGGCTTTCTTTTTCACCACTTGCTGGGTGGCTTGCCTGAAGTAGAGCTGTATTTGGCTCGAGAGCCGCTGCAGCTCGTCTTGCGACACGGGCTTCTTGGCGAGAAAGGCCTTGCGGAACTCCTTCAAGAGCAGGGTCTTGTTAAAGCGTATGCCGTACTGGTCTTCCCACTGCATGAGCTGGCCGTACATCTGGATGGCCTGGCTCACGCCCAGCATGTAGCTCTGGTCGTGGTCGAGCGTGTCGCACAGCAGTATCTGGGCAAAGCCCTCGAGATAGGCGGCCCGGTCGAGCTTGAAGCGGCCTGGCGGGATCTGCTTGATGAGCATCTCGCACTCGCCGGCGCCCTCCTTGCCCACCAGTGCGCTCACCGAGTCGTTGAGGGCCTTCTCCTTGTCGCTCCCTTTGTTGTTGTTGTCGCAACTGGCCATGGGAAGGAGCAGGCCCAGGACCAAGATGAGAATGATGTGTGATCTCAACATTAGAGTTGCTGTGAAAAAAATATGCTTTCTCTTTTTTTCTGTGTCGTTGTGCAGTGGCAGCTCACCCGCTACTTGTTGTGCTGCACCTTGAGCAGCTTCACGTCGAAGATGAGCGTGGAGTTGGGCTGAATGGGGCCCGTGCCGTGGTTGCCATAGGCCAGCTCGCTGGGGATGGTGAGCTGCCAGGTGGCGCCCTCTTGCATCATCTGCAGGCCCTCGACCCAGCCGGGTATCACTTGGCCCACTGCAAAGGTGGCAGGCTCGCCGCGCTCGATGCTGCTGTCGAAGACGGTGCCGTCGATGAGACGGCCCTGGTAGTGCACGGTCACAACGTCGTTGGGGCCGGGCTTCTCGCCGGTGCCTTCCTCTATTACTTTGTATTGCAGGCCGCTCTTGGTCACTTTCACGCCTTCGGCCTTGGCATTGTCGGCCAGATACTGCTTGCCAGCTTTCTCGTTGTTGTCGGCCATCGACGACTCCAGCTGCTTGAAGTAGTCTTGCACCACCGTCTTGGCCTCGTCGTAGCTCATCTTTTTCTCGGTGTTCTCATACACGGCCTTCAAGGCTTGTGCAAAGTCGTCGACATTGATGGTGGCCACGCCGCTCATTTTGAAATTCTGGCCCATGCTCAGGCCCAATGCATAACTCAGTTTGTCCATTTCTTGTGTTGTGAATATGTGGGTGTTACAGTTGTGATGTGCTGTTTTTCGGCCTGCCGGCACGTCATGGCTGGCAAACCAAGATGCAAAGTTAAAGTTATTTATAGTTTTTAACGGCATATTTCCAATAAAAAAGTTTAAATTTGTATCACAATTGTTCTTTAAATCGTGAAAACATGATGAAAAACTTAGTGATTTCGACCGGAGCAGGCATCAGTGCCGAGAGTGGCATGTCGACCTATCGCGACGCAGGCGGGCTGTGGGACAAGTACCCCGTGATGCAAGTGGCCAGTGCCGAGGGCTTTGCCGCCGATCCCGCTCTCATACACCGCTTCTACAACGGGCTGCGCAAGAAGCTGGTGGAGCAAGTCGAGCCCAATGCCGCCCACTACGGGCTGGTGGAGCTGGAGAAATACTTCAACGTGAACGTGATCACCCAGAATGTCGACGACCTGCACGAGCGGGCCGGCAGCAGCCACGTGCTGCATCTGCACGGCGAGCTCATGAAGGTGTGCTCGCTGCGGCACCCCGAGCGCGTCTACACCCTGCCGTGCGACAAGCTGAGCGACAAGGGGCTCGAGACCAGCGTCGACACGGTCGACGACCATGGCGACCACGTGAGGCCCCACATTGTGTTTTTCGGCGAGGACGTGCCCAACTTCGGCCCGGCCTGCGAGCTGGCCCAGCAGGCCGATGTGATGGTGGTCATAGGCACCTCGCTGGTGGTTTACCCGGCAGCAGCCTTGCTGCAGTATGCCCCCAGCACGGCCCAGGTCTACTACATCGACCCGAAGCCGGTGGCTGTGCCCAGCTATGTGCACGTGATTGCCAAGAAGGCCACCCAGGGCGTGCCCGAGCTCATCGACCTGCTCACCGCCCGCCAGTGACCCCCGCCCGCTTCAAGGGCTACAACCACCGCCACATCGCCCGCCAGGCAGCCCTGTTTTCGGCCAGTGGCAGGGTGCGGCCCTTGTGGCCGTCCGCACCCACCAAATGCCGCCAGCACAACCGCCAGTTCCAGGGGTAGCTGCGGCACCGCCGCCAAGCTCCCGAACGGGAGCGGCAGCTTTTAGGCAGGCGGTGGAGCGAATCCCCACGGGCGAGCGCAACCCCTGCAAAACAGCATTGTTCACGCGGGCAAGCCCCGTTAGGTGGCGGCAGAACGTTGCTGCCACACTGTGACGCTACACAACACGTGGGTGGTAACTCTGCCACCCCTACGGGGCTTGCCTGGGTGGGGAGGACCATAATGCAGGGGTTCCGCGCTATCGCGCTCCACCACCTGCCTACACTGTGCCGCCCGCTTCACGGGCTACCATCATGCACCACGGCCAGCACAGGGGTGGGTGCGGACGGCCACAAGGGCCGCGCCCTGCATGTGGGCAACATCCGCCCCGCGGGCAAGCTCCCGAACGGGAGCGGCAGCTTTTAGGCAGGCGGTGGAGCGAGCCCTCCGGGCGAGCGCAACCCCTGTAAAACAGCATTGTTCACGCGGGCAAGCCCCGTTAGGCGGCGACAGAACGCTGCTGCCACACTGTGTGGCACTATACTACACGTGGATGGTAACTCTGCCACCCCTACGGGGCTTGCCTGGGTGGGGAGGACACACAATGCAGTGAGCGTAATCTCGGAGTCGCAGATTGTGCTGGGGCTGCTGGTCAGCAGCGACGGGTATCCGCTATCCTACAATGTTTTCAACGGCTCCCAATACGAGGGCAGGACGATGATGCCTATAATCGATGACTTCGTGCAGCGATTTTCTCTTTCCGACTTCATTGTGGTTGCCGATGCGGGATTGCTGTCGCGCAAGAATATAGCACTGCTCAAGCAGGCTGGATACAAGTTTATTCTCGGAGGCCGCATCAAGAAAGAGTCCAGGCCTGTTCAAGACTGGGTGTTATCCTTGCAAAAAGGCGCCAAAACACTTCACGAGACCACTATTAACGGAGACGAACGCATAATCGTGAGCTATTCCGAACAGCGGGCGGCAAAAGACCGTCACAATCGGGACAAGGGCATACAGCGCATTCGCAAAGCCTATGCCTCGGGGAAAATCAGCAAGCGGAACATCAACCAGCGGGGATATAACAAATTTCTCGTCATTGAGAACGATGTCATGGTAAGCATCGACGAGGATAAGATCATGGCCGACGCACAATGGGACGGTCTGAAAAGCTACATCACAAACACAAAATTGCCGGCAGAAGAAGTGATAGCGCAATATCACAGCCTGTGGGTGGTCGAGCGCGCCTTCCGCATCACAAAAGGCGCACTTGAAGCCAGGCCTGTCTTTCATTTCACGGAGCGCCGCATAGAGTCTCATATAAGTATATGCTTTGTGGCCTACAAGTTATACAAAGAGCTTGAACGCATATTACGGCTGCTCAATATCGGGCTCAGTGTCGACAAAGCCCTTGACATCGCAAAAAACATTTCCACTGTAAGCATCAGGCTCAATGACGGCACAATTTATACCCGTACACTGCTCAACACTGCCGAAGAACGCCTGCTAATGCCACTTCTTCCCGGCGACAACTGTTTTGGGTGACCCATTGTCAAAGTCAGAAATAACGTCATACATATTTCCCATTAAAAGGGAATTTGTTTTGTTTTTTTTATTAATTTCTTTCCAAATAGTTTGGAAGTTTAAAATATTGATTGTAACTTTGTGAGCAATATGATTAAGGTATCATACAATAACCCCGAATTAAGGTCGCTGATGCAAGATGGCAAAAGTACCTTATATAAGGAAATCCCAAGAAAAAGAGGTTTTCTCAAAGCGTTACGAGCTTTTCTATCTCTGCTTCATGTAATTCACGACACTACAGACCTATTTTTCTACAAACAGTATCAATATCAGCAAAACGTCAATGTGAGCTACGTGCATATAAACTGCTCAAACATTCAAAGTAAGCTGCTCTTATTAGAACAAGAACATGGTACAAGCATAACTATAACAGACTTAATTATATAAATAACAATTATGGCAAAAGAAGTAAAATTTGATGCGAATAACATCATCCATCCTGGTTACTTGCTTGGAATGGAAATAAAGGCGCGAGGCATTACGCAAAAAAACTTCGCGTCTCAAATTGCCATACAGCAATCGCACTTGTCCGAAATAATCAAGGGGAAAAGAAACATTACTGACCAACTCGCACAAAAACTAGAACAGACATTAGGAATTCCTGCTGAGCATTGGATTAAGTTGCAAGCTGAATATGGCTTCAAGAAACTTCTGTCCGAACAAAAAAATGTAGCTGAAAGAGAAGCAGAATCGACTTTGACCGAGTACAACCTCATTTGTGACATGAGGACTATCTTCAACTATGTCGGCATAATTGCCAAGCCAGCTTCTGAGCGTTTGAGATTCTGCACCAACAACTTGAAATTTACCAGTCCTACCGCTCAACGCCAACAAGTTAGAGGTTGTTTCCATCGTTCAGAAAAAACTGGTCTTGACACGAGAATGATTGCTACTTGGGCAGTATTAGCCAAATACGAAGCTTCTATTCAGCCAAAAACTGTTGGTAACTTTGACAAGGACAAAATGGATGACCTTTCAAAAGAGTTAAGCATAATATTCAACGACAACAATAACACGTTGAATCGTACTGAGCGTAAGTTGTCTGAATATGGAATTAAGTTCTGCATTGTTCCCAAGGTGAAGCATGCGTCAATAGACGGATATTCATTTTTTACTGATGATGGCACACCAGCCATCGTTATAACTAAGCGCTATAATAAGATCGACAATGTAGCATTTGCGGTCTTGCATGAAGTGGGACACCTCAAACTACATTCTGTTAAAGACAATGGAGGAAATATCAATCTGGTATATGGTGATGAGGATTTAGTAACAAAGGAGGAACGGGAGGCAAATGAGTTCGCTGCTAATGCCTTAATTCCAGAATTCATGTGGGAAGAAGCTCCGCGTGTTACTATGAATCCGCATCAGATTCAAAAGGAATACTCCAAATGGGCAAGAAAGAATGGCTTAAACAAGTGGATTGTACTTGGACGCGTTTCTCACGAAACTGGCATGTACATGTTCACGTCCGATAAATCAAGAGATATTCAATAACATTTTAAAAAAAAGGAACATAAAATGAGTAAGACATAAACCTTTGAGACGAAAAATCCCCGTGTCATCTGGGAAATAACACGAGGAGCAAGAGGTTTAGCTTCATCGATTGCAAGACCTTTAGTCTCACGAAAGCTCGGGATGAAATCCTCACGGCACTGCAAAATTACGAAATAATTGCAGATTATTGGCGATTTAAACCCGGAAATCGATGCTTAGAGAGTTTTTTAACTTTTTTATTGAACAAAATTATATCTAAAAAATATGATTTACCCAATAGAAAAAGTGCTGCCTCTACCATTTCCGGGTGAAGGCAACGACACTATAACAGAAAAAGTACCGGATTTGGGTCCTTTACATTTACATATATGTGAGGGCATTGGTTTCACCTCTGAGCATCAGATGCCTATAGTGAAGCCTGAATTAGTTGAACCGCCTTTGGATATCAAAGCATACTATAGGCTAAAGAATTATCCTGACATCGATAAGAAAAAGATGTTCGGACATTTCTTCACGTCAGACAAAAACATTGAAAAGGTTTGGAAAAAGCCTTTCTTACACATCAACATGTTTAGAGGCTTTGGTGGAATCATTTCAACAGATTTCTCCATCCTTGACAACATGCTTGAAATCCAACGTTTTTGGAATGATTTCCGAAACAAGCTTCTTACTGCATTCTATCAAAAATACGGCATACATGTCATAGCAGCACCATCATGGTGCTCTGACCTTGACAACATTGGGCGTTATATGGAAGGATGGCCGCACAACTGTTTGATAGCAATTAACAGCACTGGAGTTTGTCATGACAAGCGATCTAAACACACTTGGTTGGACGGCTATAATGCCATGCTTTCCATACTCAATCCAACTCACATATTACGCTATGGCGGTATGATAGAAGGCGAGAGAACAGATATCAGCACCTATTATTCCAACGATAATAAAATACAAAGCCATGGGAGCAAACGGATCGTATGATAAGACACTTGGTGGCGTTCCTTTAGGGAAACGCACTCACATAGAAACTGGACATACTATATTGGGACACAAGGTTTTGCTTCAAGATGGCACTTATGACCAGACTAAGAACATCCTGAATTCAAATTCAGAAAGTCCTATTTATCTTATAGCCAAACAGTATGAGGATGGTTCTCTGGCTGTTTTGAACATCAACCAGAACAAGGATCACAAGATTGACATAGAAATTAATTTAAAATTTGATTCTAATGGCAAGATTCGTCCATATAATGGAAAAGAAAGCAGTTCGCATGCCCACCAGTGGGAAGAAGGTAAAGATGGCATTATGCATCGGAAACCTACAACAGGCAATAGCCATCTGCCTATTCCAAAAGGATATGGCAATCTGCTAAAAGCAATCGAAAAGTTCAACAAACAAAAAAATCATATTAAAAAATGATTAAGCGCAATAGAAAAATTGCTATAAAGGACTTCAGAGGTCCTGGGCAACATGTTTATGAGGACGAGTTGGGGTTTCGTAGTGACATGCTCAAGGAAGCGAGAACACTTGTCGCTCGGGAGGCATTTCAATACCACGTGGAGAAAGTTGGGCTAAACTTGGCCTTCTACTACCCGGAGACCGACACGTTTTATGGAATTCACACGGAGACAATTCCAATAAAAGTCAAGATTCTACCTCGTCATCGTGAGTGGTCTGACTTCGTTGCCTGGCAATGTGACAACGATACTCATGATGATGGAGAGGTTATTGCAGAGTTCAATTCTGCCTCAGAGATTTGGGATAATCTTCGTATCAACGGAAAGCCATTTGAAGAAGTTATTAACAAGTCCTATATCACCGCTTTGAACTAAGAAATGTTTATAAAGGGTAGCCAATTCTTTCATTTTGGTTACCCTTTATTGTTATTGGGTAAGCTGTGCACATCTCGAGGAGTTTGGCGACGCACTCCGATTCGGTCATCTTGGTGGAGAAGCCGTAGGCTTGCATCACAGAACGGTCGTTCTGGCGGTGAGCCTCCAAAAAGGTCGTAGGGCATCGTCGTCGGGTCGTAGAGGTCGGCAAGGCTGCTGTCGGGGTACTTGGCATGGGCATCGAGCCACTTTGTAAGTGATATTCTTCTTGATTCCGCATACGCCCGCAATCTCCTTCAGATATTCGTTTGTCTTCTGTGGCGACTTCAACGGGAAGAGTCAGTAGACTCTGTGACCCGTCAAGGGTGGGGTGCGGCGATGGTCCAGTCGATGGGGGTGTGGGCCTTGCGGTAGTAGTAGTCGCGCAGGTCGCTCCACCGGTAGTAGGGCCAGGTTCTGGTCTTGAACGGCAAGCGGGCCTCTTGCTCGTTGAGCAGCACTTTTACAAGCACGTCGCCGGGCTTGTTGCCAGTTCCCTTCTTGCCGGGGCGGTAAAACACGAGCTGGATGTTGCACCCCATGGGAAAGTAGTTGTAGCACTGCCAGTTGTAGTCGAGGCTGTCGAGGCAGGCCGTGGAGTAGTTGGCATTGTCGATCTCGAGCATGCAGGCCAGGGGCAGCAGGCAGGTCTCGTGCCCGAAGCGCAGGGTGGCGCCGTGGCCGTGGCAGGCGATGACCGAGTCGGCCGTGGCCACCATGTGGGCCAGCAGGTCGCGCTCCACATAGGGCATGCGGCCGCCATTGGCCACGGCGTTGGCCGAGTGGGTGTACCAGTATATGTTGGCTGCCCGCCACAGCTGGTAGCGCTC
>Ga0256406_1002308_pt1 | contig 27432 bp, 25 predicted proteins | sample RumenRJG_03DNA_FD_185986 | JGI IMG/M metagenome (GOLD analysis project Ga0256406, IMG submission 185986) | Bovine rumen microbial communities from Lethbridge, Alberta, Canada - RJG_03 | ecosystem: Host-associated > Mammals > Digestive system > Stomach > Rumen | place: Canada: Alberta | collected...
AGGAGGCCGGCGCCCACTGCACCGAGTACGTCACCCCGGTCACCCCGGAGAGCATCGAGGAGCGCACCGCGCCCTACGCCGCCAGCTGGGCGCCCACGGCCAACAAGCTCTGGCTCGAGGAGCATCCTACGGGCAAGAAGGTCTTCAACGACGGTGTCAACGACCTCGACCCCGAGGAGAAGGTTCGTCGCATGAAGGCGAACGACGAGGAGCGCGAGGCGGTTCTCGACTAGCGCAGTGATGCAGCGGCGCTCGGCAGGTGCACGTACCAGCCCAGATGCCGCTCGAGCGTCAACCGTTTAGTGGGGCGGGGTCCTGGTGGGCCCCGCCCCATCTTTGCGGTCCCTCTTTGCGGCCCCCCGTTGTGGCCCCTCTTTGCGCGCGCGACAGGCGCGGCAGCCGGGCGCACCGGCTTATGCGAGCCGAGCTCGATCAACTCTTACGCACGGCCCGTGCGATTCTCGGAGTTATGGACGGGTCCGGAGGCGTCCGACGACGTCGCGGGCGCGTGTAACTCGCATTCGCCCAGGATTGGGCTTGGTCTCTCGGAGCCAGTGGCGTTCATTCCGCTCACGAGCGTCAGTCAACCATGGCTGACTCGTCCACAGGTCCCGGATTTGCACGGATGCGGAGCGGGGGCTGCGCACGGACCCCGACGGCGGCCCGCGCAGCACCTCTGCTCGGACGGTCTACCGACCCGATGCAGCACTTTCGACCGGATTCTGCATTTGGATAGCTTGGGGGCGGGACAACCGGTACGGCGCCACGCGGACTCCCGCACGTCCGTCGAAGCCCACGCGCCCGCCACCCAGGAGGGGCCTTTCCGCGCTAGCTCTGCAGCACGACCTTGCGCGAGGCGCTCAGGCGCTTGATGCCCTCGACGAGCAGGTCGTAGGTCAGGGAGCTGACCTCCTCGGTCTCCTCCGCGCTCATGTCGTTGTCGCGCGTGAGCCACCTGAGCGTGAGTGACACGATGCCGCCGGCGATGTAGTCAGAGAGGTAGGCGGTGCGCTCCTGCGAGAGGTTCCCGCTCGCCCCAGGCATCCCGGACGTCCTGGGCATCAGAGGTGCCCCCTCTGCCCCGGTCGTCCCCATCTCCCCGCACGCCGACGAAGCGCCCACCTCGGCGCCACCGGAGTAGCGGCTGAGGAGCCGCCTGCTCAGGACGGAGCGCACCTCGTTGGAGACCTCGAGCCGCGCCGAGGTCATGAACACCCTCCCGAAGGGGCTCGACGCGTCCTTGGACTGGGCGTATATCTTGCGGATAATGGCATAGACGCCGCGCAGGGACGTGGAGTCGCCCTCGTCCAGGATGCGGACGACCTCCGTCGCCCCCTCCTCAACGACCTCGTCGACCACCTGCGACACGGAGCCGTAGTGCGCGAAGAACGTGCGACGGTTGATGTAGGCGGCGTCCGCGACCTCGCGCACCGTGATCTCGCGCGGGTCGTGATCGCGCATCAGCTCGATCACCGCCTCGCGAATCGCGCGCTTGGTCTTGACGACGCGAATGTCTGTCTCTCGGGCCATGCCATCCACTCCAATCCTCACCAAGATACCACCACCGCAGGCGGGCGGCACGAGGCCGGACTGCTAGCGTGCGGTACGAAGCCGGCCAACTCGCGGAAGACGCGTCCGCGGCCAGCGCCGACCGTCCATGGACAGCAGGCGTAGGCCGAGACGGCGCGCTGGCAGGGCGGGCGCCGGGTGCTAACGTATACGAAGCCAACAGTGAGGAGTTGCATGTATTCGTTCGACAGCAGGGTCCGCTACAGCGAGTGCGACAAGAGCGGCAGGCTCTCCATCGTCGGCCTGATCGACTACCTACAGGACTGCACGACCTTCCACTCCGACCACGTCGGCCACGGGCTGGAGTTCATGGCGGCGCACGACTACGCCTGGTTCATCGCCGCCTGGCAGATCCACGTCCTCAGGCTCCCCAGGTTCGCGGAGAAGATCCGCGTCTCCACGAACGCCTACGAGATGGGCAGCGTGACCTCCAACAGGAACTTCTCCATCACCGACGAGGGAGGCGAGCCCTGCGTGCTCGCCGACTCCATCTGGTTCACCTACGACACGGCGGCAAAGAGCCCCTGCCGGATCCCGGACTTCGAGCACGTCTACGTCACCGGCGAGCCGAGGCTCGACCTGCCGCGCACCTCGCGCAAGATCAAGGTGCCCAAGGGCGGGGTCGAGCTCCCGAGCTTCCACGTGGTCGAGCAGATGCTCGACACCAACAACCACGTCAACAACGCCCAGTACGTCTCGATCGCCGACGGCATCGTCCGCGCACGCGACCCGGAGTTCTCGACCCGCGTCATCCGCGTGCAGTACCGCAGCATGGCGCTGCTCGGAGACGTGGTCTGCCCGCGCCTGCACGCGACGGAAGGCGGCTACATCGTCGACCTCGCCGACGAGTCGGGGTCGTCCTACGCAATCGTGAGCTTCGAGTCGCCTCAGACGGAGCCCGGCGCCCGGCGCCGCTCCCCTCGCCGTCGGGCGCCGGAAGGGAGGCCTAGCCATGGCAGAGCGTAAGGTCCACGCCGTCTGCGCCGTCATCAGCCGCGACGGCTCCGTGTTCTGCTGCCAGCGCGGGCACGGCGACATGCAGGGAGGCTGGGAGTTCCCCGGCGGCAAGGTGGAGAAGGGCGAGACGGGCGAGCAGGCCCTCAGGCGCGAGATCTCCGAGGAGCTCGCGGCGCGCCTCTCCACCGTGTGGTTCCTCGACACGGTGGAGCAGGACTACGGGGACTTCCACCTCACGCTCGACTGCTACGTCTGCACCCTCGCGCCCGGTGAGGAGCCGACCCTCCTCGAGCACTCCGACGCGCGCTGGCTCGGCCGCGACGAGCTCCTGGACGTTGACTGGCTGCCGGCTGACCGCAAGGTCGCGATGTCGCTCGGCGGCCTCTGGGACGCGCTGTTCTCGGCGGAGCACCTGTAGGGGACCGGGAGGGGCTCTTGGAGACCGACGACAAGCGCGCGCGGGCGGACGAGGTCCAGCCCGGGCAGACCATAGAGACCGCGAGCGCGACGACCTCGCCCGACAACACAGCCTCGGGGAACGGCGCCTACGTCCTCGTGGCCGCCGTCCTTCTCGCCCTGCTCCTGCTCTCCTCGTCCGTCGCCTCCTGCACCGGCCGGCTGGCAGAGGAATACCTGCTTTACTCCGACGGCTGCCCCGAGGAGCGGCTCCTCGTGCCCGGCGACGGCTACGATGGCGTCCCGGGCTACGGGCTGGGCGACGGCGACGGGCTGGATGACGGCTACGGGCTGGGCGGTGGCGACGGCTACGGGCCGGGCGACGGCTACGGGCTGGGCGACGCGCCCGCAGACGGGCTCGGCGCGGGGCTGCCGGGCGCGACAGGCGGCCTCTCCGCCTAGGGACGGCCCGAGGGCAGCGGACGACGACAGATTGGAGCCACATGAGCAAGGCAGACGAGATCTTCGTCGCCATGTGCGACGACATCATCAAGAACGGGACCACGACCGAGGGCCAGAAGGTCCGCCCGCACTGGGAGGACGGCACGAGCGCCTACACCATCAAGCGCTTCGGCGTGTGCAATCGCTACGACCTCAGGGAGGAGTTCCCGGCGCTCACGCTCCGCAGGACCGCCCTCAAGAGCTGCATGGACGAGGTCCTCTGGATCTACCAGCGCAAGTCCAACAACATCCACGACCTCCACAGCCACATCTGGGACGAGTGGGCCGACGAGACGGGCTCGATCGGCAAGGCCTACGGCTACCAGGTGGCCCAGAGGAGCCACTACCCCGAGGGCGACTTCGACCAGATGGACCGCGTCCTGTGGCAGCTCGAGCACGAGCCCTACAGCAGGCGCATCATGACGAACCTGTACAACTTCCACGACCTCTCGGAGATGCACCTCTACCCGTGCGCCTTCAACGCGATCTACAACGTGACGCGCGCGCCGGGCGACGAGAGACCGACGCTCAACCTGCTGCTCGTCCAGCGCAGCCAGGACGTCCTCGCGGCCAACAACTGGAACGTCTGCCAGTACGCGCTCCTGCTCATGATGGTCGCGCAGGTCGAGGGCATGGTCGCCGGCGAGCTCGTCCACATGATCGCGGACGCCCACATCTACGACCGCCACGTCGACGTCGTGCGCGAGCTCATCGCGCGCCCGCAGTTCCCGGCCCCCAAGGTCTCGCTCAACCCCGAGGTCACGGGCTTCTACGACTTCACCACCGACGACCTCGTCGTCGAGGACTACCAGCACGGCCCGCAGGTCAAGAACATCCCCATCGCTATCTAGGAGGCCAGATGAACGCGATCGTCTCTGTGACGGGCGACTGGGGCATCGGCTCCGAGGGCAAGCTCCTCGTGAGGAACAAGGCCGACATGCACCGCTTCGTCGAGCTCACGATGGGCGGCACCGTGCTGATGGGTCGCAAGACCTTCGAGAGCTTCCCCGGCGGGGCGCTCAAGGGGCGCCGCAACGTCGTCCTCACCCGCGACGGGGGCTTCCGGGCTGCCGGCGTCGAGGTGGTCCACGACGTCGACGAGGCCCTGCGCGCCGTCTCGGAAGGGGCGGGCGACAAGGGCGAGAAGGTCTGGCTCATCGGGGGCGAGAGCGTCTACCGCGAGCTCCTCCCCGCCTGCGAGCTCGCCTACGTCACGAAGAACGACGTCGTACTCCCCGCAGACGCCTTCTTCCCCGACCTCGACGCGGACCCGTCGTGGGCCGTCGCCGAGGAGGAGCCCGGAGGGGTGACCGCCGGGGGCGTGCCCTTCTCCTACGTCACCTACCAGCGCGTACGCCCGTAGGTACGGCGGGGTCGCCGGGGAGTGTACCATGCGCGACCACACCGTGGCGCGGGTCCCGGCCGCGCGCCGGCGCCGTGGCGCCTCCCCTACCAGGCGACCTGCTGGCCGGCGAAGAAGACGGAGACGAGCGTGTCCTCGCTGCCGTCCTCGAGCCTCCAGGACGAGCCGTCGGCGCGGCGGAGCCTGAGCTCGCCGGAGGCGCTGACCGTCTCCGTCGACGCGTCGACCTCCTCGTAGAGGAGCTCCGCGTAGCGCCTCGAGATCGCGTCCTTGTCGCCCGCCGCGTACGCCTGCTGGCCATCTTCGCTCTCGAGCCACGCGTCCGCGCGCGCCTCCGCGGAGGCCATCGCCGCCGAGAAGTCCGCGTTGGAGCTCGAGACGGTCACGACCGCCTCGTCGCCCGTGACCTGGACGGAGTCGATCGTGTAGTCGAAGTGCCTCCCGAGGTGCGACATCAGCTCGTAGAGGTCGATGCCCTCCCCCGCGAGCTCGGTCGCCGCCGCGCCGAGCTCCGCCGCCCCGGAGGTGCCCACGAGCCCCTCGAGGCCCTCCCTCGTGGGGTCCTTGAGGACGTCGAGGACAGCGGCTGCGGACGCCCGAGCCTGGCCCGCGTCGTCCGTGCACGCCGCGAGGCCGACGGGCGCAACGAGCGCGAGGGCGGCCGCCAGCGCGAGGGCTACGACCCGCCACGTCCTTGTCGGCGCCGTCTGCCAGCCCGGGCGCCCGGCTGCCGCCCGGGCCGCGTGCCCCGCCGCCCGCCAGCCCGGGCGCCCGGCTGCTGGCCGAACCCCTCGCGACCTCATGCGGTCGCGAGGACGCGCTCGAGCTTGGAGACGAACGGCAGAGGCTTCGCGTGGCCGCAGCGCAGGCGGACGAGCGCATGCAGCGGGTCCTTCTCGCCCTGCGCGAGCCTCAGGAACTCCACGCCGTCGCCCCCGGGGGCCCACGGGTCCAGCACCTCGCGCGCGCTCTCGAGGACGCGGGCCATGGAGCCGGCGTCCGTGAGATCGAGCTCGAAGTCGACGCAGCTCCCGAAGCCGTTCCTGATGATGCTCGACGCCACGGCGAACGACGGGTCGTGCGGCAGGCCCGGGTAGTAGACGTGGGCGACCTTAGGGTGGCAGAGCAGGTAGTAGGCCACGACCTGCGCGCAGTCGAAGGCCGCGCGGCGGCGCTCGTCGAAGTCCTCCAGGCCGGCGTCGAGCTCTACGACCTCTGCCGCCGTGGGCCTCCGGATGCCCTTGAGCCTCCGGCCAAGGTCGGTGACGGCCTGCACGGCGTCCCTCGAGACGCTGATCGCCATGAGGTTGGAGCCCTCGCGCTGCACCACGTGGTCCAGCTCCTCGTAGGCGATGTGCGCCCCGAGGCGCGTCGCCTGGCACCCGAAGGAGGTGGCCAGCGTGTTGTCCACCACGAGGAGCTCCCCGGCGTCCCTTGCGTCGCCGGCGGCCTTGCGCACGTCGTGGCACGTGACCGGCCTGCCGCCCAGCACGCGCAGGAACCTGATCTTGCGCTCGAGGCCCAGCCGCCTGAGCGCCCCGATGCCGTCCTCCATCGCCACGATGCGGGTCCGCACCGCGCACAGCCGCCTCGAGAAGCCGTCCTCGATGGTGGCGAGGGCGTCCTCGTACGCGGCCTGGTCGTCCAGTATCCCCTCCAGCTCGGCCGCGCGTCCAGATTCCAAGGCGTCTCCTTCCCTCGTGTCCCTACCGCCCCTTTCATATTTCTTAAAGCAGAGTGTAACATCGCCTGAAAGCGCCATCAGCAAGGATGCGACCGGTGCGCGCTGCGTGGGCGAGCCACTGGTCCAAGACAGGGCGGCAGGCGGCGCGGGAGGGTGTGCTGGTGCTACCATCGTCTAGCACACTACGAAGGGACCACAATTGCAGCCTACCTTGACACCTGGGAATAAGCTCTACTTTTATCGCCTCCTCTCGGAGCGCTTCGGATTCGGCCGCCAGACGTTCGTGACGCACGTCGAGGAGGCGCTCGCAGAGGACGGCCTCTCGGCGGCGGACCTCGGCATCGCCTCCACGCGCGAGCTCCTCGAGATGCTCGGCGAGTTCGTGACCATCCTCGACTTCAAGGGAGGCCGCTCCTACGTCCGCATCGAGCGCCTCGCCGACTGGGACAAGTACCTCGAGGCCGCCGAGGACGACAAGGACCGCAAGGCGGCGGGCGGCAAGCCCTGGAGGAAGGGACGCCAGCCCAAGGGCGCGCGGCCTACCAGGCCGAAGTGCGTGCGCAGGGCGAAGAAGCCCGCGGAGCCCGAGGCTGTGGCGGGCGATGTGGCTGAGAAGCCCGCCGCGCCCGAGGCCGTGGCGGCCCCCGCGGAGCCCGAGGCCGTGGCGGGCGATGCGGCTGAGAAGCCCGCGGAGCCCGAGGCTGCATCCGGCGAGGACGTGCGCGTCGCGCCGGCCTCTAGCGAGGAACCTGCGAGCGAGGCTGCCGCCGACGAGACGCCGGCCGCCGAGGCCGAGGTCGAGGTCGACGGCGACAACGGCACAGCCGAGACGCCGGCCCGCCCCTCCGCAGAGCCCACGACGCCCACGTCCTTCTCCGCCCCTGCCGCGCCCGCGGCCCCCACGGCATCCGCCGCACCCGCGGCACCCGTCGTGCCCGCGGCCCCCACGGCATCCGCCGCACCCGCGGCATCCGCCGCACCCGCGGCACCCGTCGCGCCCGTGGCGCTGCCCATCGCCGTGGACGAGGCGCCCGACCTGCGAGGCATCCCGACCGACTTCACCGCCGAGGTGCACCTTCCCTCGCGCCTCGCCGGCGCCCTCGCGCGCGCCCTCCCCTTCGACGCGAACCTCCCCAAGGTCCTCGACGAGGATTGGGCCTACGCCGTCTCGACCGGCGCCGTCCGAGGAAGCCGTACGCGCGTCTCCTTCCCCCTGCGCTACCTCCACGCCGACGGCACCCCCATCGAGCTCGCGCTCGCCCATGGGAAGGCCGACCCCACCGGGAGGTCCTGGCGCGTCGAGCGGGTGGACGACGACGCGACCGGTGCGGCCCCCGAGGCCGCCGGCCCCTCCGGGTGCCCGGTCGAGGCCGAGCCCTGGGAGCTGCTCGTCCCCGCGCGACGCGACTACGAGGAGCGCGTCAGCGTGAGGCGCGAGTTCGCCTCCCTCGTCGCCATCCCCTCGTGGGACGCCCTCGTCGGCGCGCTCGCATCCGTCTGCGCGCCCGATGTGTGGTGCTTCGAGAAGGACGGCGACGTCGCGGACTCCCACGGGCTTCTCCGCTACTACCTCTGCGCGACCGTGTTCCGCATCAGGCGTCAGGGCAGGCTCGCCCAGGACGCCTCGGGCAGGAGGGCCGCGCTCGACACCGGCCTGCGCAACCCGCGCGGGCTCGACGTGTACCTCGTCCTCAAGGCCACGGAGGAGGGCGGGGCCTCCGGCGTCGCCGCGCCGTGGACGGCCGACGCAGTCGTCGCGGCAGACCCCCTCGCCGACGAGCGGCCCGCAGCCCTCGCAGCCTTCGGGGAGCTTCCGCTGCCCGCGAGCTACCTCGACGCCGCGGAGGGCCTCGTGCCCGCGCTGGACGCGAAACTCGAGCTCGACCTCGGGCAGATCGCCCTGCACCAGCTGAGCCGGCTCCCGCGCGCCTTCCTGGAGGGGGCACTCGCGGAGAGTCCGCGCGCGTCCGGGCTCCTGGCGGAGGGCTCCCCCGACGATCTGGGCCGAGCGGTCCTGGAAGACGAGGCCCTTCTCGCCCGTCTGGCCACGCCCATCGAGCGGACGTGCCGAAGGGCGCTGCGCTCGGCCGCGCTCGGCTACCGCCCCTGCGTGCCCGCCTACGTGCCGGCCACCGATGCGGTCGTGCCCCTGCTGCCGGTCGCGCTTGCCGGGGACGCTATCGACTGCTGCGTCGCCCTGCGGCCGTCTGGGGACGGCACCTATGCGGCAGGCGCCTTCCTCTCGCTGGCAGACGCCCGCGCCTGCGCCCGGCCTGCCTGCGCCTGCCCGCCCGCCTGGCTCCTCTGACGTCGGCGCGTGCGGCGGCGCACCTGCGCCCGGAGCAGACGTCCCCCGACGAGGAAGAGCCCCCGTCCCGACCCGTGCTCGGGTCCCGGATGGGGGCTCTTCTGCCAAGGCGTGGATGGCCGCGACCGCCTGCGGCCTCGGCGCCCTCTAGCCGCGGCGCTCGCGGATCTCGGCCGTGACGTCGGCGATGAAGTCGTCCAGCTCGGCGGTGTGCGTCTCGTTGGTGCGGTCGCGCACGGAGATGTTGCCGGCCTCCTTCTCCTTCTCGCCGAGGATCAGCATGTACGGCACGCGGTCGATGCTGCGGGCCTCGCGGATCTTGTAGCCGATCTTCTCGTCGCGCTCGTCCACCTTGACGCGCACGCCGGCGTCGCGGAGCTTGCGCGCGACCTCGTCGGCGTACTCGCGGGTCTTCTCGGAGACGGGGAGCACCTTGACCTGGCAGGGCGAGAGCCAGGTCGGGAACTTGCCCGCGTACTGCTCGGTCAGCATGCCGATGAAGCGCTCGAAGGAGCCGAAGCCCGCGCGATGGATCATGATCGGGCGCTTCTTGCTGCCGTCCTTGTCGGTGTACTCGAGCTCGAAGTTCTGCGGGAGCTGGAAGTCGAGCTGGATGGTGCCGCACTGCCAGGTCCTGCCGAGGCAGTCCTGCAGGTGGAAGTCGATCTTGGGGCCGTAGAAGGCGCCGTCGCCGGGGTTGAGCGTGTAGTCGACTCCCATGGCCTCCAGCGCGTCCTTGAGGCCCTGCTCGGCGAGCGCCCAGTCCTCGTCGGAGCCCATGGAGTCGTCCGGACGGGTGGAGAGCTCGACCTTGTAGGGGAACCCGAACTGCTTGTAGTAGGCCGTGATCAGGTGCGCGACGTCCGTCACCTGCTCGGTGATCTGGTCCGGGCGGATGAAGAGGTGCGCGTCGTCCTGCGTGAAGGAGCGCACGCGGAACAGGCCGTGGAGGGCGCCGCGCAGCTCGTGGCGGTGGTCCTTACCGGCCTCGGCGAGCTTGAGCGGCAGGTCACGGTAGCTGCGGGGGCGCGACTTGTAGATCAGGCAGGCGCCGGGGCAGTTCATCGGCTTGATGGCGTAGTCCTCGTCGTCGATGGACGTGGTGTACATGTTCTCCTTGTAGTGGTCCCAGTGGCCCGAGGTCTCCCAGAGCTGGCGGGAGAGGATGATCGGCGTGTCGACCTGCTCGTAGCCGTACGCGTCCTGCATCTCCATCCAGTACTGCTTGAGGGAGTTGACGATCCTCATTCCGTTGGGGAGCCAGAAGGGGAAGCCCGGACCGAAGTCCGAGAACATGAAGAGCTCCATCTCCTTGCCGATCTTGCGGTGGTCGCGCTTCTCGGCCTCCTCGAGGAGCTTGAAGTAGGCGTCCATCTCGTCCTTGTTGCGGAACGCGACGCCGTTGATGCGGGTGAGCATCTTGTTGTTGGAGTCGGCCTTCCAGTAGGCGCCGGAGACGGCCGTGAGCTTGAAGGCCTTCAGCGCCTTGGTGTAGAGGAGGTGGGGCCCCACGCACATGTCGACGTACTCGCCCTGCTGGTAGAAGGTGATGCGCGCGCTGGGGTCGAGGTCGCCGATGTGCTCGACCTTGTAGTCCTGGCCGCGCTCCGCCATGAAGGCGACGGCCTCGTCGCGCGGCTTCTCGAAGGCCTGGAACTTGAGGTTCTCCTTGCAGATCTTGCGCATCTCCGCCTCGATCGCGGGGAAGTCCTCCTCGGAGACCTTCCTGTCGCCGAGATCGACGTCGTAGTAGAAGCCGTTGTCGGTCGCGGGGCCGTAGGCGAACTTCGCCCCGGGGTAGAGGCGCGCGATGGCCTGGGCCATGATGTGGGCTGCGGAGTGGCGGATCACGTGGAGTTCCTGGTCCTCGGGGATCTCCTCGACGTGGCCGTCGTTGAACAGTGCCTTCATGTGATAAAACCTCTCACTTGGATGTCTTCTGGCAAACGGTTGGTGGCGACTGCCGCACGGCTGGGCCGCAGCAAAAGGGCAGGCGCCTACCTAGTCAGCGTCCCCGGCGCTCCCGCGCGAGGCAGGTCTGATCCTAAGCGCATTCTTGCCTCCGTATAGCTCGACATACGCAGGAAAGTCTACACCACCTGACGCCCGAGCACGAAGCCGGTCCCCACCGGGACCGCTTCGTCACGCAAGCAACGCAAGGAGGAAAGACCATGGAAATCGACCGCGAGAGGGCGCGGGCCGCCTTCGACGCCTACGTGGGCGGCTTCGACGCCGGCGACCCCAAGATCTCGCTCAAGGCGGAGCACACCCTACGCGTGGCGCAGCTGGCCGAGAAGATCGCGCGCTCCGAGCTCCGCAGCGAGGCGGGCGCAGGGCGCGGCGCGGACCCGGAGGCCTCCGCGGACGCAGGACCCGGCGCAGACCCGGAGGCCTCCGCAGGCGCAGGGCCCGTCGCGGACCCGGGGGCCTCCGCTGACCTGGCATGGCTCCTCGGCCTGCTCCACGACGTCGGCCGCTTCGTGCAGGTCCGCACGTGGGGGACCTTCGACGACTCCCGCTCCGCGAGCCACGCCGACCTCGGGGCGCGCGTGCTCTTCGAGGGCTTCGCGGGCGCACCGCCCGCCATCCGCGACTTCGTGGAGGACCCCTCCGAGGACGACCTCCTCCGCACCGCCGTCGCCCTCCACAGCTCCTGGCACTTGCCTCCCCGCCTGGACGAGCGCACGCGCTTCTTCTGCCAGGTGCTGAGGGACGCGGACAAGGTCGACATCCTCGAGGTCAACTGCGTGCGCCCGGTCGAGGACATCTACGGCATCAGCGAGCGCGACCTGCTCGGAAGCGAGCTCTCCGAGGAGAGCGAGGCCTGGTTCTGGCGCCACTCCACCATCCCCAGGGCCGCGCGTCACCATCCAGCAGACGTCCTTCTCGGCCACGTCTGCTTCGTGTGGGACCTCTGCTACCCGGAGAGCCTGCGCGAGACCGTGCGCCAGGGCCACCTCTTCCGCATGGTCGAGCGACCCTGGGAGAGGCCGGACACGGCCCGCGAGTTCGCGCGCATGGACGCCCACCTCAGGTCGTGGCTGGCGGCGGCGGGCTACCTCGCCGCCGAGTGACCCGACCATAACGGCGCGGGGCGCTGCCGCGCCCCCTGCCCCGGAAGTTGTGTCATGGCCAAGCGATTGCGACCGTGTTCGCCGAGGGGAATTACGCACGATTGGCTTTAAGGTTACTGAAATCCCTGCAAATCCACAAACCCAAACTCTATCGTGCGTAATTCCGGCTTCGGCAGACGCCCCGCATCCCTCCGAAAGGGATGCGGGGCGCTCCGTAGGTGCGGGACGCCCGTCGCCCTACATCCTGTCGTGGCAAGTGCGGGCGATCACGTCGAGCTGCTGCTCGCGCGTGAGGTCGATGAACTTCACCGCGTACCCCGAGACGCGGATGGTGAAGTTGGCGTACTCGGGCCTCTCCGGGTGCTCCATGGCGTCCTTGAGCTTCTCCACGCCGAAGACGTTCACGTTCAGGTGGTGCGCTCCGTTGGCGAAGTAGCCATCCATCACGCTCACGAGGTTGCGCACGCGCTCGTCCTCCGTGTGCCCGAGCGCGCCGGGGTTGATGGTCTGGGTGTTGGAGATGCCGTCCAGCGCGTACTCGTAGGGCAGCTTGGCCACGGAGTTGAGGCTCGCGAGCAGCCCGTTCTTCTCCGCCCCGTAGGAGGGGTTGGCGCCGGGCGCGAAGGGCACGAAGGCCTCGCGGCCGTCCGGCAGGGCGCCGGTGGCCTTGCCGTAGACCACGTTCGAGGTGATCGTGAGGATCGAGGTCGTGGGCTCCGAGTCGCGGTAGGTGTGGTGCTTCCTCACCTTGGTGATGAAGGTGCGCAGGAGCCAGACGGCGATCTCGTCGGCCCTGTCGTCGTCGTTGCCGTAGCGGGGGAAGTCGCCCTCGACCTCGAAGCCGGTCGCGACCCCCTCCTCGTCGCGCACGCAGCGGACGCGGGCGTACTTGATGGCGGAGAGCGAGTCGACCACGTGGCTGAAGCCGGCGATGCCCGTGGCGAAGGTGCGGCGCACGTCGGTGTCGATGAGCGCCATCTCGGCGGCCTCGTAGTAGTACTTGTCGTGCATGTACTGGATGAGGTTCAAGATGTTGACGTAGAGGCCGGAGAGCCAGTCCATCATCAGGTCGAACTTGTGCATGACCTCGTCGTAGTCGAGGTACTCGCCCTGGATCGGCGCGAGCTCGGGACCCACCTGCAGGTGCCTGCCGGTCCTCTTGTCCAGGAACTTCTCGTCCTTGCCGCCGTTGATGGCGTAGAGGAGGCACTTGGCGAGGTTGGCGCGCGCGCCGAAGAACTGCATCTCCTTGCCGGTCTGCGTCGCGGAGACGCAGCAGCAGATGCTGTAGTCGTCGCCCCAGACGGGCCTCATCACGTCGTCGTTCTCGTACTGCACCGAGGAGGTGCGGATCGAGATGCGCGACGCGTAGGCGCGGAACGCCTCGGGCAGCCGGCGCGAGTAGAGCACGGTGAGGTTGGGCTCGGGGGCCGGCCCCATGTTCTCCAGCGTGTGCAGGAAGCGGAAGTCGGTCCTGGTGACCATGTGGCGGCCGTCCTGGCCGAGGCCCGCGACCTCGAGCGTCGCCCAGACGGGGTCGCCCGAGAAGAGCTCGTTGTAGGAGGGGATGCGGGCGAACTTGACCATGCGGAACTTGAGCACCAGGTGGTCGATGAGCTCCTGGGCCTCCTGCTCGGAGATCCTGCCGGCCGCGAGGTCACGCTGGAGGTAGATGTCGAGGAAGGTGGAGATGCGCCCGACGGACATCGCGGCGCCGTTCTGCGTCTTGATGGCTGCGAGGTAGCCGAAGTAGAGCCACTGCACGGCCTCGCGGGCGTCGGCGGCCGGCCGGGAGATGTCGAAGCCGTAGGCGCGCGCCATCTCCTTCATGCCGGCGAGCGCGCGGATCTGGTCGGCCACCTCCTCGCGCAGGCGGATGACGTCGTCGGTCATGGTGCCGTCGCCGCAGTTGGCGAGGTCGGCGCGCTTCTGCTCCACGAGGAAGTCGATGCCGTAGAGGGCGACGCGGCGGTAGTCGCCCACGATCCGGCCGCGGCCGTAGGTGTCGGGCAGGCCGGTGATGATGTGGGAGTGGCGCGCGGCGCGCATCTCGGGGGTGTAGGCGTCGAAGACCGCCTGGTTATGCGTCTTGCGGTACTCGTTGAAGATCTTGTCGAACTTGTCGTTCACGTGGTAGCCGTAGGTCTCGGCCGCCTGCTGCGCCATGCGGATGCCGCCGTAGGGCATGAACGCGCGCTTGAGGGGCTTGTCGGTCTGCAGGCCCACGACGCGCTCGAGCTCGGGGTGCTCGGCGTCGATGTAGCCGGGGCCGTAGGCGGTGAGGCCCGAGACGACCTCGCACTCGCACTCGAGGACGCCCCCGCGGGCGCGCTCCTCGGCCTGCAGCTCCTGGACGCGGCCCCAGAGGCGCTCGGTGGCCTCGGTCGGCCCCGCGAGGAAGGACTCGTCCCCGTCGTAGGGCGTGTAGTTGCTCTGGATGAAGTCGCGCACGTTCACGTCTCGCCGCCAGTGGGTCCCCTTGAACCCGGTCCACTCCTCGCGCATGCCGCTACCTCCTCGTCTCCGTGGCGCGGAGGATCCTCTCCGCGTTCTCTATCCTTGCCGGCGCGGGCGGCTCGACGCCCTCGAGGGGGTAGTCGAGCCCCAGCTCGCGCCATTTGTAGGCACCCATCGTGTGGTACGGGAGCACCTCGACGCGCTCCACGTTGGAGAGCGACGACACGAACTCCGCGGTCCGCGCGAGGTAGGCGTCGTCGTCGGTCACGCCGGGCACGAGGACGTGCCTGACCCAGACCGGCTGGCCGATCTCGTCGAGGTGGGCGAGGCCGTCCAGGATGTTGGCGTTCCCCCTGCCCGTGAGCCACTCGTGGCGGGCGGGGTCGATGTGCTTGAGGTCGGCGAGCACCAGGTCGGTCGCGCCCATGAGCTCGTCGAAGCGCGCGAGCCAGCCGGGCTCGCGCGTGAAGGGCGCGAGCGCCGTGTCGAGGCAGGTCGAGATGCCGCGCTCGTGCGCCTCGCCGAAGAGGGAGAGAAGGAAGTCGAGCTGCAGGAGCGGCTCGCCGCCCGAGACCGTGATGCCGCCCTCCTCGCCCCAGTAGGCGCGGTAGCGCTCGGCGCGGTCGAGGAGCTCCGTGGAGTCCGCAAGCTCGCCTGCGCTCGCGTCCCAGGTGTCCGCGTTGTGGCAGTAGCGGCACCTGAGGGCGCAGCCCTGCACGAAGACCACGAACCTGACGCCCGGCCCGTCGACCGACCCGAAGGTCTCTATGGAGTGGATGCGACCCTGCGCCACGCGTACCCCCTCAACACCTTGCGCCCTTGTCAACTGACAAGCACAAGATATCGGCGGTCCGCGCGCAGTTCCTTGATTCTGGTCAAGGAAGCGGGATTTCCCAAATACTAGCGGGAAGCACACATTTCTCCGGGAAGGGGCGCGCCCTACTCGTCGCTCTCGGACTCGGCGATGCGGCGCAGCCTCTCGTGGTCGGTGACCACGAGCTTGCCGCGGCCCAGGCGCTTGATGACGCCCTCGCGTGCGAGCCTGGAGACGTTGCGCGAGACGGTCTCGGGCCTCAGGCACACCGAGCCGGCGATGTCCTCGAGCTTGAGCGAGATCTCGCCGTGCAGGCAGCGCTTCTCGCGAAGCAGCAGGTAGCCGGCCACGCGGCGCCTGGGGTCGCGCACCCCGAGCAGCATGGCCTTCTCCTCCGCCTCCACCAGCTCGGTGGAGAGCATCCGGATGAGGGCGAAGCTCGCCTGCGGGTTGGAGGAGAGCATCCGCTCGAAGCTCCTCCGGCTGATAGAGCAGACCTCCGTGTCCTCGAGGCAGCCGACGGAGTAGTGGTAGGCGCTCTCCTCCATGAACATGCCGTGCCAGATCGCCTGGCCCTTGTGGAGGACGTCGAGCACGATCTCCTCCCCGTCCACGTCGGTCCGGAAGGTCTTGATGCGCCCGCGCCTGATGACGAGGATGGAGCTGATGGGGTCGCCCTCCCTGACGACGGTCTCCCCGTGCGAGAAGGACCGGTGGCTGGCACCCCGCATGAGCTCGAACTTGGCCTCGCGGGGGAGCTTCGCGAAGAGGCGGATGCCGTCGAGGCAGGAGCCGTCGGGACCCGAGCGCAGGGGGCAGGCGCCGTGCCTCCCGAGCTCCCCCGCCGCCATGGGAGCCACTCCGCGCGCCGCCTCGACGCCGACCGAGGCCGCGCGCCCCCCTCCCTGAGACTCTCTCCCGAAGACCCCCTCGCCCATGTCTCCCCCTTCTCGCGCGACCACCATACCAGAGGCGGGCCGCCCGCACGCGAGACGGTCCCCCGCGCGCACGGACGGGGCCGGCCCACGCGGCCGTACAGGTGCTACGATGCCCCCGCGGGGAGGTGCCATCCCCGCGACGCCCGGCATCCCGCCGGGACGCGATCCCAGGCGGCACGTATGCGAGGTCACCATGAGCACACAAGCAGAGCGCTGGGGCGAGACGCCCCTCCCCTCCCACATCCCCCGGGACCTTATTGACCTCCCCACGGGCGGCGCGGAGGTCGACCTCGTCAGCGAGGAGGACGAGGACGGGTCCGACCCCTACTGGCTCGTCCGGGGGCGCATCCTCCCCGCGGGCGGCACCGCGGAGCCCATCCGCTTCGAGGCGCGCCTGCCGCGCTACACCTGGAACGGCAGGATGCTGCAGGTCGGGGGCGGCGGCTTCGACGGCTCCGTCCCCCTCATGGACAGGGTGGGCGTCGGCTCGGAGCAGTGGTACGGCGTGCCCACGCCCGTGGAGCAAGGCTACGTCGTCTACGGCAGCGACTCGGGCCACAGCGCCCCCGCGGGCGGCCTCGCCCAGCCCGAGCAGGCGACCTTCGCCCTCGACGACGAGATGCTCGCCAACTTCGCGCACGAGCACGTCAAGAAGGTCCACGACGTGGTGGCGGCCCTGGTCCGCGACGCCTACGGCATGAGCGCCGAGCACAGCTACTTCTGCGGTTCCTCCAACGGCGGCAGGGAGGCGCTCAAAGCGGCGCAGCTCTACCCCGCCGACTTCGACGGCGTCATAGCGGGCTACCCCGCCATCTATTGGGTCGCGATGGGGCTCTGGGGCTCCCGGTGCGGGGACATCGTCCAGCGCGCAGGGGCCGACGCGTGGATTGGCCCCGAGCTCTGGGAGCGGGCGGAGCGGGCGGTCGTGAGGACCCTGGATGGCCTGGACGGCCTGGAGGACGGTATCGTCTGCAACCTTGCGGCGGCGTCCGGAAGGCGCGACGAGACGCTCTCGGTGCTGGCGGGAGTCCTGAGCCCGCACCAGCTGGACCTCGTCTCCGCCATCGCCGCGCCCTACGACCTCAAAGGCATCGGCTACCCCCTGGCCGACGAGTACCCCGGCCCCGCCGTCGAGCTCGGCGAGCCCCTGCGAGACGATTCCAACCTGGTCGCCATCAACGTGCTCCCCAGCAGCCCCACCGAGCGCGACGGGCTCGTCACCCAGTTCGCCGACGACTTCCTCTCCTACCTGGTCATGCGCGACCCCGGCTTCGACCCGCGGGACTTCGACGCAGGCGCCCACGCAGACGAGCTGATCGCGGCGGCCCGCCTCTTGGACGCCTCGTCCACCGACCTCGACGGGTTCGCCCACCGCGGGGGGAAGCTCGTGGTCTACCACGGGACCTACGACCAGCTCATCGCCTTCCCGGCAACCATCCGCTGGTTCGAGGCGCTGGCCGGGCGCTACGGCGAGAACACCAGCGACTTCGCGCGGCTCTTCGTGGTGCCTGGCATGGGCCACGGGATCGGGGCGTTCGACATGGGCGCGGACCTCCTGGGCGCACTCGACGAATGGGTCTGCGCCGGCACCGCCCCCGACGGCGTCGTGGCATACGACCGCCAGGGGCGCGAGGGGAGCCACCCCCTCCCGCTGTTCGCCTACCCGCGCTACGCGCGCTACTCAGGGGGCGACCCCGCCAACCCCTCTAGCTACGTGGCGGCAGGACCGCGCCCCTAGGGGCGAGACGAGAGGAGGGCCCCGGCCGAAGCCGGGACCCTCCTCTGCTCAGCCTGCCTGGTCGGCCTCGGCCGGGCATGCACGGGCGGGCTACTGGATCCTCGTACGGCAGTACGGGCAGACCTTCCAGTCCGCGTTGAGCGGGCGGTGGCAGGTCGGGCAGACGTTGCGGACCTGCGTGTTGCACATCGGGCAGACCACGAAATCCCGGTCGATGGGCGCGCCGCACTGCGGGCAGATGCCGTAGTGCGAGAGCTGGTGCTCGCGCAGGGCGATGTCGAGGTCCTGCTCCTCGCGGTCCACGAGGTAGGAGCTCGGACGCAAGATCACGTAGGCGAGCAGGCCAATGATGGGGATCACCGAGATGATCGCCCACAGCCACCAGGGGTTGGCGCCCCTGCGCTGCGCGTCGCGGACCACGTAGACGATAGAAAGGACATACAGCATCACGATGAACGCGACGATGAGGTAGAGGACCATCCTCACCTCGGGCGTGATAATCTGCTCGAGAAGATCAGACATGGGCACAGGCTCCTTTGGGGTTCGTCTCAGGCGCTGGCAGCCAGACCGTGCCGGCACCGCTGGCAGCCATCCGGCCAGCAAGCCGCCAGCCAAGCTCCCCTGATTGTAGCAAAGGCGCCCTGGTGGCGTGGCGACGCCGGCACGACCGTGCGGCCGTGCGGCCGGCGAGCGCCAGCCTGGCGAGGGGGCGGTGGGCCCCGCCGCACCGCCGTCGGAGCACCGACATCGCGCCTAGCCCACGAAGTAGGTCGCGCAGTTGAGCGGCGTCTCGTAGCAGTCGACCTGGCTCACGGGCAGGCCGCGCGCGAGCAGCCGCTCCGCGAAGTGGCGCGCGAGGTTCTCGGCGGTCGTGCGGAAGGGCAGGACCGTGAGCGAGAAGCCCTCGCGCTCGAGCGCCTCCATCGTGGCGGGCGCGAGCGACCCCTCCTCCACGAGGAAGGTGTGGTCGAGCCGCGCGGCCTCCTCGCGCACGACGCGCTTGAAGGCCCCGAAGTCGAGCACCATGTCGCGCTCGGTGCCCTCCTGGCCCAGGTCGTCCTGGCGGATGTAGGCGACCATGCGCCAACGGTGCCCGTGGAGGTTCTCGCACTTGCCGTGGTAGTCGGTCAGGAAGTGGGCCGAGTCGAAGCTCGCCTCAGTCTTGAGTCCGTACATCCTGCTGCTCCTTCCCCGTGGCCGGCGCCTACGCGCGCCCGGCCGTGATGTCGTCTCCCCCGCGCCTGTTCTGGACGCCCGGCCTCAGGATGGCGGCCACCTCGCCCACCGTCGTGATCGAGCCGCAGGCCACGTACGCGACCTCGGCGAGGGCCGCGCAGGCCTCGGGCACGGAGCCGAAGGTCCCCGAGACGGGCCTTCCCTCCCGCAGGAAGGCCTCCGCGAGCTCTGGGGCCGGAAGCGCCCTCGGCGAGGAGGTCTCGGTCACGTAGACCTCGGGGAACTCGGGCGCGAGCAGGCGCACGATGCCCTTGACGTCCTTGTCGGCCAGGACCGCGCAGAGAAGGGCCGGCCGCTCCGCCTCGTTCGGCGCGACCTCGCGCACGGACTCGAGGAAGGCGGCGACACTCTGCGGGTTGTGGCAGGCGTCGATGAGTACGCAGGGGTCGGCGCGCAGGACGTCGAAGCGGCCGGGCGTGGGGCAGCGGACCACCGAGTCGAAGAGGCGCTCGTCGTCGAGGCGCCGCCCGAGCCAGCGCTCGCAGAGGACGGTCGCGCAGGCGACGTTGGCGGCCTGGTAGGCGGGCTTGAGCGCGGAGAGGCCCTCGTGGGTGCTGCCGTCGGGCAGGCGAACGTCGACGATGAGGGCGGCGCCGATCCTGTCGGGGCGCTGGCGCACGTGGAAGGTCGCGAGCGGCAGCCCCTCGTGGGCCCGCGGCTCGCCGGGCTGCATCACGCCGGCGGCGTCGGCTGGCTCCTCGGGCCTCACGAGCACCGGCGTCACGCCCTCCTCCTCGCAGCGCGCGAGGAAGACGTCCTCGACCGAGGCGGGCGTCGCCGTGCCCGCGCCGAGCACGCAGGTGCGGCCGCGCCTGATGATGGCGGCCTTCTCGCCCGCGATCTTCTCCAGCGTGTCGCCGAGGATGCGCATGTGGTCGAGGCCGATCCCGGTCACGGCGACGCCCTCTATGGACTTCACGGCGCTGGTGGCGTCCCAGCGGCCGCCCATCCCGCACTCGAGGACCGCCACGTCCACGCCGGCCTCGGCGAAGACGACGCAGGCGGCGACGGTGATGAGGTCGAACTCGGTGACGTCGTAGGGGCGCTCGCCCGCGGCCGTGCGACGCGCGTTGACGCGCAGGCCCGCCTCGCGGGCCGCCGCGACGCCGTGGGCGAAGGCGGGCTCGCTCACGGGGTGGCCCTGCACCTCCATGCGCTCGGTCAGGCTCACGAGCTCGGGCGACGTGTAGAGCGCCACCCGCAGGCCCTCGCCCATGAGGACCTGCGCCGCGAAGCGCGAGGTCGACGTCTTGCCGTTGGTGCCCGCGACCTGCAGGCTCCTGAAGGCGAGGTCGGGGTCGCCGAGCTCTGCCAGCATGTCCTCCACGCTCTCGAGCATCGGCTGGATGCCGAAGCGCCGGGTCTCGCGCAGCCGAGCCGTCGCCTCTTCGTAGGTGTATTCGGGAATCTCGAACGGAACCTGGTACATGTCTCTCCTCGTGCGCCTCGCGCCTACTTGCCGAGGAGGCGCAGGGCCTCCTCGCGCGTCCTTATGTCCTCCCTGAAGACGCCGCGCACGGCCGACGTCGTGGTGAGCGACCCGGCGCTCCTCGCGCCCCGCATGGTCATGCAGGTGTGCTCCGCCTCGAGGACGACCATCGCACCCAGGGGGTCGAGCTCGGCGACCAGGGCGTCTGCTATCTCGGACGTCAGCCGCTCCTGCACCTGGAGGCGCCGGGCGTAGCCCGTGACGCAGCGCGCTATCTTCGAGAGCCCCGTGATGCGGCCCGCCCGCGGGATGTAGGCGACGGAGGCGCGTCCCACGAAGGGCAGGATGTGGTGCTCGCACATCGAGGAGAACGGGATGTCCTTCACGACCACCATCTCCTGGTTGTGGTCCTCCCTGAACTGCCTCCTCAGGTGCGCCCCGGGGTCCTCCTGCATGCCGCCGAGCAGCTCCTCGCAGGCGCGCGCCACCCGCTCGGGCGTGCCCGCGAGGCCCTCGCGGTCCGGGTCCTCCCCGATGGCGAGGAGGAACTCGCGCACGGCGGCCTCCGCCCTCGCCTTGTCGAGGCGGGCGAAGCCCTGGTCGTTGAGCTCGCGCCCGAAGGCGTCGCGCTCCCCCGTCAGCTCCGCCTCGCGGTAGGAGCTCGTCTCCTCGATCATCTTCCCACGCTCCTCTCCGCGGCCTCGACCACGTGCATGGCCAGGCAGGCCGTCGTCACGGCGCCCACCCCGCCCGGCACGGGCGTGATCGCGCCCACGACGGGCTCCACGGCCCCGAAGTCGACGTCGCCCACGAGCCTGCCCGCCTCCTCGTCCCAGTTGATCCCCACGTCGACCACGACCTGGCCCGGGGCGGCGCACGAGGCGTCGAAGGTGCCCGCATGCCCCGCGGCGACGACCACGACGTCCGCCGCCCGGCAGTGCGCGGCGAGGTCGCGCGTCCTCGAGTGGCACGTCGTGACAGTCGCGTCGGCGGCCATGAGCATCATCGACACGGGCCGGCCAATCACGAGGGAGCGGCCGACGACGCAGGCGTCGGCGCCCGCCAGCACGACCCCGTAGTGGCGCAGGACCTGCATGACCGCCTCGGCCGTGCACGGCGGGAAGCCCACCGCCCGCCCCTCGAAGACACCCAGCAGCGAGGCGGCCGTCGCGCAGTCCACGTCCTTCTCCGGCGCGATCGCGGCACACGCCGCGGCCTCGTCGAGCCCCTCCGGCAGCGGCCTCATGAGGAGGCACCCGTGCACGGTGGCGTCCTCGCCCACGCGCTCGATCGCAGAGACGAGCTCGGCCGAGGTGCATCGGTCGCCGAGAAGGACGTGCTCCAGCTCGATCCCACAGGCGGCGCAGCGCTTCTCGATCCCCCGCTCGTAGGAGAGGTCCGCCTCCCGCGCGCCCACCCGCACGACGGCGAGCTTCGGGACCACCCCCGCCGACACGAGCGCGGACGCGCGCCCGGCGACCTCCTCCACGAGCGCCTTCGCGACCGGCGCCCCCTTCATCAGCCGTGCCATCACTCAGCCCCCCTGATCTTCTCCATGACCCTCGCCTCGACGGCCTCGGCCCTCGGCACGTACGTGGCGAGCAGCTCGTCGCAGCGCGCCTCCGTGGCCTCGGCCCACGCGCGGTCGACGAGGTTGGCGGTGTTCACGAAGACGTTGAGGCTCGCCGCCTCGAGCGCCGCGCGAGCGAGAAGGGCCGCCACCCCCGCGTCCGAGACGAGCAGCCTTGAGCACTTGCGCTGCGCCTCGTCGACGAGGTCAATCGTGCGCGCCACAAGCTCCATCGCCTCCATCGGCGCCGCGCAGGCGTCCTTCGTCGCCCGCTCGAGGGTGGCCGCGCGAGCGGGGTCCGTCCTCGGGAGGGCATAGGCCTTCGTCAGCGGCTCGAGGGCGGAGGCGTCCGCGTCGACGAGCTCGAGGAGCCTGAGGCGGACCCCCTCCGCCTCGCCGAGGATCCGTTCGAGGTCGCGCTCGTGCTCGGCATAGCGCGGCTTGCCTACGGTGAAGACGGCCGTCATCGAGCAGAGCGCGCTCGAGAGGGCACCGACGTAGGCGGCGGCACTCCCGCCGCCCGGGACGGGGAGCTTCGCGGCGAGCCTCTCGGCGAACTCCGCGCAGCTCGCGTCCACGACTCTCTGGTACATGGAAGCCAACTTTCTCACGGTGGTCATCTGCGCCACAGACGAGGCGGGGCACTCCGGATCGGGGCGCCCCGCCCGCATGGCCTCGCTCGGTCTCGTCGCCTAGAACAGGCCGACGATCCTGCCGTCCGGAGTCACGTCGATCTTCTCCGCGGCGGGCACCTTGGGGAGGCCCGGCATCGTCATGATGTCGCCGGTGAGGGCGACCACGAAGCCCGCGCCCGCGGACACCTTGAGGTTGCGCACCGTGATGCGGAAGCCCTCGGGGGCCCCCAGCTTGTGCTGGTCGTCGGTGAAGGAGTACTGGGTCTTGGCGACGCACACCGGCAGGCCGCCGAAGCCGAGGTCCTCCAACTCCTTGAGCTGCTTGGCCGCCTTGGTCGTGTAGTCGACGCCGTCGGCGTGGTAGACCTTGGTCGCGATGTCCGAGATCTTATCGCCCAGGGACTCGTCGAGCTCGTAGGCGAAGCGGAAGTCGCTCGGCTGCTCGCACAGGCGCACGACCTCCTCGGCGAGCGCGAGGCCGCCCTCGCCACCCTTGGCCCAGACCTCGGAGAGCGCGACGTTGACGCCGAGCTTCTCGCACTCGCGCTCGACGAGCGCGAGCTCCGCCTCCGTGTCCGTCGGGAAGGCGTTGACGGCCACGACGACCGGCAGGCCCCAGACGTCCTTGACGTTGGAGACGTGGCGCAGCAGGTTGGGCAGGCCCGCGCGCACGGCCTCGAGGTTCTCCTCGCCGAGCTCGGCCTTCGGCACGCCGCCGTTGTACTTGAGCGCGCGCACCGTCGCGACGAGCACGACCGCGTCGGGCTTGATGCCCGCGTAGCGGCACTTGATGTCGAGGAACTTCTCCGCGCCGAGGTCCGCGCCGAAGCCGGCCTCAGTGACGACGTAGTCCGCGAGCTTCAGGGCCGTGGTCGTGGCCTCGGCCGAGTTGCAGCCGTGGGCGATGTTGGCGAAGGGCCCGCCGTGGACGAAGGCGGGGTTGTTCTCGAGCGTCTGCACGAGGTTGGGCTTGATGGCGTCCTTAAGCAGCGCCGTCATGGCGCCCTCCGCGTGGATGTCGTGGACCGTGACCGGCTTGCGGTCGTAGGTGTAGGCCACGACCATGCGGCCGAGGCGCGCCTTGAGGTCCATGAGGTCGGTCGCCAGGCAGAACACGGCCATGACCTCGGAGGCCACGGTGATGTCGAAGCCGTCCTCGCGCGGCATGCCGTTGGCGACGCCGCCCAGGCCGTCGACGACGCTCCTGAGCTGGCGGTCGTTCATGTCGACGCAGCGCTTCCAGACGATGCGGCGCGGGTCGATGCCGAGGGCGTTGCCCTGCTTGATGTGGTTGTCGAGCATGGCGGCGCAGAGGTTGTTGGCGGCGCCGATGGCGTGGAAGTCGCCGGTGAAGTGCAGGTTGATGTCCTCCATGGGGACGACCTGGGCGTAGCCGCCGCCCGCAGCTCCGCCCTTGATGCCGAAGACGGGGCCGAGCGAGGGCTCGCGCAGGCAGAGCAGGGCGTTCTTGCCCATCCTGCAGAGTGCGTCCTCGAGGCCGACGGACGTGGTGGTCTTGCCCTCGCCGGCCGGCGTGGGGTTGATGGCGGTGACGAGCACGAGCTTGCCCTTCATCGGGGCGTCCTTGAGGGCGTGGATGTCGACCTTCGCCTTGTGGTTGCCATAGAGCTCGAGCTGCTCGGGCTTGAGGCCGGCCCTCTCGGCCACCTGCGTGATGGGGAGCATGGTCGCTTCCTGGGCGATCTCGATGTCCGTCTTTGCCATCCTTGGTTCCTTTCGCTTTATGGCGCTGGTCGACGCCAATGGTTACCGGGTTTCACGGGACGAACTGACCACCTCCCATTATGCCCCACCGTCGCCCCCGCGTCGCGAAAACGGGCGCTCGGCCATCCAATAGACTCATACGGCGCAACTCGTCCTGAGGCAGCCGCCCTCGGTGACGACGACGCCCACCGCACGGTCGTGCGGCTCGGCCTCGAGCGCGTCGAGGAGCGAGGCCTCCCGGCAGAGCCCGGCCGCAGCTCCGCAGAACCCCGCGAGGAACGCGTCGTAGAAGCCGCCCCCGTAGCCGAGCCTCAGGCCCGTGCGGTCGAAGGCGAGCCCCGGCACCACCGCCAGGGCATGCGCGTCGAGCGCGTCCGGGCAGACGCGGCGGTCGGGGTCGCCGGCGGGCTCGAGCACCCCGAAGGAGCTCCTCTCGAGCGACTCCTCGAACCCGTCGCGCGCGTCGACGAGGTAGAAGCCCATGCGGTGCGGCCCCTCCACGCGCGGGAGCGCGACGGCCTTGCCCGCAGCCCACGCGTCCCGGATGACCCCCCGCGTCTCCACCTCGTCGCCCATGGCAAGGTAGGAGAGGACCACGTCCGCCCGCGCGAACTCGGGAAGGGAGACCAGGTTCTGCCGGATCCGCCCGTCCGCCCGGGCGCGCGCCTCGGCGCCCAGGCGGGACCTCGCCACGAGCATGCGCGCCCTCAGCTCCCGCTTGGCCTCGCGCACGCCGGGGGCGCCCGCACGGACGCCCTCGCCCCTCGCGTCCTCGCTCATCGGCCTCGCCCGCCCTTCTCGGCCAGCGCGCCGGCAACCTGCCGGCAGCCTGCCTTCGGCCCGGCTACTTGCCGTCCGCGAAGTTGGTCCACTTGGGGTCCTCCACCTCGGGAAGGCCGTAGGCCTCCTTGCCCAGGGCGATGGACTTCACGAGGAACGCCAGGTTGCGGCCGAGCATCCGCATGGTCTGGCAGCCCTCCACGTCCTTGAGGACGTCCTCGGGCGTGTTGCCATGCACGCTGTTCCAGTACCGGCTCGAGGCGACCGGCATCTGCGAGATGGTGAAGTACTTGTTGAGCTGGTCGAAGGTCGCGCTCGCTCCGCCGCGCCTGCAGCTGACGACTGCCGCGCCCACCTTGAAGCGCGTGTCGAAGTCCTTCGCGTAGAAGAGCCTGTCGAGGACCGAGGTCACGGTGCCCGTCGCGCTCGCGTAGTGGACCGGGCTGCCGACCACGAGGCCGTCCGCCTCCTCGAACTTGGGCAGCAGCTCGTTCACGACGTCGTTGCGCACGCACGCGCCGTGCGTCGCGCAATAGTGGCACGCCATGCAGCCGGCGCTCGGGTCGTTGCCCAGCCAGACCGCCTCGCACTCGACGCCCGCGGCCTCGAGCTCCCCCTGCACGAGCCCGAGCGCCGTCGCCGTGCAGCCAGCCTTGTGCGGGCTGCCGTTGAGGAGCAGAACCTTCGCCATCCTTCTCTCCAATCACGAGTCACGGGGCCTCGCCCCCTCCCATCCGCTCTGGATACGCTAGCGCTCTTTCCCCGGCGGCGCAAAGGACCTGGGCCCAACCCCAGGCGAGGCGGGGCTGCGGGCGCCGCCCTCGGCAGCGAGGCGTACGCGCTCGCCACCATGCGGGGCACCCGCGCCTCCCTCGCCGTCCTCGTCGCGCTGGCCCTCGCCGACCTCGCCCTCCAGCTGCGCGTCCTTCTCGGCGGACGCGCAAGGGCCGGCGCTCGTGCATAATGGGCGCAAGGACCGAGGAGGAAGCATGCCCACTCACGACCAGACGCGGCCGACCGGCGCCGCCACGACCGATACCCCCGCGACCGAGGGCAGCAGGGCGGCCACGGTAGCCGCGACCCCGCCCGCCCGGCCGCGCCGCCCGCTCCCGACCATCGCGAGCGCCCGCGCCTACGCCTCGCGCGTGCTGCCCCAGGAGGTCGAGCTCCTGAAGACGCTCGCGCGGATTCCCTCCCCCTCGGGGCGCGAGGAGGCCCGCGCCCGCTTCGTGATCGAGTGGCTGCTCGCGGCCGGCGCCTCGCGCGTCAAGGTCGACGACGCCAAGAACGCCATCTGCCTCGTCGGGGACCCAGACGCCCCGAGGCTCGTGGCCTTCTCCGCCCACACCGACATCGTGGCCCCCGACCTCTCGCGACTCCCGATGCACGAGGACAAGAACCGCCTCTTCGCGCCCGGCGTGGGCGACGACACGGCCAACCTCGTCGGCCTGCTCATGGCGACGCGCTTCCTCCTCGCCAACCAGGAGCTCCTCCCCACCGGCACCGCAGTCCTCGTGGTGGCGAACTCCTGCGAGGAGGGCCTCGGCAACCTGCGCGGCACGCGCGCCCTCTACGAGGAGTACGGGGAGAGGATCTGCGAGCACCACAGCTTCGACCTCTACCTGCCGCAGGTCATCACCCACGCGGTCGGTTCGCACCGCTACCGGATCACCTGCACGACCCAGGGCGGCCACTCCCTCAGGGACTTCGGGCGCACCAACGCGATCGAGGTCCTCTGCCAGGTCGTGGAGGGCCTCTACGCGCTCGAGCCGCCCGAGGGCGTGACGTACAACGTCGGCACCATCAAGGGCGGCTCGACCGTCAACAGCATCGCGGCGAACGCGACGATGACCGTGGAGTACCGCGCGCAGAGCCAGGCGTCGCTGCTGCGCCTCCACGACCGTCTGATGCACATCGTGCACGAGGCCGAGCGCCCCGACGCGCGCATCGACGTGGAGCTCATCGGCGACCGCCCGTGCGACAGCGGCGTGGACCAGGAGAAGCTCGCCGTCATCGAGAGCGAGGCCGCCGAGGTCGTGGAGGCCGTCACGGGCGAGAAGCCCGACCTCACGCCGGCCTCCACCGACGCCAACGTCCCCCTCTCCCTCAAGGTCCCCGCCGTGAACGTGGGCGCCGTGCGCGGCGGGCTGCTCCACACCCGCGACGAGTGGGTGAGCGAGGCGAGCCTCGTCGACGGCCTCACGGTCATCCTCGGCATCATGCTCAAGGCGCTCGCGCGCTATCGTTAGGGTCGCCGG
>Ga0256406_1002310_pt1 | contig 27387 bp, 18 predicted proteins | sample RumenRJG_03DNA_FD_185986 | JGI IMG/M metagenome (GOLD analysis project Ga0256406, IMG submission 185986) | Bovine rumen microbial communities from Lethbridge, Alberta, Canada - RJG_03 | ecosystem: Host-associated > Mammals > Digestive system > Stomach > Rumen | place: Canada: Alberta | collected...
CTTGGACGGCACCTATGCGGGCACCGCCATGATGCTAAGGCAAGCTGGTTTTTAAAAAATGCACCCGCGCGAGGAGAAGGAAATCATAAAACTAACTGATCAAGTACGGCTGGAAGCCTTGTTGAAACAATTGAACGAAAAAGGGCGCCGCAATGGCGCCCGTCCATTCAAAGGCGAACCTGATTACAGGGACTTGAGGAAGTCCGCCACCTGCTGGTCCTTGCAGTTGGGGTAGAAGAGGTCTGCAAACTGCGGATCGTCGATGGTCTTCTTGATGAAGTCGCGATCGAGGCCCTTGAGCACTTCCATCAGCGGGCGATGGGTGATGGTCTTGACGTGGTCGAGGATCTTCTTGTTGCTCTGCTCGGCCTGAACCCTCTCAGGAGGATAGCCGCCGCCGAACGGGGTGACGAAGAGCTTCTCGAAGATGTAGCGCAGGTTCAGCTCGCCGCCCCAGCCGTAGCCCAGGGCATAAGGTAGGGCGATGGCGTTGCCGGCGTTGATCTGGGTGAAGAGGTAGGAGTCGACCGGATTCTCGATGTGGCCGCACTCGACGCCCGGGAAGGCGTTGAGGGCCAGAGTGGCTCCCTCGCCGGTGCCGCAGCCGGTGACCACGAAGTCGGCGGCCTTGGTGTTCAGGACGATGGAGGCGAGCAGGCCGTTCATGACGTAGGTCAGGCAGCGCTTGTCCTTGGCGGTGTACATGCCGTAGTTGTCAACGGTGTGGCCGGCGTTCTTGGCGGCGGCGGAAAGCTCCCTGAAGATGACCGGATTCTTGTCGGCCTGGGAGTTCTCGAGGATCAATGCGATTTTCATGTGATGCTCCAGATGAAATCAAGAATAAGCAAACAACGTAAATGGGATTCCGTTTGCGCAGATCATAAGCCAGCACGAAGCGCTAATCAAACGTTTGAGCACCGCATTTTCATTTTTGAGCCATGGATCATGCTGCGCACTCCAGTTGAGGCGGATTCAGGGGCCTGCGCGCCTTGGGGAGGGCTTGGAGTGGAAAATTTGAAAAAAAGCTTGCACGAAGGTTCATTTTGGGTAAAATGTGCACCGTTGACTTTGAGGTCAGCATGCAGGGCGGGTCGTTAGCTCAGCTGGTAGAGCAGCGGACTTTTAATCCGTTGGTCGAGGGTTCGAATCCCTCACGACCCACCACCCTGCAGTGTAATTCAGTTGGGTTGTTAGCTCAGTTGGTAGAGCAGCGGACTCTTAATCCGTTGGTCGCGGGTTCGACCCCCTCACAACCCACCACTGAATTGCAAGATCGCACGGCATGGGTTGTTAGCTCAGTTGGTAGAGCAGCGGACTCTTAATCCGTTGGTCGCGGGTTCGACCCCCTCACAACCCACCACCGCAGTGCAGATCGAATATTTTCGGCCGGGTTGTTAGCTCAGTTGGTAGAGCAGCGGACTCTTAATCCGTTGGTCGCGGGTTCGACCCCCTCACAACCCACCACCGAAAAACCATTCCCCATTCCTAGCGGACGTTTAGCTCAGTTGGTTAGAGCATCTGCCTTACAAGCAGGGGGTCACAGGTCCGAGTCCTGTAACGTCCACCAGGCGCCTCTTTGCGCAAGGCCTGAACACGCCATGCACCAAGCCCAAGTGAAGATCAAAAGCCGCGGCCGCATCATTGCAGTTGAGTCCTTTGCCGATCCCTACACGCTTGAGAACTCCTACCTTGCGAGGACCGGCCCGGGCCGGGCGCTCGTCATCGACCCAAACCCAAGCCAGCTCCTCTTAAGGCGGTTAGCCGAGATCGGGGCAGGACAGGTCACCGTCGCGCTCACCCACGCCCACGCCGACCACATCTGCGGCATCGCGCCGCTCATGGAGCGCTGCAGCATCCGCATAATCTGCTCTAGGTCCTGCGCCCCCAGGCTCATGGCCCCATCAAAGACCGGGCTTGAGTTCCTGCTCGCGATGCTCAGGATGCAGGACATGCGCGACGGCGGGCACCGCGGGGACGGATTCATGAGGGAGTACCGGCCCTGCCGCGCCCGCGCGATGATCACCTTCGATAACGGCCTGTCCCTCAACGATGGCAGCCACGCTCTGCGCTTCATTCCCGCCCCCGGGCACTCCCCGGGCTCCTGCGTCATAGTGCTCGACGGCGCATGCGCCTTCACGGGCGACAGCCTATTTAGGGATTGCGCCGCGGTGACCCGCTTCCCGCGCGGCTCCACCTCCTCCTACCGCGCGATCGCAGTACCTGCGCTGAAGTCGCTGCCGCCATGCATGCAGGCCTTCCCGGGCCATGGCGCGCCCTTCCTTATGCGCGATGGCGTCTTCTCATCCTGATAAGTGCGCCCTAGGCGCAAAAGCGTGCGTTTTTTCAACAAGCACTGGCTTTTGCTCACGGGATCTATAATCGATTCCATCGTAGCGGCGTCAAAAAAATCAAGAAGAAAGGAGGTCGGAATGTTCAATAAGATCGCGGCAGGGTTCATCCTCGATTACCTCAAGCGCTTTGACAAATACCCGTTTGCAGCCGAGGCAGGCGGCAAGACCGTCAACATCGGCACGGGCAAGCCCCTCTTCAAGATCATCTTCCACGACGACATCCCCAAGGCCAGGCTCCTGACCTCGACCTCCCTTGCGCTGGGCGACGCCTACATCGACAAGAAGATCGAGCTCGAGGGCGATCTCTTCACCGCGCTCTCAGCCCTGCTCTCCCAGGCCGACAAGTTCGAGCTCAAGCGCCGCTCGCTTTCGATCATCAAGCTTTTGAACCCCTCGGAGTCCGAGAAGAACCAGAAGAAGGAGGTCTCCTCCCACTACGACCTCGGCAACAACTTCTACAAGCTCTGGCTCGATCCGACCATGACCTACTCCTGCGCCTACTTCAAGAACGAGGGCGAGACCCTCGAGCAGGCCCAGCGCGACAAGGTCCACCACATCCTGGAGAAGCTGTACCTAAAGCCCGGGATGACGCTGCTGGATATCGGCTGCGGCTGGGGCTACCTGCTCATCGAGGCAGCCAAGCAGTACGGAGTCGAGGGGTATGGCTGCACACTTTCCAAGGAGCAGTACCAGAAGGGCTGCGACAGGGTGCGCGAGGCCGGGCTTGAGGGCAAGGTGCACATCGAGCTCGTGGACTACCGCGATCTTCCAGCCCGCGGCAAGACCTTCGACCGCCTCGTGAGCGTGGGCATGCTCGAGCACGTCGGGCGCAAGAACTACAAGCTCTACATGCAGACCTGCTCGAAGCTCCTGAAGGACAAGGGCCTCTTCCTGCTGCACTACATCAGCGGCGCCGACGAGGTCTCGGCCAACCCCTGGATCCGCAAGCACATCTTCCCCGGCGGGACCATCCCCTCGCTGCGCGAGATCATCTTCGACTCCTATGAAAAGGACGTGGGCTTCATGGTGCTCGACGTCGAGTCGCTCAGGCGCCACTACTACAAGACGCTCATGTGCTGGTATCAGAATTTCCAGAAGGTGCGCGATCAGGTCATGGCCGATCGCGGCGAGGCATTCTGCCGCATGTGGGACCTCTACCTGTGCGGCTGCGCAGCGGCCTTCGAGCTTGGCAACGTCGATCTCCACCAGATCCTCTTCTCAAAGGGCGCGAACAACGATCTCCCGATGACCCGCTGGTTCTGAGCAAAAGCCATGGCAGGGCCCCGCAAGGGGGCCTTGCCATTCAAGGCTCAGCAATCCTTCCTGAAGCTTCCTCCCGCCCACCTCAACTTCCGCGATTTTTCTTCTTTAATCTTCTGATCCTCAAATTAAAATCTCAGCGTTAGGCTGGAAAATGTGCGCTGGAATTGACTGCCAAGAAAATCAGATTAAGAAAACATCTCCCATTTGTATAATGGGCATCAGGTTCAAATCAGAGGACATTGAAGGTGCTCGCTCCAGTATCAAAGACCAATGAAAACTCCATCAGCCTCATCGAGAACACTGGGATCCAGTTCATCGACATGGAGTTCGCGCTAAACCCCAACTCGGAGGCCGGCAGGGAACTGTCTGAGATCTACATGATCCCGATGCTCGACCGGGCTGGCAAGGAGTCGCACCTGGCGCTTTTGGAGCGCAATCCCTCAGGCGATCTGGTGCTCCCGGGCGCGCGCGACGGCCGCAAGTACAGCGACGGCGACAGCAAGGTGGTCTCCCGCGAGTTCTCCGAGGTCGTGAAGGCCTACGACGGGATCTGGTTCCCGGTGCCTTACTTCACCACCAATGTCCTGGACGAGAAGGGGCTCATGAACCCCAACGGCAGGGACGTCGGCCCGCTCAACTGGGCGCGCGTCCGCGTAGTGCGCATCGACCAGCCCCACACCTACCGCGTGGTCTTCGCGTTCGACACCTCGCTGCAGAAGGACTTCGTGCAGCACTACTTCGCCCCCAGCGAGCGCGACCGCCAGTCGGGGTCGAACTTCGCGCTGGCGTGGCGTGACGGCGGCTCGGAGCTATTGACCCCGGGCGAGAACGGCATCAGCTGGGTGCGCGAGTGGGCCAAGAGCGTCTACGAGCAGCGCTGCTGCTTTGACGAGATGGGGCAGAAGTTCGATCAGGACACCATCGAGGACAACGAGAAGCACCTGCTGCACGAGGCCTACTACCTATCGATGCTCCGCATCATCGGCACCAAGGCCAACCCCGGCCGCATCAAGATCTGCTCGCTGGGCCGCAGCACCGAGCCTGCCGTGGAGGCGAGTTTGGTGCTCGACGTTGGCAACTCGAGATCCTGCGGGCTCATCTTCGAGGACGACGGCGAGAACCGCACCGATCTTTTGAGGGTCTCAAAGCTCACGCTGCGCGATCTGAGCGCGCCTGAGCAGATCTACGACGATCCCTTCGAGAGCCGCATCGAGTTCTCCCGCGCCGACTTCGACTTCGACGGCCGCTCGGCGCGCTCGGGCAGGGCCGACGCCTTCTCCTGGCCCTCGCTCGCAAGGGTGGGGCGCGAGGCTGCGAACCTCGCGAACCTGCGCACCGGCAACGAGGGCGCGACCGGGCTCAACTCGCCCAAGCGCTACCTGTGGAACGAGAAGCTCGACAAGCAGCACGACGAGTGGGCGCTCAATCCAAATTCCTACTCATACAGCTACGATCCGCGCCAGGGCGGCTGCCGCGTCGTGAAGTCCGACCGCCGCTATCCGTCGGGGATCCCGGCCAACCCGCGCCCGGTCTGCGACTTCATAAACTCAAGCGGCGACGCGCTCTTTGCCTGTGAGGACAACAAGCGCAACATGCTCGCCCGCTACTCGGGCAAGTCCTGCATGACCTTCCTCTTGCTTGAGATCTTCCTGCAGGCGCTCACGCAGATAAACAGCGTGCTCTTCCGCGGAAGCTCCAGCAACAAGGAGCGCCCGCGCCGTCTCAAGGCCGTGGTGCTCACGACCCCGCCCTCGATGCCCGCCTTTGAGCGCGAGATCTATCGCGGCTGCGCCTACGAGGCGCTGGGGATCCTCTGGAAGTGCATGGGCTACGACACGACACCGGCAACCGAGATCAGGCTCCCTTCAGCCATCACCAATGAGATAAATCCGCCTTACCCGGACGTCATCGTCAACTGGGACGAGGCTGAGGCGGCGCAGATCGTCTACCTCTACAACGAGACCCAGTACGTGATGGGCGGCAACGCCAAGCCCTTCCTCAGGATGCTGCGCCGCAGCGACGCGGACGGGCGCTTTGGCGAGTGCCTGCACCTGCACGGCGGCATGGGTGCGGATCTCGAGCTCTTCTCGGCGCGCATCGCCTCCATCGACATCGGCGGCGGCACCACGGATCTCGTGGCGACCGACTACTACTTCCCCAAGGAGGCCAACGAGGAGAGCGCCAACGTCACCGCGCGCGAGGTGCTGCGCGAGGGCTTCAAGATCGCAGGCGACGACATCGTGCTCCAGGTGATCCAGCGCTATATCCTGGACCAGCTTGCCAAGCTCCTGGACTCCAAGGAGAGCGTGCTCTCGGATCGCGTGCTCTCGAAGGTCTTCGGCAAGGGCAGCGACTCGAGCTCGCAGTTCATAAACCGCCGCCGCCAGGCAGCCGAGGAGCTTCTGAACTACCCCGCGCGCAGGATCATCAACCATTTGGAGCTCCTGCCCAAGCTCGGACCCGTGCCCAAGGCCATAGTCACCGGCACGCTGGGGCAGTGGCTTTCGGGCACTGAGAAGTGCCCCGAGGGCGTGGCGCTGCACGACGGCGCGGCCATGGAGCCTGAGAAGGAGACGCTCGACTTTGTGAACAAGGCCAACGGCGATCCTGACTTGAATCGCGTGTGGCCTGATTTCGACATCCTCAAGGACTTCACGCTCAGCGTGGACCTCGTGGAGGTGAACCGCAGGATCGTCCAGGGCGGCTTTGACATCTCCCGCCCGCTCTCGGCGCTGTGCGCGCTCTGCGCGCTCTACAAGCCCGACCTGCTGATCCTCACTGGCCGCCCGTCCCGGATCCCCGGGGTGCGCGAGTTCTTCCTAGAGCGCGTGGGCATGCCGTCCTCGCGCGTGATCCTGCTCTCCGAGTACTCCTGCTCGAGCAGCTGGTACCCGCTTGCGACCAATGGGCTCAAGATCGGCGACACCAAGGCCACCGTGGCCATGGGCGCCGCCATCGCCTGCATGAAGTCATCGACCAGGGCCATCTCGAACTTCCGCTTCGACCTCAAGATGCCGGCCGTGCCCAACAACATAAGGTACCTGGGCCACATCGACAGCCGCAACCAGGTAAGCTCGCCCGTCTGCCGCTTCGCCTCCTTAGGCGAGATCATGAGGGCCTCGGGCGATCAGGAGGGCGAGGAGGGCTTCATCCCGAACGACAAGTCGCTGGAGCCAAGGCTCCTGCAGGAGCCCACCTTCGAGTACGAGGAGGGGGACAAGGCCCAAGGCAGCGCCATCTTCCGCGACCGCCACGTGCTCCCCGACTGCTTGGGCTTTAGGCAGTTCAAGAGCAGCAACGATCCTGCCGCGCCTGAGAACTACCCGGCCACGCCGCTCTTCAGCGTCGATGTGATCACGGGGCCCGAGGAGGTCAGGCGCGTGCGCAGGATGGCCGCGCTGAGCTTCTTTGACGAGCGCGACATGGACGCGCTCACCGATCCTGAGACTACCCCGCTGGAGCCGCAGCAGGTCGAGGAGTGCCAGGCGCTCAAGGCTGATCACGCCAAGATCGTGGACGGCATCGACAGCGGCAGCGATCAAAAGGTCCAGGAGTTTGCCGCGCAGACTGATCAGCAGCGCACCGCTGCAGCAGAGAGCCAGGCCCGGCAGGAGCTTGAGAGCCAGAAGCCCACGGGCTTGCTTGCCGGCATGAAGATGAAGGGCTGGGAGGCCAAGGTCCAGGCGCGCAAGGGCGAGCTCTACGCCTCCTTCCAGCGGATGGCCGACGATCTCATCGCCAAGAAGAAGGACGAGCTCAAGGCGGCCGAGCGCGAGCGCTACATGACCGAGGTGCGCACCAAGCTCAACGAGTGGTACACCGCGACCCTCAAGGAGGCGATGGACGGCTTCGAGCGCGTCCAGGCGGCCAACCGCGACCAGAAGCCCTTCGAGGTGCGCTTCAAGATCGAGTCGCGCCAGGAGCCGCCGGTCGAGCGCCTCAATGCGCTCTGGAAGGAGATCGGCAACAGCGAGAACCACCGCAACTCGCTAGGCGGGGTGCCCAGGCTCATGCTGCCCAAGCTCAAGGAGGTCAGATCCGGCAACGCCAACGTCATGGACTACGTGGTGCTCCAGGTCAAGACCGTGAACCAGAACGGCGAGCAGTACTGGAACGACACCGGCCTCGTCTACACCGCAAGCGCGGTCGCACGCTGAGGGAGGATTTGAGATGAACAACATCAAGAGCGAAGACTACGCTTCCATCATGGCCAAGGCCCTGGGCGCCTCCGAGTGGATCGAGGCCAACTCAAAGGATCCCGGCGCAGGCGGCAAGGCGCTGACCGAGATCTCCGACAAGGCGCAGTCGCGGCTGCTCGCGCTTGCGAACTCGGCGCGCTCCGCCTCGTTCGTAAGCGCCCGCCCGACCACCATCGGCGTGTTCGGCGCCTCCCAGGTCGGCAAGAGCTTCCTCGTCAACACCCTGGCCGCAGGCGGCGACAAGCTCACCACCAACTGGGGCGGGGCGGACATCAACTTCCTGGGCCTCGTCAACCCCACGGGCAACAACCACGAGGCCACTGGCATCGCCACGCGCTTCACCCACGAGAAGGGCAAGTCGCTGAGCGCCGGGGGAAGGGAGTTCCCGGTCGAGCTCAAGATCATGCGCCCGGTCGAGATAGCGATGATCCTCGCAAACTCCTTCAACAACGATCTGAGCATCGAGAGCGACGAGAAGAACGCTTTGAACGAGGCCCTCTACACCGACGAGGCGCTCGAGTCCTCGGTGAAGGCGGCGCTTGACAACCAAAGCTACCGCCTCGAGGAGGGCGCGGCCCCGATCATCGATGCTGCCGACGCGGTGCTGATGGCAGGCTACGTCAAGGGCATCTGTGCAGGCTTCGACCTAGGAAAGCAGGAGGTGGACGGCCCCTACTGGTCTTCAGTGCGCCGCGCCGCCCCGCTTTTGAACCTCGAGGGCCTCTGCGCGCTGCTTTCGCCGCTCTGGGGCGGGATGGGTGGCTGCACGCTCATCTTCAGGAAGGTGGCAGGGGAACTTTCAAGGCTTGGCGGGGCGCGCGAGGCCTTCACCGGGCTTGACGCCTTCATCTCGTGGGACGGGCAGGAGGACTCGCCGAAGCAGCAGAAGCACAACACGGTCAACAGCATCCAGACCGTGAGCCTGCTCTTCGCGGGGGCGGGCGATCCCATCGACGTCGCGGTGGAGGACCCGGACGGGCAGGCCAGAGTGGTCTCAAAGGTGGACTTCGCCTGCCTTGCCGCGGCGACCATCGAGCTCGTCTTCCCGCTCTCCGAGGAAGGAGGCGCGGGGAACTTCGACATCATCGACTTCCCGGGCGCGCGCGAGCGCAACAAGGAACCCTACAAGTCGTTCCTCGACGACGAGGAGCAGAACCGCACGGAGATAGCGGAGGGCAGGCCTACGGAGTACATACGCAAAAACTCCCCGGAGATGCTGCGCCGCGGCAAGGTCGCCTACATCTTCGACCGCTACACCGAGGACCGCGCGGTGGACGTGCTGCTCCTGTGCCTGAGCACCTACACCCAGGCCGAGGTCACCTCGCTCACCCCGATCATCGACAAGTGGATCTCCCTCAATATCGGCGCGACCCCGGCAGAGCGCGCCAAGGCCGCGCGCAGCCCGTTCTTGTGCGTGCTAACGCGCTGCGACCAGACGGTCGAGGCCGACATCGACAGGACCGATGGCACCCCCTCGGGCGCCTCCGCGTTCATCACCAAGTCCTTTGAGAAGTTCATCGGGAGCAAGTGGCTCCACGACTGGAACGGCAAGCCCTTCTCCCAGATCTTCATGGTGAGGAGCCCGGGCTGGGCCGACAGGCTCTTCAAGAAGGGCGATGATCGCAAGGAACTGGGCTTCAGCGACGGCACCACCAAGTCCACGCTCATCCCCATCAAGCAGGCCGTCATGGAGTACCGCGACGGCGTCGCCTCCGACAAGCTGGCCGGGCAGATCTACGGCGGCGCGCTCAACGCCTTCGACAGCATGCTCGCCCTCAACGACGGCGGCGTCAGCATGATCAAGGACTTCATCTCAAAGAACTTCGCAGGCTACAACGAAAGCCGCACGCGCCTGGACACCCGCATCGAGGGCCAGGCCAGGGACGCGCTCTCGTACATCAGCCCCTTCGCAGGCGCAGGCAGCGGGACCAAGCGCGACGCGGCGCTTGAGAAGGCGCGCTTCATCGCAAGCGGGCTCTCCCAGTGCGACGAGACCTCCTGCATCCAGGGCTATATCCGCACGCTCCTGGAGCTTGACGACGGGGATCTGCGCGAGCGCTACCTGCGCGACTACACCGAGTACAAGAACGCCCCGCGCTTTGCCCAGGCCTGCATCGACGTGCTCAAGGAGAAGCTTTCAGGATTGTGCTCGGGGGCGGGCTTTGACGCGCTGCTCTCCATGGTGGACGATGCCTGGACGAACGGGGCGAGCAGCTTCACGCGCTTTGAGGACGCCAAGGAGCGCTACTCGTTCTTCTACGATCAGGTGAAATCCCGCTTCATCAAGAGCGGCGCCGAGCTGCGCGAGCGCTTTGCAACGCTCATGCAGGACCTCTGCCAGGCGCTGCGCGAGAGCGCGTTCTCAACCGATCTGCAAGGCAGGCTTGAGAAAGCCTTGGAGGAGAACGAGACCTTAGGCGGCAGGCAGGACGTGATGGCCTCCATCCAGGTGAGGACGGCCCAGCAGATGATCTCAGGCTTCCTCTGCTTCCTGGGCTTCGACCTGCCTGGCCACCCGAGCATGGCCATCGAGAAGCGCTCGGAGGTGGTCTCTGGCGCCGACGACTTACGCCCGCTCTTTTCAGAGAAGGTCGAGCTTGCCAAGGAGCCGCAGAACGAGGGCAATCCGGTCAGCACTCTGCCGCTGGTCTCAGACGAGCTCATGGCCTCAAGCGGCAGGCACTACCTTGAGGACTTCCTCTGGGCGCTCTCAAGCCTGATGTGCGGCAGGAACCTGCAATCCGGCAGCCCCTACCGCTTCAGCGAGGACTCCCAGAACGAGATAGACCGCATCCTAAGCGGCTTTGCGAAGTTCCTCTCGCTCAAGGCAGCCTGAAGGCAGCATGACGGCGCAGGCGAGGATTCCAGCCTGCGCCTTGGGAATAGGACACAGGAAACATGAAGCTTGAGTATTACAACCAGGGCGCCTCGGGCAGCGCGGTCGCCACGATAGAGCCGGCAGGCCCCGGCGCCTCCAGGCTCACCATCAGCCATGTCAAGGCTGGAGCGGACGACGGGCAGGGCGTGGCGCTGAGGTTCAAGGACTTCAAGGACGGCACGCTCATCGAGGGCACCCCAGATCCGGCATATGCGATGCCGCTCCCGGGCGGGCGCATCGACGATCTGGTCTTCAACCTGGGCGATGAAGTGACGAACGCCCTGGTGCGCAACCTGGGATCGAACAACACCATCTGTGTCGAGGCCGACGGCATCGGCGACGTGAGGACGCTAGTTGCAGGCGAGCTTAAGCTTGGCGCCGACAAGCCCAAGGCCGCCCCCGCGCAGCCCTTCGCCTCTGCCGCTCCTGAGGCGCCGCAGGCGGCACCTGCCGCAGCCACCTCCGCCGCCCCGGTGCAGAAGATGGGCCGCGGCGCGCTCATCGCCATCATCATCGCCATCTTGCTGCTGGCCATCGCCGCGTTCGCGGCCTGGTGGTTCCTGCTGCGCCAGCCTGCCGCCGACGCCGCGGCGCTGCCTGATGCAGCGCAGCAGCAGGAGCAGGCAGCCCCGTCGCAGGATGCCCAAAAGGCAGACGGCAATAAGGCCGGGGATCAGGCAGATGTCCAGGATCAGGCAAATGCCCAAGGCGCTGGCGCCGATGCGGCCAATGCTCAGGATGGCAGTTCTCAGCAGGGATCGCAGGGCGATCAGGGAGCTGCCAATGCCCAGGATCAGGCGCAGCAGCCCCAGCAGCTCCAGGATCAGCAAGCAAAAGGCCAGCAAGATCAGCAAGCCCAGGATCAGCAGCCTCAGGGCAGCGTGGTCGACGGCTCGGCCATGGGCCAGAACGCCAATGCAGCCAAGGCCGCATCCGGCCAGGCCGTGGGCGGGCAGGCTTCCGGCGCCACGGGGCCTTGCACGGTTGCCGCCAACAGCGACGATCAGGCGCTGTTGAAGGGCTGCCTTGCGACAAAACCCTCTGATCAGGATCTCATGGGCCTTGCCAAGGACGCGCTCTCCAACAAGCGCTGCGACGTCGGCACCAGGTTGCTTACGAGCCTCGGCAGGTCCGGCAAGCAGGACTTCTCGCTTTACTACGCGAAGCTTGCCGATCCGAACACCCGCGACGCCTCGGCGTGCATCAAGAAGGATGCTGCAAGCGCCAAGTACTGGTACCAGAAGGCCCTCGACGCTGGAAACAGCGACGAGGCCAAGCAGGCTTTGGAGAAACTAAAGTGAAGAATGCCCTTAAGATCGCGGCGCTGTGCGCCGCCGTGTCCTACGGCATGGCCGCCTATGGCGCGCCGCTGCTCATGGATGGGAAGAAGACCTTGTACCAGAGGGTGCTGACCACCCCCTCGTGCGTGCTCAAGAAGGACGCCTCCGCGTCCTCTGGCTCCCCGGTGCCCGCGTTCACCCGCTACTACGTCTACGCCCGCGAGGGCAAGGCGCTCAAGGTCGGCCCCGACACCACGGACAAGATTTCAGGCTATATCGACGCCTCCTGCGCCGTGGACTGGAAGGCCCAGACCGCGCTGGTGTTCACGAACCCGGCAGGCCGCGATCGCGCCATCGTTTTTGAGAACAAGGACTCGCTCCAGAAGATCATCGAGTCCAAGGATCCCGCCCCGGCGGTCGACGCGCTTGACAAGTCGCTCGACGCCTCGGGCAAGGCCCAGGGCGTGGTCGCCCGCGAGCCTGCCGAGTACACGGACATCTCGAAGAACTTCTACCTGCTCCCGGTGCTCGACAGCGAGGAGACCATGTTCGACGACGGCTCCTACGCCCGCGAGCTTGAGATAGCCTCGGTGACCAAGGAAGGCGTGGCCGGGGCGGCCGGCAAGGCCAAGGCCGATCCCTCCAAGGTCAAGACCTTCAAGGCCGCGCTCGTGTTCGTCATCGACTCCTCCATCTCGATGCAGCCGTACATCGACCGCACCAAGCAGGCCATCAAGACCATCTACAAGAGGCTCGAGTCAGAGCACCTGCAGAACTCCGTGCAGTTCGGCCTGGTCTCGTTCCGCTCCAACACCAAGGCGGTGCCGGGGCTCGATTACGACTCGAAGATGTACGTGAACCCTGGCGAGGCCAACTCGGCCTCCGAGTTTGACGAGAAGCTCAAGACGCTCTCGCAGGCCAAGGTCTCCTCGGCGCTCTTCGACGAGGACGCCTACGCGGGCATCAACACCGCGCTCTCCAAGGTCAACTGGAAGGACTACGGCGGCAGGTATGTGGTGCTGGTGACTGACGCCGGCGCCATCGGCGGCTCGGACAAGCTCTCCACCACCGGGCTTGACTCCAAGGAGCTGAGGCTCGAGGCCGATCAGCAGGGCGTTGCGATCTACGCTCTCCACCTGCTCACCGCCTCCGGCAGCAAGGCAGGAGATCACGAGAAGGCCAAGAGCCAGTACGAGGACCTGACCTTCAACAAGACGCTGCAAAAGCCGCTGTATTACCCGGTGCAGGCAGGCAGCGTCGACTCATTCGGATCGATGGTGGATCAGCTTGCAACCTCGATTGCATCGCAGGTGAAGGCCGCCTCGCAGGGCAAGGAGGGCGCAGGCTCGAACACCGCGCAGTCATCCTCCAAGGGCAGCTCGATGGACGAGGACACCAAGCTCCTGGGACACGCGATGATGCTTGCCTATCTTGGCAACGTCAACGGCACCGTGCCGCCTGACTTCTTCAAGGGGTGGATCTCCGATCGCGACCTGAAGTCCCACAACAAGATCTCCGCAGAGCCCGTGGTGCTTTTAACCAAGTCCCAGCTCTCTGACTTGAAGGAGATCACCCAGAGGGTGCTCGAGTCTGCAAACAAGGGCCTTCTCGACGCCGATCAGATGTTCTCGCAGCTGCGCTCCATCGCAGCCTCGATGGGCCGCGATCCTGCTGGCCTCAAGCAGGCTGACTCATTGAAGCTTGGACAGCTCGGGCTCTTTGGCGAGTACCTCGACGACCTTCCGTACAAGAGCCGCCTCCAGGAGCTTGACGAGCAGACCTGGATGTCGATGGGCCCTGACGAGCAGAACCGCGCCATCGAGGATCTCGAGCAGAAGCTCAACTACTACCAGAAGTGCAACGACGACGCCAGCAAGTGGATCAAGCTTGCCGACGACGCCCAGGCCTCCGAGTCGGTCTACCCGGTGGCGCTGGAGGCGCTGCCCTGATGGAGGCGGCGCTCGAGGCATCCGGCCTCTCCTACTCCTATGAGGGCAGGAAGGGCCGCGACGGGGGATTCACGGTGTCGCTGCCGCGCCTTGAGCTTGAGAAGGGCGCGGTGACCGCGCTCACCGGGGTCTCAGGCAGCGGCAAGTCGACGCTGCTCGAGTGCCTGGGGCTCCTGCGCCCCGTAGGCAGCGCGGAGGCCTTCAAGGCCGCCGGGCGCGACATGCTCGCGCTCGGCGCGCGCGAGCAGCACCTTATAAGATCCTCGCTCATGGGCTTCATGCCCCAGCAGGGCGGGCTCATCCCCTTCCTCACGGTCAGGGGCAACCTCGATGCCGCATTCGATCTGGCCGCCTCCTCGATGAAAAAGGCCGGGATCGCCCCTCCTGACAGGCAGAAGGCGCTATCCGAGGCCCTGGCCATGTGCGAAAGCCTTGGCATCGAGGATCTCCTGGAGCGCTATCCCGGCGAGCTTTCAATCGGGCAGGCCCAGCGCGCCTCGTTCGTGCGCGCGACCGTACACAGCCCCAGGATCCTCTTTGTGGACGAGCCGACCTCGGCGCTCGACCCTCCAAGGGCCCTCGAGCTTTTTGAGAAGATGAAGGATCTGGTGTCGGAAAAAGGCCTGGCCGCGCTCGTGGTGACCCACGACACCGCGCTTGCCGCGCAGTGCGGCTTCAAGCGCTGCTCCTATGATCGCGCCTTAAGCAGCGCCGACAGGAGCGTCTTCACCTACGAGGCGGGGAGGCTCTCATGATCCTGAAACTCGCGCTCTCAGACCTAAAATGCGACAGGCTCATGAGCGTGTGCGCCGCGGCGGCGATGACCGCGGTCATCGCGCCGCTTCTGCTGCTCTTCTCGCTGCGCTACGGGATCATTACCTCGCTTGAGGACAACCTGCGCAACAGCCCGGCAAACCTCGAGATCAAGATGCTCTCAGGCTACGACCTCGACGAGGGGTTCTTCAGCAAGATGCGCTCTGACAAGGACGTGGGCTTCGTCATCGAGGTTACGCGCGCGCTCTCGCTCACCTCGGACATCATGGGCAAGGGCAGGGTCAGGACCATGGTCGACACCGTGCCCACGGGCAAGGGCGATCCGCTCTTTGCCTTCTCGAAGATCCCCGATCTCAAGGGCGATGGCGAGTGCGTGCTCACCTCCCAGCTCGCCTCCGACCTCGGTGTCGCCAAGGGCGGCAGCGTCAAGATAGCGATCTCGCGCACCATGAACGGGGAGCGCCAGAGCGCCGCGCGCACCTTCCAAGTTGCAGGCGTGCTCAAAAACGCCGCCGCCCCGGGCCTTCACGCCTACCTGACACTGCCTGTCATCACCGCGATGGAGGACTGGCGCGACGGCTATGAGCCTGCGATCTTCTCTGACGGGTCCAAGCCCAATGTGAAGCGCACCACCTTCTCGAAGGCGAGGATCTACGCCTCCTCGATAGACAGCCTCGAGGGCCTTTCAAAGAAGCTGCGCGCGCGCTTCAACATCTCGGATCGCACCTCGGAGGTTGAGAACATCCGCGCCATCTCGCGCGTGCTCAACTTCATCTTCCTGACCGTGGCGCTGGTTTCGGTCGCAGGCGGGGCGGTGGCGCTCGGGGGGCTCATTCTCTCGTCTGTCTCGCGCAAGGCCAGGGCCTACTCGATGCTACGCTTGATAGGCCTGCCTGGCTCGGGGGTCTGCGCGCTCATCGTCATCGAGAACCTCATCCTAGGCGGCATCGCCTTCCTGCTCTCGCTTGGCCTCTACGGGGCGGGCGCGCTCGCCTTCAACACCCATTTTTCCCGCGCGGTCTCCGACGGCGCGGTGATCTGCTCTCTCACCCCCACGCACCTTGCCTGCGCGCTGCTCCTCTGCGAGGTGCTGTGCGCGCTCCTGGCCCTCGCCGCAGTCAGGCTCAGGGTGCTCTCGTTTACGCCCGCGGCCGCGCTTCGGGAGCTCTGACATGAATTTGAAGCAGGCTGCCGCCCTGATGGCGCTCTGGCCGGCGCTTGCGCTGGCGCAGGACGATCCCTACAACCCCGATCCCTCAAGGGACGACGTGGTGGTCTCGATGCCCTGCGGGGCGAGGATGGCCTTCGTGAAGGTCTACACCTCGGCAGGGCAGGATCGCCTGGCCGATCGCAAGTTCCGCGCCGGCCTCTCTGACAGCGAGAGCCCCTTTGCCCAGAACCCGGCCGCTTCCTACATCCAGGGCGGCTTTGAGGACAAGAACGGCTTCTACTACCTCATGGGCAAGTACGAGGTGATGCAGCGCCAGCACGACGCGCTCTTAGGGAAGTGCCCTGAGGGCGAGCCCTCAAAGCGCGAGCTCCTGCCGGTCGTGAACATCTCGTGGTTCGATGCGATGCAGGACGCCCGCGCCTACTCGGACTACTTGCAGACTGCCAAGGACGCCCCTGCCTCGGGCGGGGCCAGAGGCTTTGCCCGCCTGCCCACTGACGCGCAGTGGGAGTTCGCCGCACGCGGCGGCCTCAAGGTCTCGGCAAGCCAGTTCGAGGCGCGGCTGCCCCCGATGGAGGGAGAGCTTCGCGACTACGCCTGGTTCCAGGGCAGCAAGAGTTCAAACGGCAGGCTCAGCCTCCCGGGCAAGCTCAAGCCCAACCCGCTTGGGATCTACGACATGTTCGGAAACGCCCAGGAGATGGTGCTCGATCCCTTCAGCGCCACCCGCACCGGCAGGCACCACGGGCAGGACGGCGGCATGACCGTGCGCGGCGGGAGCTTCCTCACCCCCGAGCAGAGCATCACCTCGGCGCTGCGCACCGAGAAGCCATATTTCGTTGGCGGGCAGGAGCTTAAGGCCAAGGATCTGGGCTTCAGGCTTGTCATAGGCACCGTGGTCGCCGGCAGCGCCAGCGACGTCAAGGCGCTCAACGACGAGGTCTCAAAGCTCGGCAATGAGGAGACCACGGGCTCGGCGCAGGGCGGCAAGGACGGCACGGTCCAAAAGCTCAACGGGATCATCGAGAAGAACCGCAAGGCCATCGAGGCGGTGCAGAAGGAGAAGAACTCGCTTGAGAAGAGCAACGCGATGCTCGAGCAGAACAACTCCGAGCTCACCTCGGAGCTTGAGACGCTGCGCGAGCAGATGGTCGGCGCCAACGCCTCGCGCGACGAGATGCGCGACGTGGCCATCACCGCCAACCTGAGGCTCGGCGGCTTCCTGTGCCGCACCATGACCGACGAGTACTCGACGCAGCAGTACTTCGAGAAGACCGCGCAGATCTTGAAGTCCCGCTGCAAGGACGGCACCGAGCCCTTCTGCAAGTCCTACGAGGCGGCAAGCTCGAGCGCCGAGAAGTCCAAGAAGGCCTTGGAGGTGCTTGCGACCTATTACGGCGACAACCTCACCGAGGCTGCCAACACCTATGATCTCAAGCTCTTTGAAAAGCAGCTTGCCGCATCGAAGACCGCGATGGCCAACACCAACTTCAGCACGTACATCGACATGTACTACAGCCACCTGAAGGGCTTTCGCAAGATGGGATCGGACAACGCCAGGAACCAGGCTTTGTGGATAAGCCAGTGCCACAGCCTGGTGGAGGGGAAGAAGTAAATGCTGAGGCTAGCTAGGATCCAGAAGTCGCGCATGGCGCCGCAGTCGGCGGCGCTGGCGCACTCGCTTGCGGATTGGACAGAGGAGCTCTCAGGCAGGGTCTCGCGCGAGAGCCTGGGGCTCCTGCCCGTGGCGCGCGATGACGGGGAGTACGTGAACTTCCTGACCGCGCGCGAGGGCGAGGCAGCGGAGGCTAAAGGCCCGCTCTCTGGGGCTGCGGCATCCGCGTTCAAGTCGCAGGCAGAGGAGCTCTTGCACTTTTTAAAAGGCGGCGAGGCGCTCTCAAACCGCGCCCTTGAGCCGCAGCGGCAGTACCTTGCCAGGATGATCGAGCGCGCCGCCCACGTCTACCTCTTTGAAGGTAAGGTGCCGGTGCTTCTGCCCTATGAGACCGTGGAGGAGAGCGCTGCGGCCGCGGCTGCGGCGCAGCGCGCCAAGGCGGCGGCAGCGCCGCCTACGCCTCCCAGGAAGCGCGGGTGCCTGCTGCCCTTCCTTCTGCTGCTCTTGCTGCTCTCAGGCCTGCTCTTTGCTCTCTGGTGGTTCCTGCTGCGCCCCTGGCCGATGCAGGGGAGCTTTGCAGACGCGTTAGACCGCCTCGGCATCAGCTCGCCCTTCAAGCAGGACTACACAAAGCAGCTAGGCGAGCTCTCGGAGATAGAAAAGCGCGCCGACGCGCTCTTAAAGAAGGTGGACGAGGAGGACGAGGCTGCGCACATCGCCGCTGAGAAGAAGCGCCAGGAGGAGCTTGACGCGTTGAAATCCCAGAGCGCGAAGAACGAGGATGAGATAAAGGCGCTGCAGCAGCGCCTGGACGAGGCCGAGAAGGCCAAGGCGGCGGCTCCGGCCCCCGAGCCTGCAAAGCCCGAGCCCAAGAAGCCCGAGGCCCAGAAGCCGGCGCAAAAGCCCGAGCCTTTGAAGCCTGAGCAGAAGAAAGACGACGGCAAGGCCCAGGGGAGCGCCAAGGCGCTGCCCAAGTGCCGCGTGCTCAAGCAGGATGGGACAATGCCCAAGATGGTCATCGCCTTTGACGGCTCGCGCTCGATGCTCACGCCTGACGTGATGGGCGCGGCCAACCGCCTGGACGCGGCGACCTCCGCGGCCTCCTCGCTGGTGAACTCCATCGACAAGAACGTCGACATCGGCTTTGTCGAGATCAACGGCTGCTCGGCTGCCAAGTCGCGCGGGTTCTTCACGGGGATCCAGCGCCCGGCGCTCCAGCAGACCATCATGGGTGTCAACCCGATGCGCTATGACGGCATGACCCCGCTCGTGAACGGCCTCTCGAAGATCGCCTCGATGACCGACGGCGTGAACGCCGACGCGGTGGGCGTGCTCATCTCAGACGGCGAGGACACCTGCCCGGTGACCCGCGACATGGACGTCTGCCAGGTGGCGCGCGCGATCCACGCCCGCAAGCCCAGGCTCAAGATCCACACCGTGCTCATAGGGCAGGATGCCGGGAAGGCTGCCTGCATCGCCCGGATCACCGGCGGGCGCGTCTACAGCCCGCAGGATGCAGCGTCCATCCGCACGGGGCTGCAGGCCACCGGCGCGGAGATGCGCAAGGTCTGCGACAACAACTGATAGGTAAGGAAAAGGCAATGAGGAATTCATACCGCATCAACGGCGGAAGCGTCCGCGACTACGTGCCAATCGGCGTCGACGGCCGCCCGGTCTGGAAGAACGCCGAGGCCTTCCTGCGCAGCATCACTGTAAGCAGCCCCCTGGGCACGGCAGCGGCGCGCCACCTGGCCGAGCCTGAGTTCTCGGACAACGGCGAGCACGTCGACTGGTTTGTGGGCTTTCCCCCGAAAAACAGCGGTGGCTACGAGGTCATAAGGTGGGACGCAGCCTCGCCTGATGAGCGCAAGGCCGCCTGGGAGGAGCTCGAGCGCTTCGGGCACAACCTTGAGATCTACGGACGCGATCTTGAGAAGAAGGCTTTAAGCGCCAACGACGAGCTCTTTGCGCACTACCTCACCGGGACCTCGGGCTACGAGAAGCTCCCGGCCGTGCACTTCCCATCAAGCGACTGCATCTTCATCGTCGATGGAGTGCCGGTCGTGACCTTCTGGGGCTTCCTGCGCCCAGGCCAGACCCTTTCAGGATCGCCCTTTAAGGCGCTCGCGCCATCTGAGGCCTCAAACCCCTTCGGCGCCGCAGCCGGCGGGGCAGGGGCCGGTGCGGCAGCGCCTGCCGCAGCCGCGGCCCCCTGGTGGAAGCGCCACCTGCTGTGCCTCATATTGCTGCCCTTGTTGCTGCTGCTCCTGCCTTTGCTACTTTACCTGCTCTGGTGGTGGTTCTTTGCGCGCGGGGCAGGGCTTCCGGCGTTCGGGGCCATCCCTGATCTCGCGCACGGCTCGCTTGATCCCGTGAAGATAGAGGCCCCGCTCGTTGAAAACGATGACGACGACGAGCCCGTGGCGCTGCAGCGCCGCGATGTCGTGGTCGATGGGAATGGGCGCGCGGTGGTGCCGGACGGCACAGCCGATGCGGCACTTCCTGCGGGGCAGGCCGAGGATGAGGCCGCCGGCGGCACAGCCGTCGTGCCCGATGCTGCTGCCAATGATGATGCGGCTGCCGATCAGGATGCAGCCAAAGACGACGCAGCCAAGGATGATGCTGCAAAGGATGACGCATCCAAGGACAACGCGGCCAAGGATGATGCTGCAAAGGATGACGCATCCAAGGACAACGCGGCCAAGGATGATGGCGCCAAGGACGCCCAGGACGGCAAGGCTGCCGCTGACGCCTCGTCAAAGGACGATCCAGCCAAGGCCCCTGAGCTTAAGAACACCGATGCAAACGGCAACCTCGTGCTCGATCCCAAGGATCTCTCGCAGGGATCGCTGCGGGGCCTGGACGGCACTTGGAACACCTCCTCGGGGCTCTTTGACACCAAGACCGGCAAGCCTCTGTCCATCAAGTACAGCTTCGACAAGGGCAAGGGCACCGCCCAGGTGACCAAGGCCGACGGCACCAAGTGCTCCGTGGGCACTTCAGGCTCGGTTGCAGGCGGCGGGCTTGAAATAGCAGGCGGCATGGCCTCCTGCGCCGACGGCTCCAAGATCTCGCTGCCCAAGGTGCGTTGCACCCCTGGCAAGGACGGCAAGGCCGACTGCTCGGGCCTCTATGGTGACAAGCAGGACAACATCAAGATGGAGCTCTACAAGTAGGGCAGGGCGAAGGCAGGACGGCAGGTTGCGCCCGCCGCCTGCTTTCAGACTTTCATGCAATCGGCCTTTGCCTGAAGCATAATTGAAGCGCATAAACAGTAGGGAGAGCAGAACAGATGAACATGATCGCAAAATCCATGGCCGCCGCGGCGCTGTGCGTGCCGCTGGTCTTCGCCTCAGGATGCAACTCGCTGATGGGCGACTCGGACGGCTCGGCATCCTACGATGAGGACTCGGACGTCAACCCTGAGCTCAAGCAGGACTCGCCGCAGTTCTTCTCGAAGTCCGGCGCGACCGGCTGCGCCACCGGCGCCCTCGCCGGCGTGCTCGCCTGCATGCTGAGCAACGCCAAGGACAAGGGCACCTGCGCCATCGTCGCCGGCGCCGGCGGCTGCGCTGTAGGCATGACCGCCAACTACCTGCTCGACAAGGTGCGCGCAGACTACCACAACACCGAGGATCAGCTGAACGCCACCAAGGCTGCGGTGCAGGAGAACATCGACAAGACCACCAAGCTGCGCGATCTCTCCTCCAAGACCTTGAAGGAAGACCAGGCCGCGGTGAAGAAGCTCAACTCAGACTACGAGAAGGGCAGGGCCACGCAGGAGCAGCTCAAGGCCAAGGACCGCGAGCTTGCCGCCAACATCAAGTTCCTCACCGAGAAGAAGGAGGAGGCCGAGGCCAAGCTCAAGGAGGCCGAGACCGCGCGCGACGGCGTGGTCCAGGCCGCAGGCGGCGAGGAGAGCCTCAACGCCGACAGCAAGCGCTCGGTGAAGGAGCTTGACGAGCAGATCTCCGAGTACAAGCTGGCGCTGCAGGACATCAACAACAACATCATGGCCTACTCGGACGCCAAGAGCTCGCTTTTGATCAAGAACGCCTGACAAGGCAGGAAATGAGAGTTTGAAAATGAGAAAACTAATCCTGGCCGCGGTCATCGCGGCCTCTGCCGCGGCGCTTGGCGCCTGTTCAGCTGACCAGTGCGATCCCTCGACCGATCCTGGCTTCTTCTCGAAGATCGGCTGCGCCGCAGGCGGCGGCTACGCCAAGCGCGTCGAGGCCAAGAAGCAGGAGATCGCCGACCTCAGGGCAGAGCAGCAGTCCCTCACAGACGAGGTCATAAGCTTGAATGACGAGGACAAGGTGGCAAAGGAGAGCCGCGCCAAGGCCCAGCAGAGGCTCGATCGCATCGACGAGAAGCTCGACGCGCTCAAGGCCAAGGTCGCAGCCTCGGGGGCGAAGAGCGCCAAGCTTGAAAAGCAGATAGCAGACGCCAAGTCCCAGGTAGGCGTGGTGAGGAAGCTCCCTTCAGATGCCACCTACCTGCAGAAGGAGGCTGAGCTTGCAGATCTCAAGCAGAAGCTCAACGATCTCACGCAGACGATGACCGCCCCCGGCATCAGCGCCGCCTACTGAGGAAAACCGATCCAAAAAAAAAGCCCCTGCGATGATGCGGGGGCTTTTTGCATTAGCGTGATTCCGTAACCGTTTGCAAAAATCCACAGCCTCTTTTTGGAAACCCAGCCTGCGAGAATCGCGCCTCGGATTGCAAAAAAGCGCCAGCGCCTATCACCTGAAGATCAATTCTTTCCTTGAATGCCTTATTTGTATGCAAGATTTGTGAGCTTAGTCCAATATTCAGCATCCTCTGCAACGAAAAAATATCATGCGGTCACGTTTCCGCATTGATGCGGCGGCAAGCGTTTACGGTTTTACTAGAATCAATCGTGCGTGGGGAGCGCATGCGTTCCGCCGCATTTTTAATAAAACACGTGAGGAGTAAATATGAAGCTTGTCAAAACTCTGCTCGCCGCCTCGCTGGGTGCCTTAATCGCCGCCTCCGCGGCTTCCGCCGTCCAGGCCAAGCAGATCACCATCGGCTTTTCGCAGATCGGCGCCGAGTCCGAGTGGCGCACCGCCAACACCAACGACGTCAAGGCGGCGGCCAAGGCCCACAACATCAACCTGAAGTTCTCCGATGCCCAGCAGAAGCAGGAGAACCAGATCAAGGCCATCCGCACCTTCATCGCCCAGAAGGTCGACCTCATCGGCTTCGTGCCCATCGTGGCAACCGGCTGGGACAACGTGCTGCGCGAGGCAAAGCGCGCCAAGATCCCGGTGCTGGTCATGGACCGCGACCTGACCGTCTCCGATCCTTCGCTCTATGTCGCGAAGATCGGCACCGACTCCGTCACCGAGGGCAAGAAGGCCTTCGAGTGGCTCGATGACTACGTCACCAAGAACAACATCAAGCCCCGCAACGGCGGCGACAAGCTGAACATCGTGATCCTCGAGGGCACCGTGGGCGCCTCCGCGACCACCGGCCGCGCCAAGGGCTTCAACACCGCCCTGAAGAACTCCCCTAACAAGGACCGCTACAAGATCCTCGCCTCCCAGACCGGCGACTTCACCCGCCAGAAGGGCCAGGAGGTCATGGAGTCCTTCCTGAAGTCCTATCGCAATGACATCGACATCCTCTTTGCCATGAACGACGACATGGCCCTGGGCGCCATCCAGTCCATCGAGGCTGCCGGCCTCAAGCCTTCCAAGGACATCATCATCGTCTCCGTCGACGGCGTTAAGGGCATCTTCCAGGCCATGAAGGACGGCAAGTCCAACGTGACCGTCGAGTGCAACCCGCTGCAGGGCGATCTGTTCTTCACGACCGCCGAGAAGATCTTAAAGGGTGAGTCTGTGCCCAAGAGCGTCTTCGTCGAGGAAGGCGTCTACCCCGCCGAGAAGGCTGCGGAAGTCCTGCCGACCCGCAAGTACTGATGCGCCCGCGGCCTTCATTTGAAAGGCCGGCGTGAAGCGCATTGAAGCGGCCGCATCCTGCGGCCGCGCCCCCGGGGTTCCCCGGGGGCTTCATTCCGGGCGTGTCCCGGACAGTTTCCAAAACCGTCTTTGGAGGGCTTTTATGGCCTCTGACAATGAAATTATCCTGAGGATGGAGCACATCAACATGTTCTTCCCCGGGGTAAAGGCGCTCAAGGACGTCACATTCAACCTCAGGCGCGGCGAGATCCACTCGCTGATGGGCGAGAACGGCGCCGGCAAGTCGACCCTCATCAAGGTGCTCACCGGAGTCTATGCCAAGACCTCGGGCGACATAATCTACTGCGGCAACCACATCAACCCGAAGTCGACCCTTGAGAGCCAGCAGATCGGCATCTCGACCGTCTACCAGGAGGTCAACCTCTGCCAGAACCTCACAGTCGCCGAGAACATCTACATCGGACGCGAGCCGCGCGGCCGCTTCGGCGCCATCGACTGGCGCAAGATGTCCAACGACGCGCAGAAGCTCCTCAAGAACTCCCTGGGCATCGACATCGACGTCAACCAGACGCTGAGCTTCTACCCCGTGGCGATGCAGCAGATGATCGCAATCGCCCGCGCCATCGACACCAGGTGCAAGATCCTGATCCTCGACGAGCCTACCTCGTCGCTCTCCGACAAGGAGACCGAGAAGCTCTTCTCGATCATGCGTGACCTCCGCGACACCGGCATCTCGATCATCTTCATCTCCCACTTCCTCGAGCAGATCTACGCCATCTGCGACCGCATCACGGTGCTGCGCGACGGAGAGTACGTCGGCGAGTACGACGTGAAGACGCTGCCCAGGATCGAGCTCATATCCAAGATGATGGGCAAGGAGATCAAGGAAGGCGAGATCGAGACCACCCAGTCCAAGTCCAAGGCGCGTGAGAGCGTGTTCCTCTCAACCGAGCACCTGACGGTGCCAGGCAAGGTCAAGGACCTGACGATGAACATCCACGAGGGCGAGGTCATCGGCCTTGCAGGCCTCTTAGGCGCCGGCCGCACCGAGATAGCCGAGTCGCTCTTTGGATTGAACCAGGCCACGTCCGGAACCATCGAGGTCGAGGGCGTCAAGGTCTCCGTGAAGTCGCCCATGGACATGATGGACCGCCGCGTGGCCTTCTGCCCCGAGGACCGCAAGAGCGCCGGCGTGTTCGGCGACCTGTCGGTGCGCGAGAACATCATGATCGCGCTGCAGGCCAAGAACGGCATGTTCAAGCACATGCCCAGGGCCAAGCAGAACGAGCTTGCCGACTACTACATCGACCTTCTGCGCATCAAGGTCTCCGACCGCGAGCAGATGCTCTCGAACCTCTCAGGCGGCAACCAGCAGAAGGTGATCATCGCAAGGTGGCTTGCGACGCAGCCTTCGCTTTTGATCCTCGACGAGCCGACCCGCGGCATCGACGTGGGCACCAAGACCGAGATCGAGGCCCTGGCCGTGTCTCTGGCCCGCGAGAAGGGCATGTCCGTTGTGTTCATCTCAGGCGAGATGGGCGAGATGGTCAGGACCTGCTCGCGCATCCTGGTGATCCGCGACCACGTGAAGATCACCGAACTTGCCGAGGACGAGATATCCGAGGCTCACATCATGCAGGCCATTGCGGGGGACTACCATGGACATGCTTAAGAGATTCTCCAGGAGCTCGCTGGCCCTGCCGCTGGCCGCGCTGGCGATCCTGCTCCTGTTCAACGCCATCTTCGTTGACGACTTCTTCAAGATCCAGATGATGGACAACGGCAACCTGTACGGGCGTCCCATCGACATCCTGCACCGCTGCTCGTCGCTAATCATCATCGCCCTGGGCATGACCTTCGTCATCGCCACCGGCGGCGTCGACATCTCGGTCGGCGCGGTTATCGCCATCTCGTCGGCCACCTGTTGCGTCATGCTCGGCGGCGACATCTCGGGGATCCCGCACCATCCGTTCGCGCTGGCGATCCTCTGCTCGCTGGGGGTGGGCATACTCGCAGGCTTGTGGAACGGCCTCCTGGTGGCCAAGTTCAAGATCCAGGCGATGGTCGCCACGCTGATCCTGATGACCGCAGGACGCGGCATCGCGCAGCTGATGACCGACGGCCAGATCATCACGGTCTACTACAAGCCGTTCGCGTGGATCGGTGACAACATCCCGGGCGTCATGGTGCCGACGGCGATGATCATCGCGCTGGCGATGATCCTGCTCGTGGTGCTGCTTGACCGCAAGACCTCGATAGGCCTCATGATCCAGGCCGTGGGCATAAACCCCGTGGCCTCGCGCTACGCCGGCATCAAGGTCACCGCGGTGCTCTTTGCCGTCTACGTGTTCTCAGGCTTCTGCGCCGGAACCTCGGGCCTCATCGAGGGCTCGCTCATCCGCGCGGCCGACGCCAACAACGCAGGCCTCAACATGGAGATGGACGCCATCCTCTCGGTGACCCTGGGCGGCACGCTCATGATCGGCGGCAGGTACTTCATTGGCGGCACCATCATCGGCGCCATCACCATCCAGACCCTGACGACCACGATGTACGCCCTGGGCGTCCCGTCAGACTGCCTGCCGGCGGTCAAGGCGGTGGTGATCCTGCTCATCATCGTGTTCCAGTCCGAGAAGTTCAAGCAGATGTTCCGCGAGTACCGCATGAGGAAGGACCAGTTGAAGTCCGGCGGCAAGGGCGGCAAGGAGGCAGCAAATGTCTAAGAAGAACTCTGGCGGCCTGCTTGCGTCGCCGCATTTCCCGTTCTACGTGACGGCGGTGCTGTTCATCATCCTGTTCGGGGCCGGCAGTGTCATGTTCGACGGCTTCTTCAGCGCGATGAACTTCCTGAACCTGTTCAACGATAACGCGCCGCTGATCATTGTGACGGTCGGCATCACCTTCGCCATCCTCTCGGGCTTCGGCGGCATCGACCTGTCGGTGGGCGCCGTGGTCGCGCTGACCTGCATGACCTTGGCTGTGCTGATGCGCGACACGCAGATAAGCCCGTTCATCTGCATGGCGATTGTGCTGGTCATCGGAACGGCGGTGGGCGCCCTGAACGGCTTCCTCATCACGTTCTTCCGCCTCCAGCCCTTCATCGTGACGCTGGGCACCATGTTCCTCTGCCGCGGCCTGACCGCCATCCTCTCGCGCGATAGCGTGCCCATTGACAACGAACTCTACGGCCAGCTGGCGTTCATGTCAGTGCCGATCGGCGAGGGCTTCCTCTCGCTCTCGGCCATCGTCGCGCTCATCGTCGTGGTCGTCGCGACCATCGTGCTGCGCTACACCTCGTTCGGCCGCGGCGTGTACGCCGTGGGCGGCAACGAGCAGAGCGCCCGCCTGATGGGCCTCAAGGTCAACGCGATCCGCCTTAAGGTCTACATGATCTCAGGCTTCTGCGCATCGTTAGGCGGCATCGCCTACTCGATGTCGATGCTCTCTGGCTACACCCAGCACGGCCTCGGCATGGAGATGGACGCCATCGCCTCCTCGGTCATCGGCGGCACCCAGCTTATGGGCGGCGTCGGCTTCATCCCCGGCACACTGCTCGGCGTGATGATCCAGGGCTCGATCCTCGAGATCATCTCCTTCCAGGGCACCTTGTCGGCCTGGTGGACCAAGATCGTGGTCGGCATCCTGCTGTGCCTGTTCATCGTGATGCAGGCAGTGGTAACCGCCCGCAAGAACAGGTTCATGAGCCTGACTGCCGAGGGCAGCGCCAAGAAGGAAAAGAAGTGACAAGCGCCTATGCCTGAGCGCCAGGCAAAGCGAGATGGCCCGCCGCAAGGCGGGCTTTTTATCAAAAAAGCGCCGTAAAACCCCGGGCATCAGCCCGGGGATATAAGGCGCCTAATCGGGGGTATTCTGGTTTTCAATGTATTGTCTGATGATAGAGATGGGAGCTCCGCCACAGGACGCCGCGAAATAGGAGGGAGACCATGGATGATGTC